>Ga0081455_10002817_pt1 | contig 20479 bp, 18 predicted proteins | sample TabmetS3T2R1_FD_70207 | JGI IMG/M metagenome (GOLD analysis project Ga0081455, IMG submission 70207) | Tabebuia heterophylla rhizosphere microbial communities from the University of Puerto Rico - S3T2R1 | ecosystem: Host-associated > Plants > Roots > Rhizosphere ...
CCCGCCTCGACGCCCCACTGGAACATTCGCATCGAGTCCGTCAGCGCGGGCGCATCGGGTCCCGCGGGCTTTGTCTTCAAATGCATCGCGTCCCGAGTCGCGGCGCTCCCGAGATGCGTGAGCCCCGTACCCGAAACTAGACAGTGAGCGGGATCGGGATGCGTGAGCGGAGGCAACAGTCGGCCGGATGCGAGCAGTCCCGCGTAGTCCTCATCGCCGCCGGTGCGCGCGTCGGCCAGGAATTGATCGAGCGCCGCGCCCTTCGCAATCGCGGTTGCCGCCAGCTCGTACGTCGACGAGTACTCACTCAGCGTTGTCGCGCGCTCGCCGGTCTGATCGATCCGCGCTACCCGCGCCCGGCCCTGCGCATCGAGGAACTGAATCAGTCGCATCGACCGATTCTGACCACGTCACCGATATCGAGCCAGTTCAAAAAAGGTCTCGATCGATATAATTCTTAGTATGCCTTCGCAACCGCCCTGGTTTCTGCGCGCGCGCCTGAAGACGCGACACCTCTTGCTGCTCATCGCCATCGGCGAGGAAGGGAACATTCATCGCGCGGCCGAGACCCTCAACATGTCCCAGCCCGCCGCGTCGAAGCTGCTGAAGGATCTCGAGGACGTGCTCGGGCTCGCGCTGTTCGAGCGACTGCCGCGCGGCATGCGACCGACGTGGTACGGCGAGTCGATGATCCGTCACGCGCGCATCGCGCTCGCGAGCCTTACCCAAGCCGGCACCGAGCTCGAGGCCCTGAAGAGCGGGCGCTTCGGTGAAGTCAGCATCGGCGCGATCACCGGCCCGGCGGTCACTCTGCTGCCGCAAGCGGTCGCGATCGTCGCGCGCGATCACCCCGACTTGCGTGTACAGCTCGCCGTCGAATCGAGCGACGTGCTGATCGAGCGGCTCGCACAGAGGAGGCTCGACATCATGGTCGGCCGACTCTTCGAGACGCACGACAAGACGAATCTCGCGTACGAGCGCCTCGCCGACGAGCCGGTGTGCGCGGTCGCGCGCATCAAGCATCCGTTACTCAGCGAGTCCGCACTCACGTTGAAGCAGCTCGAGCAAGCCGCGTGGATCGTGCCGCCGGTCGGCAGCGTCTTGCGCCATCGCTTCGAGCTGATGTTTCAGGAGAAGGGCCACAGCATTCCGCGGCGGCTCGTGGAGACCTCGTCGCTGTTGTTCATGACGAAGATGCTCGACCAGAGCGACTTCATCGCCGTCGTGCCCACGGACGTCGCGCGCTACTACGCGTCGTACGGCATGGTCGCCATATTGCCAATGCAGCTGTCATGCACGATGGACGCGTTCGGCATCATCACTCGAAAGGACTGGTTGCTGTCGCCGGCAGCGAACGCCGTGCTCAGCGCACTGCGGACCGCCGCCGCCGAGACGTACGGCCCACTAAGTTGAAGTCTGCGCAGACTCCGAGTCGAGCGAACGCAGCGTACTCTCGATCCAGGCCTGCGCGCGCTCGTTCACTTCGCGCGGATCGGCGCCCTTCGGATCGATCGGCGGACCGATCACGACCCGAATGCGGCCCGACTTCTTGAACAATCTTCGCCGCGGCCAGTAGCGTCCCGCGTTGTGCGCAACCGGCACGATGACGTGCCCGGCCTCGCGCGCGAGCAGCGCGCCACTCACGCCGTACTTGCGCGTCTGCCCCGGTGCCATGCGTGTGCCTTCGGGAAAGATCATCACCCAGTCGCCCTCACCGAGTCGCTGCCGACCCTGCTCGACGACTTGGCTCACCGCCGAGCGACCTGACTTGCGATCGATCGCGATCGCGTGCAATTGCCGGATGCCCCAGCCCACCACCGGAATCCACAACAGCTCGCGCTTCAGCACCCACACCTGCCGCGGAAACACGACGGCCATCGCAATGGTTTCCCACGACGACGAATGCTTCCACAGCGCGATGTGATTGCCGGGCGGCAAGTTCTCGCGCCCTTCGATCACGTAGTCGAGACGACACGTCCACTTCAGCACGGTGAGCAGCGCAACCCCCCAGAAGCGCGCGAGCACGAAGCGGCGCGGAAATGGCAGGAAGCAGCACGCGATCACGAAAAAGATCGCGTAGAAAAACGTCCACGCGAACAGGAACGCAGTGAAGACCAGCGAACCGACGACGTGCACCGTGCCGCCGTTCGATGTGGATTCGGAGGCGCGCGTGCTGGCGTCCACGCGGCTCAGCCTGGCAGCCGTGAGAGATCGGCGACGCCGCCGAAGAGGCCGCGCAAGCCCGCGAGCAGCGCGAGGCGATTCGCCCGCAGCTTCGGATCTTCCGCGTTCACCATCACCTGATCGAAGAAGCCGTCGACCGCCGGACGCAGCTGAGCGAGCTGACCGAGAGCGGCCGTGTATTCACGACGCGCCGTCGCCGCGGACACGGACTCGCGCAGCCCGCGGACCGCGTCGAACAGCCGAATCTCCGCGTTCTCACGCAGCGCTTCGATGTCCACTTCGGTCGATGCGACGTTGTCGCTCTTGCGAAGGATGTTCGCGATGCGCTTGTTGGCTGCGGTGAGGCTCGTCGCCTCCGGCATCTGTAAGAACGCGCTCAGCGCGTGCAGCCGCGCGTCGAAATCCAACGGCGAGCGCGGTTGGGTCGCGAGGACGGCGTCGAACATCTCTGTGGTGATCGCTCTCTGAGCGTTCGTCGTCGGCGCGGTGCCCTCCAGGTAGTACGCCCGCAGACGCTCCATCACGTATTCGTAGATCTCGTCGGCGACCTTCTCGGACTGCACGGGCTGCAGCGCGACCGCGCGCTCGATCAAGCCGCGTAAGTCGACGTCGATCCGCTTTTCGATGAGCGTGCGCAGAATGCCGATCGCCGCGCGGCGTAGCCCGAACGGATCTTTCGCGCCGGTCGGCTTCTGCCCGATGGCGAAGATACCCGCGAGTGTGTCGAGCTTGTCGGCGACACTGACCGCGACGCCGGTGTCGGTGCTCGGCAGAGCGTCCCCCGCGCCGCGCGGCAGGTAGTGCTCGCGGATCGCCGTCGCCACTTCCGGCGCCTCGCCGTCTGCCCGCGCGTAGTAGCCGCCCATCACGCCTTGCAGCTCGGGGAATTCGCCGACGAGCGAGGTCAGCAGATCGCACTTACAGAGCTCGGCGGCGCGCTCTGCGGCCGCGCGCGGATTCGATCCGTCCTGTTGCGCTTCGCCCTTTTGAAGACCGGCTGCGATCTCGCTCGCCAGGGAACGAATGCGTTTGGTCTTGTCGCCGAGCGAGCCGAGCTTGGCTTGGAAGGTCACCTTGTCGAGGCCTTCGCGGCGCGCGGCGAGCGGCTGCTTGCGATCCTGTTCCCAGAAGAACGCAGCATCCGCGAGACGCGGGCGCACGACGCGCTCGTTGCCCGCGCGCACTTGAGCCGGGTCGAGACTCTCGATGTTGCTGATCGTGATGAACCAGGACGTCAGCTTTCCGCCGCCGTCTTCGATCGGAAAGTACCGCTGATGGTCCTGCAGCGTGCAGATCAGCACCTCGCGCGGCAGATCGAGAAAGCGCGCTTCGAACTGGGCTTGAATGGGCACCGGCCATTCGACCAGCGCGGTCACTTCGTCCAAGAGCGCATCGTCGTACACGGCGCGGGCGCCGGCGCCGGCGCCGGCGACCTCGGCGGCTTTGGACACTTGCTCCCGGATCAGCGAGCGGCGTTCTTCGAAACGCGCGATGACCTTGCCGCGCGCCTTCAACGCTTTCTCGTAGCCCGACGGGCTCGTGATCCGGATTTCCTTCGGCGCGAGAAAACGATGGCCGCGCGTCGTGTTTCCGGCCGGCACGTCGAGGACAGAGGCCGGTACGACGTCCTTCCCATAGAGCATCACCAGCCAATGCACGGGCCGAACGAACTCGGCGTTGCCGCTGCCCCAGCGCATGCGCTTTGGGATGGGTAGCGCGTCGAGCGACGCCTGCACGATGCCCGGCAAGAGCGTCACGGCGTCGATGCCTGGCTTCTTGCCTATATAGAAGAGGAACTGACCCTTGCCCTCTTCCAGCTTCTGCAACTCAGAAACCGGCACGCCGCAACTCTCGGCGAACGCCGTCGCCGCGCGCGTCGGCTGGCCGCCCGCATCGAATGCGGCGGTGACGGGCGGGCCCCGGCGTTTGATGTCCTGTTCGGGCTGGCGCGAGGCCAATCGTTTCACGAGCACAGCAATGCGGCGGGGTGTCGCGAACGATTGCACGTCACCATGTGCTAATCCGGCTTTCGCCAGTCCGGCCGTCACGCCCGCCGCGAACGCCAGCTCCAGCTCGCGCAAGGCTTTCGGCGGCAATTCTTCGGTGCCGACTTCGACGAGGAAGTCCCGGCGTTCGATTTTTGCAGCCTCTGCCATCACGACGCCTTCCGCACTTCGGCGCTCGAGGCTGCTTGCTGCTTCAGCATCGGAAAGCCCAATGCCTCGCGGCTGTCGTAGTACGCCTGTGCCACTGCCCGCGCGAGCGTGCGCACCCGGAGGATGAAGCGCTGCCGCTCCGTCACGGAGATTGCGCGTCGGGCATCGAGCAAATTGAAGGTGTGCGACGCCTTGAGCATCTGCTCATACGCCGGCAGCACGAGCTTCGCGGCAAGCAGATCGTTGCATGCCTTCTCGTGTTCATCGAAGTGCCGGAAGAGCACCGCGACGTCCGCGTATTCGAAGTTGTAGGCCGACTGCTCGACCTCGTTCTGATGGAAGACGTCGCGATACGTGACGCGACCGAGCGGACCGTCGGTCCACACGAGGTCGTAGAGGTTCTCGACGTTCTGCAGGTACATCGCCAACCGCTCGAGCCCGTACGTGATCTCGCCGGAGACCGGCCGGCAGTCGAGGCCGCCGACTTGCTGAAAGTAGGTGAATTGCGTGATTTCCATGCCGTTCGCCCACACTTCCCAGCCTAATCCCCACGCACCGAGGGTGGGCGATTCCCAGTTGTCCTCGACGAAGCGGATATCGTGGACCAATGGATCGAGCCCGAGCGCACGCAAGCTGCCGAGGTAGAGATCGAGGATGTCGATGGGGGACGGTTTGATGATGACCTGGAACTGGTAGTAGTGCTGTAGGCGGAACGGATTGTCGCCATAGCGTCCGTCAGTGGGCCGCCGCGAGGGCTGCACATACGCCGCGCTCCACGGCTCTGGGCCGATCGCCCGCAAAAATGTCGCGGTGTGAAACGTACCGGCGCCCATCTCCATGTCCGCCGGCTGCAGGATCACGCAGCCCTGATCGGACCAGTACTTCTGCAGGGCGAAGATGAGCTCCTGAAACGTACGCGGCGCTCGACCAACCTTCATAGAGACGGACCACCCAACTCAAAAGAGCGGGCGAGTATAGCGACCCGAGGCCCAAGCGCATGACCGGGACAGCGCCGACGGGCATGCACCGCGCGGCCCAGCCCCGCTTGGCACGGCCCCAAAGGTTCATGCGCCAGACGCCCCGCGCCGACGGCCCAACGCGCCACGACCGAGCATCACAAAGTCCAGCTAAACTCCCCGCACGCTGCCGGTGCGCATTTTGGTGCGCACGCACCGTCGGCGTGCAACGCCCGCTCTCCTCGCGGCCAAGTGTTTGATTCACCAGAGGCGGTGTCCTGGCATGGTGCCTGCACTGCTAGCACGCTCTGCAGGGGCAGGGTCCGGCGCGTGGTTTCAGGCATCGCTTCGAAAAAACAGCGATCACCCGTCGCGCCAAGCAGAGCAACCCCTTTTTCCCGGAGGCCGATATGACGACGACACCGAGTGACGTGCTCAAACTGATCAAAGAAAAAGAGGTCAAGTACGCAGACCTTCGTTTCACCGACACGCGCGGTAAGGAACAACACGTCACGATTCCTGCGCGACTCGTCGATGAAGACCTGTTCCGCGACGGCAAGATGTTCGACGGCTCGTCGATCGCCGGTTGGAAGGGCATCAATGAGTCCGACATGATCCTCATGCCCGACGCGACCACGGCGATCATCGATCCGTTCTTCGAAGACACGACGGTCGACATCCGCTGCGACGTCATCGAACCGGCCACGATGCAGGGCTATGAGCGCGACCCACGCTCGCTCGCGCGGCGTGCGGAGGCGTACCTGAAGTCCACCGGCATCGCCGACGGCGCGCTCTTCGGTCCCGAGAACGAATTCTTCATCTTCGACAGCGTCCGTCACAGCTCCGGCCTGAACGGCAGCATGTACGAGATCGATTCGCTGCAAGGCGCGTGGAACTCCCCGAAGGTCTACGAGAACGGCAACATGGGTCACCGCCCGGGGCTCAAGGGCGGCTACTTCCCGGTGCCGCCGGTCGACGCGTTCCAGGACATTCGCTCGGCCATGTGCGATGCCCTCGAAGAGATGGGCCTCAAGGTCGAAGTGCATCACCACGAAGTCGCAACCGGCGGCCAGTGCGAAATCGGTGTCGGCGCCGGCGGCCTCGTCAAGAAGGCCGACGAAGTGCAGATCCTGAAGTACGCGGTGCTGAACGTCGCGCACGGCTACGGCAAGACGGCCACCTTCATGCCGAAGCCGCTCGTCGGCGACAACGGCAGCGGCATGCACGTGCACCAGTCGCTCCAAAAAGAAGGCAAGGCCCTCTTTGCCGGCGACAAGTACGGCGGCCTCTCGGACACCGCGCTCTATTACATCGGCGGCATCATCAAGCACGCGAAGGCGCTGAACGCGCTGACGAACGCGGGCACCAACAGCTACAAGCGACTGGTGCCGGGCTTCGAAGCGCCCGTGATGCTGGCGTACTCCGCGCGCAACCGTTCTGCGTCGATCCGTATTCCCTGGGTGTCGAACCCGAAGGCGCGCCGCATCGAAGTGCGCTTCCCGGACTCGAGCGCCAATCCGTACTTCGCGTTCGCCGCGATGATGATGGCCGGCCTCGACGGCATTCAGAACAAGATCCACCCCGGCGATCCGGCGGACAAGGATCTGTACGACCTCGAGCCCGAGGAGGCGAAGCACATCCCGACGGTGTGCCACTCGCTCGACATGGCGCTCGATCATCTCGACAAGGATCGCGAGTTCCTGACTCGTGGCGGTGTGTTCACGAACGACGTGATCGATGCGTACATCGGCCTGAAGCTGCAGGAAGTCACGAAGTTCCGCATGTCGACGCATCCCGTCGAAATCGAGATGTACTACTCCTGCTGACCCAGATGGAGATCACGTGACCACAGGGCGCCTCTCGTCGAACGCAGTAAGTGCTGTGCTTACGCGAACCGCCGCACAGCGCACGGTGAGGGGACCCCGGTCACACTTCCAACGTCCAAGCGTGGCCGGATGCTCTGCGTCCGGCCCGCGTCTTTTGTCGTATGCAGGCAGCGGGGCTATGCTCCGTTGCTATGCGCATCTCCACAGTTACCTTAATGTGCTCGGTCGCGCTTGCGTGCGCGAGCGCATTCGCGGCGACCGTCTACAAATGGGTGGACGAGAATGGCGTCGTTCACTACAGCGATCAGCCGCATCCGAATGCGCAGAAGCTCGATGTGGCGTCGGCGCAGACGTACGACTCCGGCGGCACTCGGCCCACGCCCAGCAGCAGTGTCACGCCTTCGAATGCACAACCCGTCGGCCCGTATCGCGTCTGCGCGATTGCGCGACCCGAGAACGACGAAGTGTTCTTGAATACGGATACCGTGAGCGCGCAAGTGCGGCTCGAGCCGTCGCTGCGCAATGGCGATCGCCTCACGCTCAGCATGGACGGCAAGACCGTTCAGAACGGCGCCAGCACGAGCGCGACATTGAAAGTGGAGCGCGGCTCGCACTCCCTCGCGGCGACGGTCACGGACCCCTCGGGCGCCCTCGTGTGCTCGACGCCGAACGTGACCTTTCACGTACGACAGCCCTCGAAGTTGGCGCCGAATCGCGCGAACCGACCGCGCTTCTAGAGCCGAGATTCTCCGCTGACGGCTGCGACGCGCGCGCCGCGAGGCTCGCGTGATGGCCGCGGAATACAACTTACCCTCTGCGCTCTCGCACTTCGACCCGACGGATCTGTTCGATGCGCTCTCCACCGGCATCATTCTGTTGGACGCGCAGCTGTGCCCGATCTACGCAAACGTCGCCGCGCAGGATCTGCTCGCGTTCAGCCTGAATCAGGCGCGCGGCCGACCGTTCGGAGATTTCCTGCACGACACGAACGGCCTCATGGCCAACTTGCGTCGCGCGCTCGAAACCGGCCAGGGCATCGCGGATCGCGAGATCACGCTGCGACCGATCGGCTCGACACGCGAGCCGCGTGTCCTCGACATCACGATCACGCCGCTCGAAGGTCAGATCACGGGGACACACCTGCTGCTCGAGCTAACCGACGACACGCAGCGCAGCCGCATCTCGCGCGAGAACGATCTGCTCGCGCGTCTCGACAGCAGCCGCATGATGGTTCGGCAGCTCGCGCACGAGATCAAGAACCCCCTCGGCGGACTGCGCGGCGCCGCGCAGCTCTTGGGCCGCGAGCTGACCAGCGAGAATCTCAAGGAGTACACGACCGTCATCATCACCGAGGCGGACCGGCTCGCGGCGCTCGTCGATTCGATGTCGGGACCGAGCCGCCCGCCCGTGCGCACGATGGTGAACGTGCACGAGCTGTGCGAGCACGTCTATCACCTGCTGCGCGGCGAAGCGAAGTCGACCATCCTCGTCGAGCGCGATTACGATCCGAGTCTTCCGAGCGCGATGCTCGATCGCAATCAGATCATTCAGGCGCTGCTCAATGTCGCGCGCAACGCCATGCAGGCGCTCGGCGAGCGTGGCCGTGTCACACTGCGGACACGTGCGTTGTCCAATGTGAGCATCGGATCGGCGCGGCACAAGCTCGTGGCCAGCTTGCAGGTCGAGGACAACGGCCCGGGCGTGCCGCCCGAGCTGCGCTCGAGCATCTTTTATCCGCTCGTCACCGGACGGGCGAACGGCACGGGGCTCGGCCTCGCCGTCGCACAGGACCTCGTTACGCGTCACGGCGGACTGATCGAATTCGAAAGCGAGCCGGGGCGAACCATTTTCACGTTGTTGTTGCCACTGGGTGATGCCACATGAGCATCCAGTCTCTCAGGGTCTGGCTCGTCGATGACGATGCCTCCATTCGATGGGTTCTCGAGCGCGCGTTTCGCAACGGCGGAATGTCGCCGCGCGCGTTCGAAGCGGCGGAGCCGGCCCTCGACGCCTTGCGCCGCGAGTCGCCCGATGTGCTGATCACGGACATTCGCATGCCGGGGCAATCGGGCCTCGACTTGCTGAAGAAGATCCGCGACGCGCGCCCGGCGCTGCCGGTCATCGTGATGACCGCGCATTCGGATCTCGGCAACGCCGTGTCCGCCTACGAAGGCGGCGCGTTCGAATACTTGCCGAAGCCGTTCGACATCGACCAAGCGGTCGATCTCGTGCGCCGGGCGGCGCGCGTGCAGCCGGGCGGCGCGCAAGAACCGGCGCCGGTGCCGAAGATTCCCGAGCTGCTCGGCCGCGCGCCGGCAATGCAGCAGGTGTTCCGCGCCATCGGGCGTCTCGCGCGTTCGAGCGTGACGGTGCTGATCACGGGCGAGTCGGGCACGGGTAAAGAGCTCGTCGCTCGCGCCCTGCACGATCACAGCCCGCGTTCGGGGAAGCCCTTCATCGCCCTGAATACCTCGGCGATTCCGGCGGACCTCTTGGAGTCGGAGCTGTTCGGCCACGAGAAGGGCGCGTTCACCGGCGCGGATTCGCAGCGCCGCGGGCGCTTCGAGCAGGCGGACGGCGGCACGCTGTTCCTCGACGAAATCGGCGACATGTCGACGCCGTTACAGACGCGCCTGCTGCGCGTGTTGGCCGAAGGGGAGTTCTACCGCGTGGGCGGGCAAACGCCGATTCGCGTCGACGTGCGCGTGATCGCCGCCACTCACCAGAACTTGCAGGATCGCGTAACGCGCGGGCTGTTCCGCGAGGACCTCTATCACCGCCTGAACGTCATTCGCATCGAGTTGCCGCCGCTGCGCTCGCGCGCGGAAGACGTGCCCGAGCTGCTCGAGCATTACATCGCTGCCGCTGCGCACGAGCTCGGTGTCGAGCCGAAGGCGTTGTCGCCGGATGCGCTGGCCAAGCTCAGCTCCTACAGCTGGCCGGGCAACGTGCGCGAGCTCGTGAACCTGTGCCGGCGTCTGAGTGTCTTGGCCCCGGGCACGCACGTGCAGGTCGAGGATTTGCCGCACGAGCTGATCGCGGCGACGCCCGCCGGCCCGGTCGATGCGGACTGGGCGCGGGCCTTGGCGAGTTGGGCGGATCGGCATGCCATGACCGGCAAGAAGCCGCTGCTCGACGAAGCGCTGCCCGAGTTCGAGCGCGTGCTCATTCGCGCAGCCTTGAAGCGCACGCAAGGTCATCGTCAAGAGGCCGCCAAGCTTCTCGGCTGGGGTCGCAACACGCTCACTCGGAAGCTGAAAGAGCTCGAGATGAACGACATCGATCACGGGCACGACGAAGAAGTCACCGCCGAATAAGGCCATCTATAATTCCGGCCCATGACCTGGGCTGAAGTTTGGAATACCAAGTTCGCGTGGAACACCGTGGGCGCATGGACGCTCGGGCTCCTCGCGTTTCTCGTCACCTTCACCGTCCTGCCGCTGCTGAAGAGCTACATCGGCTCGCAGCGGCGCAAGTGGGCACAGGCGGGTCGGGAGCTGCCGCTCGCCGTCGAGGTCATCGCGCTGCTCGTCGATCGCACGAGCAAGCTGTTCCTGTTCACCGTCGCGGTGGCCTTCGCGCTCACGGAGCTCGAGTTTCCCGGCCCCATCGAACGCATCGTCCAGATCGCCATCGTTCTGACCTTTTGGTTTCAGGTCGGCCTGTGGGGCATGGCCGCCGTGCGTTACGCAATGGACAAGCGCGGCCGCCGCGGCAACGGCCTGGACCCGGCGCTCGCGAGCTCGATCGACATCATCATCTTCGTTGCGGGCCTTGCCATCTGGGCGATGGCCTTTCTGCTCGCTCTCGACAATCTCGGCGTGCAGATCAAGCCGCTGCTCGCCGGCCTCGGCATCGGCGGCATCGCCATCGCGCTCGCCGTGCAGACGGTGCTCGGCGATTTGCTCGCCTCGATGTCCATCGCGCTCGACAAGCCCTTCACGATCGGTGACGCGCTCCAGATCGACGACGTGAACGGCACGGTCGAGCACATCGGCGTGAAGAGCACGCGCATCCGCAGCCTGAACGGCGAGCAGATCATCATGTCGAACGCCGACATCCTGAAGAGCCGCCTGCGCAACAACAGCCGCCTGCGCGAGCGGCGGGCGAATTTCATGTTGAACGTCGCGTACGGCACGCCATCGGAGAAGCTGCGCGCGATTCCCGGCATCGTGCGCGAGATCGTCACGGCCCAGCCGAATACGCGTTTCGATCGCTGTCACTTCCTGCAGTACGGCGAGTACGCGCTGCGCTTCGAAGTGGTGTTCTTCGTAACGGTCCCCGACTACGCCGTGTATGCCGACACGCTGCAGACCGTGAATCTCGCGATCCTCGAGCGCTTCGAGCAGATGAACGTCGAGTTCGCGTTCCCGGCACGTCCGTTCGATCCGGCGCTGTTCCCCAAGCCGCAGGCCTAGAAGCCTGCAGGGCCTGATGTTTCACGTCGTACTGGTGCATCCGGAGATTCCGCCGAATACCGGCAACATCATCCGGCTGTGCGCCAACACGGGCTGCACGTTGCACCTCGTGAAGCCGATCGGGTTCGACATCAGCTTGAAAGCCGTGCGGCGCGCCGGACTCGACTACGACGCGCTCGCCGAAGTGCGCACGCACGTCGATATCGATGACTGCTTCCAAGCACTGGGAGACTCGCGTCGCTTCGTGATCGAAACGAGTGGTGCGCACCTCTACAGCGACGTGAAATTCGCCGCCGGCGATGCGTTCATCTTCGGCCCCGAGCATCGCGGCCTTCCACGAGCAGTGCTCGACCGCATCCCACGCGAGCAGCACCTGACGATTCCGATGCGGCCCGGCAATCGCAGCCTCAATCTCTCGAATTCGGTGGCGCTCGTCGTCTACGAGGCCTGGCGGCAAAACGGCTTTGCAGGCGGTGAGGCCGTGCCGAAGTAGGATTTTTTACTCTTCGGGGGCCGCGGCCCCGCGCCACTGCTCGGAATGCCCTAGCTTTCGTGCTCGGCCTTGATCGGCCGCGTCATCAAATCGCGCACGACATCCTTCGCATGCTTCTTCTCGTAGAGCACGGAATAGAGCCCTTCGCAGATCGGCATGTCGACCTGTGCGCGCTGCGCGACCATCCGCACGGCACGCGCCGCCGGATAACCTTCGACCGCCTGCCCGATCTCCGCGAGCGCCTGCTCCGGCGTCTTGCCGGCGGCGAGCAGTAAGCCGAAGCGGCGATTGCGCGACTGATCGTCCGTGCACGTGAGCACGAGATCGCCGAGGCCGGCGAGTCCCATGAACGTCTCGCGCTTCGCACCGAGCGTCACGCCGAGGCGGGTCATCTCGACGAGCCCGCGCGTGATCAGCGCAATGCGGGTGTTCGAGCCGAAGCCCAGACCGTCCGCTAGCCCGGCACCCACCGCGAGCACGTTTTTCACCGCGCCGCCGACTTCCACGCCGACGATGTCGGTCGACGTGTACGCGCGGAAGTTGTTCGACGAGAGACCGCGCGCCAGCGAATGCGCGAAGGCCCCATCCGGCGAGGCGATGGTCATCGCCGTCGGCAGCCCCGCGCCCACTTCTTTCGCGAACGTCGGCCCGGACAGCACGGCCATCGGCCGCGCCGAGCCGAGCACTTCGCGCGCCACTTGATGCGGCAGCTTTCCGGTGTCCAGCTCGAAGCCTTTGGTGGCCCAGGCCACGCGGGTCGTCGAGTCGAGTCGCGGAACAATCTCCTGCAGCACCGAACGGAACGAGTGACTCGGCACGGCCACCAGCACGTCGAGCGAGCCGTGCAGCGCCGCCGACAACTCGCTCGCGACCGTCAGTGATTCGGGGAATGTCGCGCCCGGCAGATACCGGGCATTCCGTCGCTCGGTCGACATCGCGCGCAATTGCGCGACGTCACGACCCCAGAGACGCGTCGCGCGCCCGCTGCGCGCGAGCTGGATGGCGAGCGCCGTGCCCCACGAGCCGGCGCCTAGCACCGCGATCGGCGCCTCGCGCTCGGCAGCGACCGTCACGCGCAGACCCCTTGCACGTGCGTTGCCTGTTCAGTTCGCGGCTTGCGCCGGCTGCGGTTGAGCGCCCTGCTGCGCATACAGCGCATCGAAGTTCACCGGCGGCAGCAGGAACTGCGGGAAGCCGCCCTGCGTAACGAGCTGCGACACCGCCGCGCGCGCGTACGGGAACAGCACGCTCGGGCAGATGCTCGCGACCGAGCGCTTCACCTCGGTTTCGCCGAGATTGCGCATCACGAACACACCGGCCTGCTTCACTTCCACCAGGAACAGCGTGGTTTCGCCCTGCTTGGCGGACACCGTGACGGTCAGCACGACTTCGCGGACATCCGCGGTCAGCGGATTCACGCCCGTGTGCAGATCGAGGTTGATCTGCGGATTCCACTCGCCGCCCACACGCGGGCCGTTCGGCGCCTCGTACGAGCAGTCTTTCAGATACACCGCCTGGAGGGCCAGCTGGGGCGCATTCGGGTCTGCCGTCGCCGCAGCAACATCGTTCGGATTCGTGCTCATCTCATGATCCTTGCTTGAGTAATGGGTCGAGCCGGCCGGTTGCCTCGAGCTGCATGAGCTCATCGCACCCCCCGACGTGGGTCTCGCCGATGAAAATCTGCGGCACCGTTCGCCGGCCGCTGCGCGTCATCATCTCGGCACGCAGCTCGGGCTGCGTGTCGACGTCGATCTCTTCGAACGTCACGTTCTTCGATTCGAGCAGCGCTCGCGCCCGCGCGCAGTAGCCGCACCAGCCGGTCGCGTACATGACGACGCGGGGGGTGCCGTTCGCAATGGCAGAGTTGGATTCGGACACGGGCAATGCTCTCGAAATGCTGTAAAGAGGCGCGATCAGTGGCGCGTGACGGGCAGGTTCTCCGCGCGCCAGGCTTCGATTCCGCCGCGCAGATTCACGGCCTTGGTGAAGCCCTGCTCAGCGAGCTTGCGGGCCGCGGAGCCGCTCGTCGCGCCCGTGTCGCAGTACACGACGATCGGTTTCTCTTTGTACTTCTTGAACGTTTCACGGGCCTGCGCGAGCTGGTCGAGCGGCAGGTTGCGCGCCCCGGAGAGATGGCCCGCAGCGAAGGCCTCGGCCGGCCGCAGATCCAACACCAGGGCATTCTGGTTCATCAGTCGAACGGCGTCCTGGGGACCGATCGCCATGAAGCTCGTCGCCCGCGCGCGCAGCTCGATGACGATGGCGGCAATGGCAACGACCACTGCTGCGCCCGAGAGCAGCGGGTGATTGCCGATGTATTGGATGAGTCTTTCCACTGACGAGGACTTCTGCCGGTACGCAAAGGGCGCGCATTATAGAGCGTTGGGTCGTGAGGGGATATTTGGGGTGAGTTTCACGAAGGGCGCGGCCCGTGGCGTCTTGACCGCGGCACTGCTCGCGCTGGCCACACCGTGCGTAAGTCCCGCACAGGACGCGAAAAGGACCGAAGCGGAGCTCGCCGCCATCAAGGCCGAGATCGCGCGCGTCACGAGCGAAATCAGTCGCGATCAGGTCGAAAAGGACCGCCTCGCCAAGGAGTTGAAGAGCGCCGAGCTGTCCGTCAGCGACATGCGCGGCAGCCTCGATCAGGTGCGTAAAGAGCGTGCCGAGCACGCCCAGAAGCGGGCGGCGCTGGCCGAGGAGAAGCGCGGGCGTGAGGCGGAGCTGACCCGCGAACGCGATTCGCTGGCCGGGCAGCTGCGCGCCGCCTACCTCATCGGCCGGGAGGAGCCGCTGAAGCTCCTGCTGAATCAGAAGGACCCGACACGCGCCGGCCGCATGTTCGCGTACTACAGCTATTTCGGCCGGGCCCGCGCCGATCAGATCCATCGCATCAACGAAAACCTCGCCCGGCTCGAGGAGCTCGACGGCGAGCTGGCCGCCGAGGACGAGCGGCTCGCCGCGCTCGAAGCGCAGCGCAAGAGCGAGCTGCAGCGGCTCGATGAAGCGCGAGCCAAGCGGGGCGTCGTGCTGGCGAGCCTGCAAGCCGATGCGAAAACGCGCGCGCAGACGCTCGAGCGCATGAAGCGTCAGCAATCGGGCCTGGAGAAGCTGCTGCGCGAGCTGAAACGGGCGATGGAAAAGCTCCCGCCGGTGGTCGTCGACGGCAACACGGCGTTCGGCCGCCTGCGCGGCAAGCTCGCTTGGCCCGTGGCCGGTCGGCTCGTCGCCCGATTCGGGGAAGACCGCATCGGCGGTGTGAAGTGGGACGGGGTGCTCGTGGCCACCGAGCGCGGCAATCCCGTGCGGGCTGTCTCACAGGGACGCGTGGTATACGCGGATTGGCTGCCTGGCCTTGGCTTGCTGACGATCGTCGACCACGGTGACGGCTATCTCAGCCTGTACGGTCATAACGACCGTCTCTACAAGGCCGTGGGGGATCGCGTCGCGGCCGGCGAGGCCGTCGCTGCGGCGGGCGACAGCGGCGGCCGAACGCGCCCGGAGCTGTATTTCGAGATTCGCAAAGCCGGCCGGCCGGTCGATCCGCGACCCTGGTTCAAGAGCGGGGATCCAGCGCCGTAGCGCGAGCTCGGCTGCATGCGCGGCCGATTAAGTCGCATAGCGCCGCGGCGACTGTCCGTTGCCGGACGCATCGCGCTTTCGCCAACTCGCGCAACCTTTCCCCTGTCTGTATCTGCGAAGGTGCCGTCCCAAGCCACTCACGTAGCCGATGTATCAAAAAATGACTAGGGACGGGCGGAGCGGCGAGCGAGATCCTTGGGGCTCGTTCGAACCGTACGTACAGCTGATCCGGGCGCTGCTACCGCGCTCGAGCTGCGTCGCGATCTTCGACGCGACGGGTGACATGCGCTGGACGAGCGAAACGACGACCGGCCCGGACCTCGCCCAGCTCATCGAAGAAATTCTTCCCAACGCGCAGGCCGACAAGACCAGCGCGGGCGAGCTGCGCGTGCTCGGCGGCACGATGCCGGTCTACGCCTGCTGGTTGCGCAACGACACCGGGGACCTCATCGCGATCGTCGCAGTCGTCTGCCGCGCGAATGGCGCAGTAGACACCGACGGCCGCGGCTTCTCTCTCGCGCATGCGTTTCTGCGACCCGCGCTCGAATGCATGCGCCGCGATTTGCTCGCGCGCGCACTGATCGACGATCTCAGCGGCACGGTCACGGCACTGGATCGCGATCTCGAGCTGGTGCTCACCGACGCTTCGCGCAACGGCTTGGGTCCGGGCAGCGAAGCGGACGAATTGAAAGGCATCGTTCAGCAAGCGCTCGAACATCTGCGCTGCGCGACCGCCGCGCTGATCGTGCCCGACAAAGGCATCGTGCTCTTGCGCACGAGCGGCGAGCACGGTGCGGCGGACAATCAGCTCGTCGCGCGCACGCATCGGCAATTGCTGTCGATGGCGCAGATGCGGCGCGAGCCCGTGATCATCAACAAGCTGAGCGGCAACGGCGCCGCGCAGGCGCTGCCCTATCGCATTCTTTCGTGTCCGCTGTTGCAGCCGGGCGGCAAGAGTGTCGGCGTGCTCGCGATGTTTCGCGACGTGGGCGCGCCCGAATTCACGCCGCGCGACGCGCGGCTCGGCGACATCCTCGCGCGCAAAGCGAATGGAGTCATCGAGAGCAACTACGACGCGATGAGCGGCTTGTACACCCGCCCGGCATTCGAGCAGCGCGTGCGCGCCGTCGTTGCGGCGGCGAAGAGACACGCGCCGTGGAGCGCGCTGTACATCGATACCGATCAGTTGCACGTCATCAACGACCACTTCGGCATGCACATCGGCGACGGCGTGATCGGTCAGCTCGGCGAGCTGATTCGCCGGCGCTTACCGCCGGGCGCCTTCGGTGCGCGCATTTCCGGCGACCGCTTTGCAGTGTTGCTGCCGACGGGCCTCGAAGATGCCGCTCAGTTCGCCGAATCGTTGCGCGAAGGCGTCGAGCAGCTCGGCACGATGCATGGCGAGGCGCGCATGCACGTGTCCATCAGCATCGGCGTTGCGCTACTCGACACGGAATCCGGCGAGTTGATGCACTCGTTGGCGGCCGCCGAGACCGCTTGCAAGGCGGCCAAGGATCGCGGGCGCAATCGTGTGGAGTCGTATCAATCCAACGATCTCAGCATGGTGCGCCGGTTCACCGACATCAACATCGCCGCGCGCCTGCGGGATGCGATTGCCGAGAATCGTTTCCAGCTCTACGCGCAGCTCATCACGCCGATGGGCTCGAGCGCGAATGCGCGGCCCTACTATGAGCTGCTGTTGCGGATGATCGATGAGGGCGGCGATACCCTCGGCCCCGATCGGTTCCTGTCCGCCGCGAATCGCTATCAACTGATGCCGACGATCGATCGGTGGGTCATCGAGCAGGCCATCGCGCTGCTGAAGCCGCATGCCGAGCTCCTGAGCGGGCAGGCCGTGGGTTTCGCGATCAATTTCTCGGGGCAATCTTTAAGTGAGGACGACTTCGGCGACTTCCTGCTCGACCGCATCGGCGCGAGCGGGCTCGATCCGTCGGTCTTCACGTTCGAGCTGACGGAAACGGCGACGGTCGCAAACATCGCGCGCGCCGAAGCGCTGATGCGCCGGCTGCGCAGTCTCGGCTGCGGCGTGGCGTTGGACGATTTCGGCACGGGCCTCTCGTCGCTCTCTTACCTGCGCCAGCTCCCCGTCACGACTCTGAAGATCGACGGCAGCTTCGTGCGCGACATCTTGAAGGACGCGCGCTCCGATTCGATGGTGCACGCGATTGCCCAGCTCGCGCGCAGTATGTCGATCGCGACAGTGGCCGAGTACGTCGAAACCGAAGAAATTCGCCAGCGCATTGCCGCGCTCGGCGTCGATTACGGCCAGGGCTTCGCGATCGGCCATCCGATCCCCTTCACCGAGGTGCTCGCCGAGCTTCCGTTGCTCGCCTCGGCCGCGCCGGTGACGTGCTCCGACGACAGTCTGCCCGCGCTTCGGGCTGCCAATCTGCACTAGCGGCTCGCTCGGGGCCGTTTGTCGGGACCTGCGTCCCAATCGGCGGAATTCGTAGCGTTCTGCAATTGACCCATGGCGCGCGCCTGTAGTATTCCGGGTGCTTCGTATCGGGGGTCTGAGAGCAAATTGATGATGCGATCACGCACGCTGATCGCTCTCGTCGCGGGAGCGGTCTTTGGTTTTTCCGGCGCCATCGCCGGCGATGTGAAGGCCGAACGTCGGCCCGACGAAGCGTTGCAGGCCCCGCAGCAACTGCCCTGGGAACAGGCGCGGTTGTTCGCCGAAGTCTACGAGCGCATCAAGCGCGAATACGTCGACGACGTCGACGACAAAGTCCTCATGGAGAAGGCGATCCGCGGCATGGTGGCCGCGCTCGATCCGCACTCCGCTTTCCTCGACAACGACGAGTTCGAGGAGATTCGCCTTTCGACGATGGGCTCGTACCCCGGCGTCGGCATCGAAGTGGTCGCCGAAGATTCGGCGGTCAAGGTGCTGCGGCCAATCGAAGGCTCGCCGGCCGATCAGGCCGGCATGCAGTCCGGCGATCTGATCGTGAAGATCGACGACAAGGATGTGGGAGCGGACCTTGCGGGCGCCATCACCCAGATGCGTGGCCCGGCCGGCAGCGTCGTGCGCCTCACCGTGCGGCGTCCGACCACGGGCGAGCTGCTCGACTTTTCACTCCGCCGCGCCAAGGTCGACGTCCGCAGCGTCATGCAGACGACGCTCGAGCCGGGCTTCGGCTACGTGCGCATCACCAGTTTCAGCGAGACGACCGCGGACGACGTGTCGCGCGCGATCGCGGCGATCAAGCGGGACAACCCGAAGGGTCTGCAAGGTCTCGTGCTCGATCTGCGCAACAATCCGGGCGGCGTGCTCGAAGCCGGTGTCGCGGTTGCGGACGCGTTCCTCAATGAGGGCGTGATCGTCACCGCCGACGGCCGTACCGCCGATGCGCGCTTCCGCATGGAAGCGACGCCGGGGGATCTGATCGACGGTGCCGAGCTGGTCGTGCTGGTGAACGGCGGCTCGGCGTCAGCCGCGGAAATCGTGGCCGGCGCGCTGAAGGATCACAATCGCGCCGAGCTCATCGGCCACAAGACGTACGGCAAAGGCTCCGTGCAGACGGTGATGCCGTTGTCGCATGGCGGTGCCATCAAGCTCACGACGTCGCGGTACTTCACACCCTCTGGTGTCTCGATTCACGGGAAGGGGATCAACCCCGACATCGTGGCCGAGGGTCCCGAAGAGGCGCCGGCCGACATCCGCGTGAGCAGCAAGCCAAACCTGCCGCTCGCGGCCCGCGATCGTGAAGTGCAGCTCGCGCTCGATACCCTGAAGTCGCACGAGCAGTTCCCCGGCCGGGTCGCCCGCACCGATCCGCTCGCCGTGCAGAAATAGTTGCCGTCTTTTGCGGGGCTGCGCCCTGCCCGAGAACCGGAATGGCCTCGCTTTCGCGGGGCCGTTTTGTTTTCGCGTAAGCTGTCGGCCCCCAGACCGGTACGGCTACGACGAGGTTCGCTCTTGGAATTGATCATGTGGTTCGTGGACCTCGTCCTCCACCTCGACAAACACCTCCTCGAGCTCCTGCAGCAGTTCGGCCCATGGATCTACGTCATCCTGTTCGCGATCATCTTCGCGGAGACGGGGCTGGTCGTGACGCCGTTTCTGCCCGGGGATTCGCTGCTGTTCGCGATCGGTGCGCTCGCGGCAGTGGATACCACCGGGACGTTGAACGCGCCGCTCATTTCAGTGCTGCTCGCGCTCGCCGCAGTTCTCGGCAACACGGTGAACTATCAGGTCGGCCACGTCATCGGGCCGCGCGCTTTCAGCGGGCGCGTGCGCTTTTTGAAAGTGGAGTATTTGCGGCGGACCGAGGCGTTCTTCGAGAAGTACGGCCCGATGACGATCGTCGTGTCGCGCTTCATGCCGATCATTCGCACCTTTGCGCCGTTCGTGGCCGGCGTCGGGCGCATGGCGTACCTGCGCTTCCAGGGCTACAACATTCTGGGCGGCGTCTCGTGGGTGATGCTGTTCATCTGGGGCGGCTACCTGTTCGGCAACATCCCCATCATCAAGAACAACTTCGGAATCGTGACGATTCTGATCATCGTCGTCTCTGTGATGCCCGCCGTGCTGGCGCTGTTGAAACGCAGGCGGGTACCGGCTTAGGCGTCTGCGACCGTCACTCGGTTTCGGCCTGCGTGTTTGCTCGTGTAGAGCGCGGTGTCCGCCTCGCGCATCATCGCCGCCGCCGCGGCTTCGACGCTCAGCTTCTCCTTCGAGAGCGCAGCGACGCCGAAGCTCGACGTCACCCGCAGCTCGCCGGTCGATAGCGGCATCGGCGTGTCCGCGCAGGCGGCGCGCACTTTCTCCGCCGCGATCGCCGCGCCGGTCGCGTCGGTCTCGGGCATTACGACGACGAATTCCTCGCCGCCGTAGCGC
>Ga0081455_10002818_pt1 | contig 20467 bp, 15 predicted proteins | sample TabmetS3T2R1_FD_70207 | JGI IMG/M metagenome (GOLD analysis project Ga0081455, IMG submission 70207) | Tabebuia heterophylla rhizosphere microbial communities from the University of Puerto Rico - S3T2R1 | ecosystem: Host-associated > Plants > Roots > Rhizosphere ...
CGGCGGCCTCCGGGCGCTCGCCGACCGCGCGCACCGACAGGCCGAAGCGCGTCCGCATCAGCAGCAGCCAGATGGCCACCGCGACGCCCCCCGATATGTACAACAGCGCGTTCTGGTCGAACAGCACGGGCCCGACGCCAGGGATGGACCCGAGCAGCGGGATCTTCAGGTCCGGGATGCCGGGGATCGTCGGCTGCTTCTCGCCCCCGAAGAGCTGCTCGAACAGGAACGCCGTCATGCCCTGGGCGAACAGGACGAGCGCGATGCCGTTGATCACCTGCTCGGTCTTCAGCGTGACGCTCAGGAACGCCATCAGCGCGCCCATCGCCATGCCGACCGCGATGCCGCAGAGCGTTCCCACGACCGGGCTGTGCCCGTAGTAGGCGCCGAGGAAGGCGCCCAGCGCGCCGGAGAGCATCATGCCTTCCAGCCCGAGGTTCAGGACGCCGGCGCGCTCGCAGACCGTCTCGCCCAGCGCGGCGAGCGCGGTCGGCATCGACAGCAGCACGGCCGAGCTGAACAGGACCGTGAGTCCGCTGCCGCCGAAGATCGCGCCCCAGTCCATCAGCGCCTCGCCAGTCGGTCGGCGATGAGAAGGAAGACGACGAACACGCCTTCCATGGCCAGAACGATCGCGTAGGGCAGGTTCTCGGTGACGCTCATCGCCTGTCCTCCGGCCTGGAGCACGGCGATGAACAGCGCGGCCAGCAGGACGCCCACCGCGCTGCGGCGGCCGATGAGCGCCACGACGATCGCGGTGAAGCCGGTGCCGGCCGAGAGGTTGGGATCGAGCCTCAGCGAGACGCCGAGGATCTGGATGATCCCCGCGAGCCCCGCCAGCCCGCCCGAGATCATCATCAGGCCTATGGCGAAGCGCCCGGCCGGCACGCCGGCGACGCGCGCCGCCTCGGCGCCGGCGCCCAGCATGCGCAGGCGGAACCCGAATGGCGTCCGGCTCATGGCGTACGCGACGACCGGCACGAGCGCGAGCGCGATCAGCGCGCCGATGTGCACCGAGAAGCTGGACACGTCGGGCAGCAGCGCGGCGTGCGGGACCTCCTTGCCCGAGAGCCCCTGGGTGGCCGCCGGGTCGCGCAGCGGCCGGCGGACCGCCCAGGAGAAGAGCAGGATGCCGATGTAGTTGAGCAGCAGCGAGGTGATGACCTCGTTGACGCCCCAGCGCGCCTTCAGCACGCCGACCGGCAGGCCCCAGATCGCGCCGGCCGCCGTCCCGGCGACGAGCGCCGCCACGATCAGCAGCGGGCCCGAGTCGACCGGCAGCTCGATCGCCACCGCCCCGCCGACCAGCGCACCGACGAACAGCTGTCCCTCGGCGCCGATGTTCCAGATCCCGGCCCGGAAGGCCATCGCCAGCCCCAGCCCGATGATCACCAGCGGGGTGGCCTGCGCGAGCACCTCGCCGAACGCCAGCGGGTTGCCGAACGCGCCGTCGAGGAGCGCGCGATAGGCCGACACCGGGTCGCCACCCGCCGCGACGACGAGCAGCGCGCCGACGAGCAGCCCGAGCACGACGGCGCCGATGGGGGCGCCGATCGTCGTCAGCTGCCGGCGATCGATGCGCAGCCGAGCGAGGGGCGGTGCGGCGAGCGGGGGCGCGGACGCCATCACACGCCCTCCGGCGTGGCTGCGGCCACCGGTCGGTCGCCGGACCCGCCCATCGCCAGCCCGAGCCGCTCGCGATCGAGCTCGTCGCGCTCCCATGACGAGACGAGCCGGCCGCGATACAGGACGCAGCAACGATCGGCCATGCTCATGACCTCGTCGAGCTCGGTCGAGATGAGCAGGATGGCCAGGCCCGCGTCGCGCGCGGTGGCCAGCTGCTCCCACACGAACTCGATCGCGCCGACGTCGAGCCCGCGCGTCGGCTGCGCGGCGATCAGGCAGCGCAGCTCGCCGCTCAGCGTGCGGGCGAGGACGACGCGCTGGGCGTTGCCTCCGGACAGCGTGCCGGCGGCCTGACCGGGGTTCCCGACGTGGATCCCGTAGCTCTCCACCAGGCGGCGAGCGCCCTCGCGGATGGCGCGGCGATCGATCCTCAGCCGGCTGCCGTACGGCGGCTGGTCGATGCGGTCGAGAACGAGATTGTCGGCCACGGACAGCGCGCGGATCACCCCGCGCCGGTAGCGATCCGACGGGACGAGCCCGAGGCCGCGCCGCAGCCGCTCGCCCGGCTCGGCGCGCGTGATGTCGTGCCCGTCGAGCGAGACCGTTCCCGCGCCCGGCGCGCGCAGCCCGTACAGCACCTCCTCCAGCTCGGACTGCCCGTTGCCCTCGACGCCGACGATCGACACGATCTCGCCCGCGCCCACCTGGAAGCCGACGCCGTCCAGCGCCGGCGTCCCGCGGTCGCCGTCCGCGGACAGCCCGCTGACCTCGAGCACCGATCGCGCCGCGCCGTCGTCGGCGCCGCCCGCGCTCAGTGCGCGACGGCCGGCAGCCACGTTCATGAGCGTCACGTCGCGCCCGACCATCAGCCGCGCGAGCTCCTCTGCCGACGTCTCCCCGGGGCTCGGGCTGCCGGCGACCTCGCCCTGGCGCAGCACCGTGATGCGATCGGCCCAGCGCAGAACGTCCTCGAGGTGGTGGGTGATGAAGACGATCGCCGCGCCCTCCCGGGCGAGCGCGCGCAGCTTCGGGAACAGCCGCTCGGTCTCGACCGGGGTCAGGGTCGCCGTGGGCTCGTCGAGGATCAGGATGCGAGCGTCCCGGAACAGCGCACGCAGGATCTCGACGCGCTGCTGCTCGCCGACCGACAGCTGCCACACCTTCGCGCGCGGGTCGACCTCGAGGCCGTAGCGCTCGCCGAGCTCCTCGAGCCGGCGCTCGACGGCGCGCAGCTCGCGGCGCCGCAGCAGCGGCCCGCCGCGCTCGCCCATGACCATGTTCTCGGCGACGGTCAGCGTCGGAACGAGCATGAAGTGCTGGTGCACCATGCCGATGCCGGCGCCGATCGCCTCCTGCGGCGTGCGCAGCTCGATCGGGCGCCCTTCGATCTCGATGTCGCCGGCGTCGGGCCGGTACAGCCCGTAGAGGACGTTCATGAGCGTCGTCTTGCCGGCGCCGTTCTCGCCGAGCAGCGCGTGGATCTCGCCGGCGCGAACGGTGAGATCGACGCCCTTGAGCGCCTCGACGCCGCCGAAGTGCTTGACGATCCCCCGCATGGCGACGGCGTCGCTCATGTCGCGACCCTCTGAGGCGCGACCTCTTCGATGAAGCGCGCGATGACGTCGAGCGTTCCCTGGCCCGTGGCCGGGAACGGCACGATCGCCACCTCGGAGATCTGCGGGAAGGCGTCGAGGAGCGCGGCCAGACGGGCGCGGCAGTCCGTCGGCGTGCCCGCCAGGCCGAAGGCGCCGATCACGTGCGCCGGCAGCGTTCGCGCCGCCTCGCGGACGACGTCGCGATCGAGGTTCCAGTCGGCGCGCTGCATCGCCGAAGCGAACTGCGCCGGCATCTCGACGCCGAGCTCGTGCAGGATCGGGCGGCTGGTGATCAGCGACGTCCCGACCATCGGCGCGATCGCGTCGGCGGCGGCGCGCGCGTCGTCGGCGACGCAGGTGTAGAGCCAGGCGCAGACGTCGATCGCGTCGGCGTCGCGCCCAGCGCGCCTCGCGCCCTCCTCGATGCGCCCCAGCGCGTAGGACCAGCCCTCGCGCGTGGCGATGTTGCCGACGATGACGCCGTCGGCGACCTCGCCGGCCAGCGCGAGCACCTTTGGCCCGCGCGCGCCGATGAACACGGGGAGGTCGGCGCGCGACGGCGCGAAGTCCAGCCGCGCGTCGTGGGCGTGGACCACGCGGCCGTCGACCGTGACCCGCTCGCCGGCCAGCAGGCCACGGACCACGGTCACCGCCTCGCGCAGCGCAGCCGCCGGCGCCTCGCGGGTCACTCCGAGCGCGCGATGGTTCGTGCCGCCGGCGCCGAGGCCGAGCCGCGCGCGGCCGTTGGAGAGCTCGTCGAGCGTGGCGATCGCGGTGGCGATCAGCGCCGCGTGGCGGCTGTACGGGTTGGTGACGCCCGGGCCGATGAGCACGTGGCGCGTGCGCTGCGCCATCGCGGCGAGCATCGCGATGGCGTCGTGCTGCAGCCGGTCGTCGTTGCACCAGACGGCGTCGTAGCCGAGGCGCTCGGCCTCCGCGGCGAGCTCCAGGAGCTCGGCCGCGGGTGCCTCGAGCGGCAGGGCGACGCCGATCCTCATGACCGCCGGCCCTCCGCGGGAGGGAGGTCGATGCGCAGGTTGTCCAAGCCGTCGACCCACAGCCGGTGGCCGGGATGGACGAGGACGGTCGTGTCCTCGGCCTCGACGAGCGCGGGACCCTCGAGCGCGTTGCCCGCGCGCAGCTTCTCGGCGCTGTAGGCGGCGACCTCGCGGAAGCCGCCCGCGGCGTGCAGATAGAGGTTGCGTCGCCCGGAGATCGCGTGCGAGGCGTCCTCGCCCTCGTCGGGCTGCTCGGCGACGTCGGGCACGGGCAGCCCCGCCGCGCCCTCGACCGCGAAGGTCACGGCCTCCACGCCGGCCTGGCGGTAGGCGGAGCCCTTGCCGTAGCGCGACTCGTAGATCTCGGCGAAGCGATCGATGACCCGCTCGCCGCCGTCGCCCGCCGCGAGGTCGTCGTCGTCGACGGGCACGCGGACGCTGTGCACCTGGCCGCGGAACTGCAGCTCGACGAAGCGGCTGATCGCGAGGTTGGTCGTGGGCAGCTGCTCGGCGCTCAGGTCGCGCTCCAGCGACTCCCGCAGCTGGTCGAGGTTCCTGCGCCACCGGTCGAGGTCGAACGGCGCGCGCATCGGGTCGGAGACCATCGCGACGCGCTTGACGTCGCTCATGCCGATCCCGAAGGCGGAGAACACGGCCGCCGCGGCCGGGACGACGACGTGACGGCACCCGAGCCGCTGCGCGTAGGCGCCCGCATGCAGGCCGCCCGCGCCGCCGTACGCGAAGATCGTGAAGCCGGCCGGATCGAGGCCGCGCTCGACCGTGATCTTGCGGATCAGGTCCGACATCTGCGCGTTGGCGATCTCGACGATCGCCGCGGCGGCCGCCTCGGGCGCGATGCCCAGCGGATCGGCGATGCGCTCGGTGACCGCGGCCAGCGCGCCGGCGCGGTCGAGCTTGATGCGCCCGCCCAGGAAGTAGTCGGGATCGATCGCGCCGAGCACGACGTTGGCGTCGGTCACGGTCGGCTCGGTCCCGCCCGCGCCGTAGCAGACCGGTCCGGGCGAGGCACCGGCGCTCTGGGGCCCGACCTTGAGCACGCCGCTCTCGGGCTCGATCCACGCGATGCTGCCGCCCCCGGCGCCGATCGACGTCACGTCGATCACCGGCACGGCGACCGGGTACTTGGCGAAGACCGGCGTGTCGGCGTAGGACGGCTCGCCGTCGACGATCACGCCGACGTCGAAGCTCGTGCCACCGACATCGGTGGCGATGACCGGGTCCAGGCCGAGGCGCTCGGCCATGGCCCGGGTGCCGAGCATGCCGCCGGCGGGGCCGGACGCCAGCAGCGTCACGCCGCGCTCGCGCGCCTCGGCGATCGAGGACACGCCGCCCGCCGAGTGCATCACCGCGATGCCGCCGTCGTGGCCGTCCTCGCGCAGGCGGTCCTCCATGCGCTTGAGGTAGTCGTGGACGCCGGGCGTCAGGTAGGCGTTCAGCACGGTCGTCGCGGTGCGCTCGTATTCGCGCACGACCGGGACGAGGTCGCTGGACGCGCTCACGAACCACGGCCGCGTCCCGTTGCCGTTCCCGCCGGCGGCCCGCGCGCGCAACCAGTCGCGCACGCGGCGCTCATGCTCGGGGTTCAGGAACGACCATAGGAAGCTCACCGCGATCGCCTCGACGCCCTCGGCGTGGAGGCGATCGAGCACGTCCTCCAGGCGCTCCTCCTCCAGCGGGACGACGATGTCGCCGCTGCGGTCGACGCGCTCCTCGACCCCGTGGATGCGCGAGCGCGGGACCACCGGGTCGGCCTTGCGCAGGTTGGCGACGTCGATGATCTCGGCCTCGCTGAGGCCGGCGACCTTCTGGACCGTGCGGCCGATGAGGATGGCGTCCTCGTGCCCGCGCGTGGTCAGCAGCGCTGTGCGCGCGCCGGTGCGCGTGATGAGGATGTTCGTGGCGACTGTTGTGCCGTGAGCGAAGACGCTCGTCTCGGCCAGCAACTCGGCGCGCGACCGGCCCAAGCGCTGTGCCACTTCCTCCACCGCGTTGAGCACGCCGCGCTCGAAGTCCGGTGGCGTCGAGGGAGACTTCGCGCGCGTGATCGCCCCGCCGTCCTCGACGGCGACGCAGTCGGTGAAGGTGCCGCCACTGTCGACGGCGATGACGAACGTCATCCCGCCTCCGTTTGCAGGGCCGCCGAGGCGACCCACTCGCTGGAGAGCCGCGCGTCGTCGAGGACGGGATCGTCGGGGCGCGCGATCTCGACCTCGAGCAGCGTGGTGCAGCCCGGGCAGTAGAACTCGCGCAGCTCGAAGCGCGCGCCGCCGATCCGCGCGGGGTTGACCTCCGGCCCGATGCGCTGGACCGGGAAGCGCGCCTGCGCCGCCAGCTCCTTGTACGGCAGGTCGGTGGGGCCGAGCTCGGTGCCGCAGCGGCAGCGATAGACCGGCGCGTCGCCGCCGGCGTCGTAGTACAGCGACTCGAGCAGCCGCACGCCCTCGCGATCGGCGTCCCACGCCACGCCGGCGCGACCGTCCTCCGGCAGTCCCGCGGCCCGCCTGCGCTCCAGGCGCAGCCGCGCGCGCTCGGCCTCGGTGGCCGCCGCATCGACGGCACCGTCGGTTTCCAGCACCACGCCCCAGGCCCCGCGCGCCCATTCCGGCGTGACGAGCATCCGCTCGACGTCCTGCGCAACCAGCTGCGGATCGCGGTCGAGCGGGTCGCCGTAGCCGCCGCCGCCCTGCGAGACCACCGCGTAGACGTCGCCGGCCCGCATCGACGTCGACGCGTACGCGCCGTAGCGCTCGAGCTCGCCCTCGAGCTCTTCGAGCGACTGCGGCAGGTCCCCGGCCGCGAAGCGCTCCCCGACGTTCGAGCCGCGCAGGATCGCGAACTGGTTGGTGCAGGAGGGATAGCCGCCGCCGAGTCCCGGGGACTCGGGCTGCTCGATCCCGAACGTGTGCATGATCTTGGTCGGGATCTCCTCGACCCCGTGCACCGTGTAGATCATGCTGATCCCGGCGCCGCCCCGGAACATCCCGGGGCCCCCCGAGTCGGGCGTCTGGCGCCGGTAGAGGTAGAGGATCGGGTAGCGCAGCTCGTAGCTCTCGACGTTGGCGATCGTGGCCCGCAGCGAGCTCGTGTGGCCGCCGGTGTCGATGCCGTCGCGGTTGGGCATCGCGCCGCCGCCGCCGGCCATGCCGTCGAGCATCGGGCCGCCGAAGCGCCCGCCTCCGGGCTCGTAGCCGAAGAGCTCCTCGAGCGCCTTGACGCCCTGCCAGCCCGCCATCGCGCGCTCGCGGTGCGCGCTCGACGCCGCCAGCATCTTCCCGGCGACGATGGAGGCGAGGTTGCGGACCTCCCAGATCGCCGTGGTGGTCGACTTCGACACGCCGGCGGGCGGCGCGGCGTGGCACACCGTGCCCGGCTTGGACTCGATCGAGAGGACCCGCGACACCCCGGCCGGCGACCACGGGATCTCCCAGCACAGGTAGACCATGGTGGCGGCGAGCACGCCGCCGACCAGGCCGGGATAGGCGCAGTTGATGACCGCGGGAGCCTGCTCGGCGGTCTTGGTGAAGTCGAAGGTCAGGTGGCTGCGCTCCTTACGCAGCGTCACGTGGCAGTCGTAGATGTCGTCGCCGAACTCGATGTAGCCGCGATGGCGCCACACGCCGTCCGGCAGCTCCTCCAGGCGCGCGCGCATGCGCGCCTCGGTGTAATCGATGATGTCCTGCATCGCCGCGAGCACCGTCTCGGTGCCGAACTCGCGGCAGGTGTCCAGCAGGCGCCGGCGGATCACCTCTACAGCAGCGATCTTCGCGCGCAGGTCGAGGCCGAGCAGCTCGGGGAGCCGCGAGTTGTTGAGGTAGGTGTGCTCGACGTCGGCGCGGATGCGGCCCGCCTCGACGATCTTGATCGGCCCGATGAGCGGCTGCTCGCCGTGGATGTCGGCGGCGTCGAGCTGGACCTGGCCGGCGGTCGGCCCGCCGACGTCGATCGCGTGCAGCGAGGCGCCCGCCCAGGCGATGAGCTCCTCCCCGTCGAAGATCGGCGCCACGACCTGCACGCAGTTCTGGTGGCAGACCGAGACGTACGGGTCGTTGCAGAGGAACACGTCGCCCGGCGCGAACCCGGGGTTGTCGCCGTAGCGCTCGAGCAGGTGGCGCACCAGCGCGGACAGCGTCGTGGCCTGGGCGCAGATGAAGTTGTCGATGTAGACGAGGTCGCCGGTGGCCGTCATGAGGCCGGCGTTCATGTCGAACACCTCGGTGGCGACCGGGGACCCCGACAGCCGGCTGATCGTCAGGGCACCCTCGTCGTTGATGTACCAGAGGCGATGTCGGACGATCTCGAACACGGCCGGATCGAGCCGCAGCCCGATCCCGGTATGCGCTACGGACACCGCGATCAGCCCTTCAGCGCAGCGGCGTGCGTCTCCTCGGTGAGCTTCGCCGCCTCCGCTCGCTGGTCGCCGACCCACTGGTCGGGCGGCAGGATCAGGTCCTCGATCTCGTCGAGGCCGATGACCGCGCCGAAGTAGACCTCGACCTTCGCGAGGGTGTCCTCGTGGAAGCTCTTGCGCGGGCCGGCCACGCAGTCGCGCAGGACGATGATGTCCATGTCGCGGTAGTAGCCGTCGCGGATGGTCGTCTCGACGCAGAACTCGGTGTTGCAGCCGGAGATCAGCAGCTGCTCGATGCCGAGCATCCGCAGCTTGGTGTCCAGCGTGGTCTCGAAGAACACCGAGGCGCGGTGCTTCTCGACGATGAAGTCCTCGGGCCGGATGGCGTCCTGCACCTCGTCGACGAAGTCGACCTCCCACGTGCCACGCAGGCACGGCGCCCAGTGCTGCTTCTGGATGTGCGACGGGATCCGCCGCCGGCTGCGCGTGACGTCCTCGGGGTAGTGGATCTGCTGCGACCAGAGCACCGGCATCCCCTGGCCGCGGGCGACGTCGACCGCGCGCAGGATGTCGGGCAGCACGGCGCGCTGGTTCGCGGTCCCGATCCCGGCCTTCTCCATCTGGCTCTCGGGGTCGCAGAACCCCTTCTGCATGTCGATGACGAGCAGGGCGGTGACCGTCGGATCGATGAACGGATCGGTGAAGGGCATCGGGCTACCTCGCTTTGGTCTTGCGGTTGGGTTCGTCAGTCGGTTGGGCGAGCAGCGCGTCGACGTCCTGCTCGACGCTGTGCAGGTGGTCGACGAGCGCCGTGCGCGCGCCCAGCGCGTCGCCGCTGCGCACGGCCTCGTAGATGCGGCGGTGCTCGCGCAGCGAGCGCTCGGGCCGGCCGGGCTCGTTCCAGATCGCGCCGCGTTCGCGCAGCAGCTCGCGGCCGAGGCTCTCGGTCAGGTGGCGCAGGGCGGTGTTGCCCGACGCCTCGGCGAGCGCGGTGTGGAAGGACAGGTCGGCCTCGACGAGCCCCGGCACGTCCGGGCCCTTGATGGCCGCCTCCATGTCGGCGAGCGCCGCCTCCATCGCCTCGAGGTCATGCGAGCGCTCGGCCGCAAGCTCGGCGGCGACGGCCTCGAGGCCGCGCCGGACCTCGAGCAGCTCGTGCACCTCGACCTGGTGGCGCTTGGTCCACTGCAGCCACTCCGACGGAAGGTCGCGATCGGAGCGGACGAAGGTCCCCGACCCGTGGCGGATCTCCACCAGGCCCAGCGCGCCGAGGAACTGCACCGCCTCGCGCACGGTCGAGCGGCTCACGCCGAGCTGCTCGGCGAGCTCGCGCTCGGAGGGCAGCTGCTCGCCGGCCTGGAGGGAACCGGCCTCGATGAGGCTGCGCAGCTGGCCGGCGACGCGCTCCTTGATGCCGAGGCTCGGCAGGCGCTCGAGCGTGACGGCGGGGCGCTGCGACCGCCTGGTCATGCGCTCACCGCCGTGCCGTCGCGGACCTGCAGCGCCCGCAGCGCGAGGATGTCGACGACGACGCGCGCGCCAACGCGCGCGGTGTTGCCGGACGGATCGAGCATCGGGGCGACCTCGACGCAGTCGGCGGCCGCGATCGGACCGGACGCGACGATCTCCAGGCCGCGGACGAGCTCGCGGCCGGTCAGCCCGCCGATCTCCGGCCCGCACGTTCCCCAGGCGAACGCGCCGTCGAGGACGTCGATGTCGACCGACAGGTACACGCCCGCGGTGCCGTCCGCGGCGGCCTCGATCGCGCGCGTCGCGATCGCGTCGATGCCCTCGCGATCGACGTCGCGGACGGTGAAGACGCTGACGCCGTGCTCGCGCGCCACGTCGAACTCGAGCTTGGGGTTGGCGGCGCCGTGGGCGCCGATGATCGCCACGTTGCGCCCGTCGACGTTGGGGAGGTCGAGCACGCGCGCCACCGGCGAGCAGTGGCCGAGCGGCTCGCCGTCGATCTCGGGCGCGGTGTCCAGGTGGGTGTCGAACATGACGAACCCCATCGGGCCGTCGAGGTGGCGCGACAGCGCCCGCGCGCCGGGGATCGACGTCGCGTGGTCGCCGCCGAGCAGCACCGGGAAGGCGCCCGCGGCGTAGATCTCGTCGAGGGCGCGGCCCGTGCGCTCGAAGGTCTCGGCGGCCCGGCCCGGAGCGCCGTCGACGTCCCCGCAGTCGACGAGGCGCAGGTGCTCGGTCGTCTGCACGTCGTAGTCGCCGTGGTAGCTCTCGCCGAAGGCGAAGTGCGACGACGCGTCGCGGATCGCGCGCGGGCCGTGGCTGGCGCCCGGCCGGGTGATCGTCGTGCTGTCGTAGGGCAGGCCGAGCACGGCGGCGGTCGCGCCGGCCTCCTCGAGCGCCGCGCGGTCGGGCAGGACGTGGGGCGCCGAGAGGAACGTCGCGATTCCGGCGTGCAGCACCGCCATGGCTAGACCTCTTCCTTCGCGTCGCGCAGCCGCGCCGCGCCATCGCGGACGGCATCGACGATGTTCTGGTAACCGGTGCAGCGGCAGAGGTTCCCCGAGAGCGCTTCGCGCAGGTCCTTCTCGTCGCGCTCGTCGAGGGCCGGGTCGCCGTCGATCAGGTACAGCGCGGTCAGCAGGAAGCCCGGCGTGCAGAAGCCGCACTGCAGGGCGTGGTGCTCGCGGAAGGCCTCCTGCAGCGGGTGCAGCCCGTCGGCGCCGGCGAGCCCCTCGACCGTGGTGATCTCGCGCCCGTCGGCCTGGACGGCGAGCACCAGGCACGAGCGCATCGGCTCGCCGTCGAGCAGGATCGTGCAGGCACCGCACACGCCGTGCTCGCAGCCCAGATGCGTGCCGCGCAGGCCGAGGACCTCGCGCAGCAGGTCGGCGAGCAGCAGCCGCGGCTCCACCGTTGCGGTGTGCGGCTCGCCGTTGACCGTCACGTTGATGATCTGCGCCTCCTGCGCGACGGGCACGCTCACGAGGGTCCCCCTCCGTTCGATCGCGCGGCCGCCGTCCGCAGCGCGCGCTGGGTCAGGACGACCGCGACGCGCCGGCGGTAGTCGGCGCTGGCGTGGCCGTCGTCGTACGGCGAGATCTCGTCGTGGACGCGCTGGGCCACGTGGTCGAAGAGCGCCTCGTCGGGCCGCTCGCCCGTGGCCACGTCGGCAAGCCAGGTGGCCGCGTACGGGGCGCTGCCCACGCCGCACAACGCCAGCGCCGCATGGTCGATCGCGCCGCCGGAGCCCACGTGGACGACCGCGGCCACGCCGGCAAGAGCGAACGCGCCGTGGGTGCGCGCGACCTCCAGGAACGCCCACCCGCTGCCCGCGGGCGGCGCCGCGACGTCGATCGCGACGAGCAGCTCGCCGGGCTCGACGGCGGTGGTCAGCGGGCCCAGGAAGAACTCACGCGCCGCGACGACGCGGTCACCATCGGGCCCGCGCACGTGCAGGCGCCCGTCGAGCGCGGAGATCGCCGCCGGCAGCTCGGCGGAGGGATCGGCGTGCGCGAGGCTGCCGCCGACCGTGCCGCGCGTCCTGATCGGGACGTGTGCGATGTGCCGGGCCGCCTCGGGCAGCAGCGGGAGGCGCCGCGCGATGCGCGCGTCGGTCTCGATCGTGCGCTGGCGCACCATCGCGCCGATGCGCACGCGGTCGCCATCCGCGTCGATCGCCGCGAGCTGCACCACGCCGTTGAGGTCGACGAGCACGCTCGGGGTCGCCATGCGCATGTTGAGCATCGGCATGAGGCTCTGGCCGCCGGCCAGCACGGTCGTGCCGTCGGGCTCGATCCGCAGGAGGTCGAGCACCTCGTCGACCGTGGTGGGCGCCGCGTAGGCGAACCGCGGTGGCTTCACCGCGCCGCCCCCGGGGTGCGGTTCGCCGCCTCGTCGAGGAGGGCGAGGATCGTCGCGGGAGTGACCGGCGTCGCCGAGATCTTCACGCCGTAGGGCCGCAGCGCATCCTCGATGGCCGAGACCACCGCCGCCGGCGCGCCGATGACGCCCGCCTCGCCGACGCCCTTCATCCCGCCGGGGATCAGCGGCGACGGCGTGACCTGATGCTCGATCGCGATGCGCGGTACCTCGGCGGCGGTCGGGAGGACGTACTCCATGAAGGTCGCGAAGAGCGGCTGGCCGGACGGGTCGTACTGCAGCTCCTCGAAGAGCGCGGTCCCGATGCCCTGCGCCACGCCGCCGTGGATCTGGCCGTCGACGAGCATCGGGTTGATGACCGTGCCGATGTCGTGCACGTAGAGGTAGTCGAGGAACTCGACCTTGCCGGTGCCCACGTCGACTTCGACCACCGCGATGTTCGTCCCGTACGGCCACGCCATCTGCGGCGGGTCGAATGCGGCGACCGCCTCGAGGCCCGGCTCCTCGTCGTCGGGCAGGTCGATCGCGCGGATGTAGGCGGCGCGCCCGACGTCGCGCATCGTGACGGCCCGGTCGCGGCTGCCGCGGACGAAGATGGCGCCGTCCTCCATCTCGAGGTCGGAGGGATCGGCCTCGAGCATGTGCGCCGCGATCCGGGCGACCTTCGCGCGGACGATGCCCGCGGCCTTCATGACCGAGGCGCCGCCGACCGACGCCCCGCGGCTGGCCCCGGTGCCGTAGCCGGTGTACGGGCAGATGTGGGTGTCGCCGTCGATGACGGTGATCTGGTCCGGATGGACGCCGAGCTCGTCGGCGAGCACCTGAGCGAGCGCGTTCTTGACGCCCTGGCCCATCTCGCACAGGCCGGTGTAGAGCGTCACCTCGCCGCCCGGCTCGATGCGGACGCGCGAGATGTCGTAGCCACCCTGCTCGACGCCGCCGGCGTTGAGGATGCGCGACGGCCCGAGCGCGGAGTTCTCGACGTAGAACGACACGCCGATCCCGACGTGGCGGCCCTCGGCGCGCATCGCCTCCACCCGCTCGCGCCAGTTGCGCTCGGCGAGCATCTCCAGCGCGCGATCGAGGCACTCCTCGTAGCGCCCGCTGTCGAAGACGTGATGCAGGCTCTTGTACGGGAAGTGGTCGGGCGGGACGAAGTTGCGGCGGCGCAGCTCGTTGACGTCCATGTCGAGCGCCCGCGCCATCGAGTCGACGAGGCGCTCGACGATGAAGTTGGCCTGCGGCTGGCCCCAGCCGCGGTAGGAGCCGAGCGGCGTCTTGTTCGTGGCGACCGCCCGCGCGCGGACCCGCGCGTTGGGCACCTCGTAGACGTTGGTGATCATCACCGACGTCAGCCAGATCGGCCCGTAGCCGACGGTGTGCAGCGCCGCGCCGAGGTCGCCCAGGATGTCGGCCTTGACGGCGGTGATGCGGCCGTCCTCCGTGGCGGCCATGGTCGCCTCGACGACCTGCTCGCGCGCGTGCACGGTCGCCAGGAAGGACTCGAGGCGATCCTCGACCCAGCGCACGGGCCGGCCGGTCGCGCGGGCGGCCAGCGCGACCGCGACCTCCTCGGGGTAGAAGTGGAACTTGGCGCCGAAGCCGCCGCCCATGCGCGGGATGCGGACGCGGATGCGGTGCTCGGGCATGCCGAGCACGTCGGAGAGCAGGTCGCGCGCGATGTGGGCGATCTGCGACGACGTCCACAGCGTCAGCTCGTCGATCGTCGCGTCCCATTCCGCGAGCACGCCGCGGGTCTCCAGCGAGCAGGCGAAGTGGCGCTGGATGCGCAGACGCTCGGTGACGACGACGTCGGCCTCCTCGAAGGCGCGATCGACGTCGCCCATCTCCTGCTCGAAGACCGCGACCACGTTGTCGGGCCAGTCGTCGTACAGCCGCGGAGCGTCGTCGGCGACCGCGGCCTCGACGTCGCCGACCGACGGCAGCGCGTCCCAGTCGACCACGATCACGTCGCGCGCGTCCTCGGCCACGTACTGCGATTCGGCGACGACGAGCGCGACCGGTTCGCCCGCGTAGCGGACACGGTCGCCGGTGAGCGCGTAGAACGGCGTCTCGCGCTGGCCGGCGAACAGGTGCGTGCACGGCTGGGCGCCGAGGCCCTCGGGCAGGTCGTCGGCGGTGAGGACCGCGTGGACGCCGGGCATGCTGCGCGCCTGCTCGACGTCGATCGACGTGATCCGCGCATGCGGGAGCGGTGAGCGCAGGAACGAGGCGTGCAGCATCCCGGGCCTCGTCAGGTCGCCGATGTAGACGCCCTTGCCCGAGAGGAGCTCTGGGTCTTCTCGCCGCCGCACGGGACGGCCGACCCACTTAGGCAAAGTGGTCGGACCTCATACGTCCGGCCACTTCTATCCAAACCGGTCCCCGGCGTCAACCGACCGCCCGGCCGAACGCGTTCTACTTGCCGTCCATGACCTCGACGGGCTTGCCCGCCTGCCGCTCCGACGCCGTGTCGCCAAAGCCCGGCCGCGACTCGTCGAGCGGCGCCAGCGGCGAGGCATGGAAGTGCCAGATCTTCCAGTCGCGGTTCCCGCGCCCGTCGTTGCGGCGGAACACGACGGTCTCGCGGAAGCGGAAGCGCACGAGCTCCCCGCGGCGCTCGTAGCGACCGGCCACGCCGTCCATCGTCGCCGAGCCCGAACCTTCGGCGGACTTCATGACGACCGGCAGGATGCCCTCCGAGGTGACGTACGCCATGTCGCCGTCGACGGTGACGCGGATGTCCCAGAGCTCGGGGGGCTCGGTCGGGACCATGTGGCTCTGGTAGTACCGGAAGAGGTGCTCCTTCTCGGCGAGGCTGTAGTACGGGTGCCCGTTGAGATTCCACATGAGGTAGTCGGGCGCGAAGCACTCGCTCATCTTCTTGACGTCCAACCCGACGTTCGCCGCCCACCATTGCCGGTGGACTCGCCGGATCTCTTGGACATCGTCGTCGTGCTCAGCCATGTCGCTCCTCCTGTGGGTTGCGTGTCGTCGGGCCGGCGGCCGCCAGGCGGCGGAGCTCGTCCAGCACGACCGGATCGATGCGCGCCGCGCCTTCGACGCGCTCCTCGAGGTTCTCGATGCCCGCCCACGTCTCGAGGTCCGCGGCGAGGTCGCCCGTCGCGTACCCGAGCCCGGCGAGCGCCGCGCGCACCTCGGCCTCGAGCTCGCCGGCCACGGGCAGCCAGCGTTCGGGCGCAGTGGCGCCGAAGTACAGCTCGTGCAGGCCCAGCAGCCGCTCGAGCTCGTGCAGCGGCTCGCGAGCATCGTCGACGCGCAGGTCGACCGCGACGTCGGCGCCTCCGTAGCCGCCGCCGCGGCGGGCGACGATCAGGGCGGCGGATTGCTGACCGCGGCGGTCGCCGCCGGCGGCCTGTGCCGCGAGCAGCGCGGCGAGCAGCCGGCGCGCAAGCGGCCCCTCGGCGGCGACGAACGTGTCGGCCAGCGCGTCGACGGTGTCGGCCGAGACGAGCATGTTGCCCTGCGCGGCGAAGCCCTTCCCCGTCCGGTGGCCGGCCCAGTCCATGCAGGCCGCGCCGGTGTGGCTCGCGACGGTGCCGTCCCGGTCGACGACGCCGACCTGGCGCCGCTCGGGCTCGGGGTCCGAGGCCAGGACGCGGTCGAGCGCGTCGCGCGCGGACAGGCCCTCACGGATGAGGCGCAGCCCTGTGTGGCCGTAGTCGGTGTTCATGAACGACTGCGTGGCCACGGCGCCCACCTCGGCCTCCGCGAACGCGGCGAGCGCGCCGATCGCGAGGAAGCGGGACTGCACCGCGACGCCCCACTCGCGGCGTTCGAGGTCGCACGCGACGATGGAGTACGTCGAGCTGCGCGCCATTCGGGGCGCGCAGTGTAAGCGCACCCGCTGCTACGCCGCCACTGGCTCGCGCTCGTGCCGGCCGACCCGCTCGGCGAGCAGCGCCAGCTCCGGCGCCTCCAGCCCGGGGTCGTCGCGCAGGAGCAGCGCTGCGCGGCGGTGGGCGCGCTCGAGCAGCGCGACATCCTCCGGCAGGCGCGCGAAGTCGAAGCGCGCGAGGCCCGACTGGCGGGTGCCGGTCAGCTCGCCCTCGCCGCGCAGCTCGAGGTCGATCTCGGCGAGCTGGAACCCGTCGCCGTGCTGGGCGAGCGCCTTGAGCCGCAGCGAGTCGGCCGGCCCGAAGAGCAGGCACAGCGACGGGTGGCTGCCGCGGCCGACGCGGCCGCGGAGCTGGTGCAGCTGCGAGATCCCGTAGCGCTCGGCGTCCTCGACCAGCATCACGGTCGCGTTGGGGACGTCGATGCCGACCTCGATCACCGTCGTGGCGACGAGCACGTCGGCCCCGCCGGCCGCGAACGCCTCCATCGCCTCGGCCTTCTCGCGCGGGCGCATCTGCCCGTGGAGCAGCACCACGCGGAAGTCGGCGAACTCGGTCGCTTTGAGCCGCTCGAACTCGGCGGTCGCCGCGCGGGCCTGCAGCGCCTCGGACTCGCTGACGAGCGGGCAGACGACGAACGCCTGGCGCCCGGCGCGCAGCTCCTCGCGGATGCGCTCGTAGGCGCGTTCGCGCTCGCGCTCACCGCCCACGACGAACGTCTCGATCGGCTGACGGCCCTTGGGCAGCTCGCGCAGCGTCGTCACGTCGAGGGCGCCGAACGACGCCAGGCGCAGCGTCCGCGGGATCGGCGTCGCCGTCATGTGCAGGATGTGCGGCGCCAGTCCGTCCGGCGCCTTGGCGTCGAGCGCGGCGCGCTGGCGCACGCCGAAGCGGTGCTGCTCGTCGACGACGGCCACCGCGAGCCGGTCGAACTCGACATCGGGCTCGATGAGCGCGTGGGTACCGACAACGAGCTTGAGCTCGCCCGTGCGCAGCTTGCCGAGGATGTCGGCGCGCCGCGCGCCCGGCGTGGAGCCGGTGAGCAGCGCCACCGGCACGAGCGAACCGGGCATGAGCGCCTGGAGCGTGGCGAAGTGCTGCTCGGCGAGGGTCTCGGTCGGCGCCATCATCGCCGCCTGCGTCCCGTGCTCGACGGCGCGGAGCATCGCGTGCAGGGCGACGACGGTCTTGCCGGAACCGACCTCGCCCATGAGCAGCCGCTGCATCGGGCGCTCCGCGGCCAGGTCGGCGTCGATCTCGTCCATCGCCGCCGACTGGTCGCCGGTGGGCGCGAACGGCAACAGCGTGTCGCGCCAGACCCGCGACAGCGTCGGCTCGTCGCGCAGCGGCGCCGCCGACTGTGTGGCGCGGCGCTCGGCGCGCAGGCGCAGCTGCACGATCTGGTCGACGAGCAGCTCGTCGAACGCCAGTCGCGTGCGGCCGCCCTCGCGGTCGCCGAAGTGCGCGGCGGCGAGTGCAGCGGGCGCGTCGGGCAGGTGCTCGGCCACGCGCAGCGAGGCCGGAAGCGGCTCGACGACGTCCGCGATCGCGGCGCGGTGCTCGCGCACGGCGGCGAGGATCTGGGTCGAGCTGATTCCCTTGGTGGCCGGATACTGCGAGGCCGCCTCGCCCGCGGCCGCCACCGCCGCGTCGGTGCGCGCGTGGGTGTTGACGCGAAAGCGCGCCCCGCCCTGGTACTTGCCCGCCAGCATCAGCCGCGTCCCCGGGCGGTACTGGTCCTTCAGCCACGGCTGGTTGAAGAACGTCGCCTTCATCACGCCGGTGGCGTCGGCGACGACCGCCTCGACGAGCGGCTTCATCCCGCGGCGGCGCACCGGCCGCGACGTGATCGAGCGCACCTCGACGATCACCGTCGCCGTCTCGTCGCGCTCCAGCTCGGCGATCGTCCGCGCCTCGCCGGAGTCCCGCGGCAGGTGGGCGAGGAGCGCGCCCACCGTGGTCAGCCCCAGCGTCTCGGCGGCCTCGGCGGCGGGCTTGGGCTTCCAGGCGACGGGGTGGTCGAGCCGCGACGGCCGCGGCCAGCGCACCGGCGCCTCGCTCAGCGCGGCGGGATCGAGCTCGTCGGTGGAAGCGAACGCGGTCGGCATCCGCGTCCCATGATGCCGTGACCAGCGGTCAGCGCATCGACGCCGGGTCGAACTCGTCGACCTCGACGATCACGTCCGCGGGCAGCCCGGCCTCCTGGGCGGCCGCCCAGATCGCGTCAGGCGACGTCGCCTCGTAGAGGCAGTAGGACTTCAGCCGGTCCGCCGACAGGAACGAGACGACCCAGCGCACCCCCTCCTGCTCGTTGATCTCGTCGACGCTCTTGACGGAGTCGGGACTCAGCTGCAGCTGCTCTGCGAATTGGCGTTCGATCAGGTAGAGAGGCACGGCGGTTGATCGTAGTTCAGCGGTCGACCAGTGCGTGGCGGTGTGCGTAGGCAGCCGCCTCGGTCCGGTTCGCGCAGCCGGTCTTGAAAAGGATCGAGCGGACGTGATTGGCCGCCGTGTGCTGGCTGATCGACAGCAAGAGGCCGATCTCGCGGTTCGAGCGGCCCGCGGCGACCAGCCGCAGGACGTCGACCTCGCGCGGCGAGAGGCCGTCGGGGAGCGAGGGAGCGGGCCGCGGCTTGGTCAACCCGAGGATGCGATGGCTCAACGCGACCATCCCGAGGCGCTGGGACGCCGCCTCCGCGGCGTCGAGCAGCGCGCGTGCCCGCAGCTCGTCGCCATGCGCGAGCAGCAGGCGCGCGAGCTCGAAGCGCGTGTGCGCCAGCCACGTGGCGGCGCCGAGGCGCTCGTTGAGCGTCAGCGCCGTCTGGAGGTGGCGCAGCGCCGCGTCGCCGTCGCCCATCTGGCCCGCGAGCACACCGAGGAACCGGTCGGCCGGGCCGTAACAGACGACCGCCTCGCCGGCGATGACGTTGCGCCCCTCGAACGGAAGCAGCTCCTCGTAGACCAGCGCGGCGAGGCGCGGGTCGTTCACGACGTCGCAGGTGTCGGCCAGGAAGCCGAGCGCGACGAGCCGCAGCGGTCCCGGCGGCACCGCCGCGAATGCGTCCGCCGACAGCCGTTCGAGCTCGATGCGCGCGGCGTCGGTCAGGCCGACCGACGCCAGCAGCGCCGCGAGCGCCGGGCCCCACACCTCGTCGCGCTGGGTGGCCGCCACGCGCACCAGCGGCGCGACCTGCGCCAACCGGCCCTGCTCGCGGCGGATGGTGAACATCTGGATGCCGTAGACGGCGGTGGTGTCGTGGCGGCTGCCGATCTGGCGGCTGAGCTCCACGGCGCGCTCGGCGCACGCCTCGGCCTCGTCGAAGCGCCCGTCGCAGATCGCCAGGCACGCGCCGTAGAGGTCGTCGACGTGGCGATAGAACGCCTGGCCCACGCGGCTGGCCCCCGCGCGTAGGTGGGCGAGCTCGCGCCGCGCCCCGCCGAGGTCATAGAGCTCGATGAGCAGGCGCATGCAGAACGCGCCGATCTCGCTGCGCAGGTCGAAGTCGCCGACTTCCTCCGCGAGCGCGCACGCCTCGGTCAGCGCGTCGAGGACCTCCTGCGAGGAACGCGTGCCGCGCGCCCACATCCCGCGCAGCAGCGCAGCCGCCAGCGCCCGGCGGTCGCCGACGCGGCGGGCCATCGCGACGGCCTCCTCCCAGCGCTCCCCGCCCTCCTCGTGGCGCCCGTCAACCGCCAGGGCGCTGCCCAGGCAGGCCAACACGCCGACGCGCAGGGCGCTGTCGGCGAGATCGAGCCGGTGCTCGGCCTCGGTCAGGAGCTGGAGCGCGCGGCTGTCGATGATCCCCGGCCGCCAGCACGCCTCCTCGAACGCGACGGCCGCGCGCGCGAAGGCCTCGTCGTCGCCGCGGTCGCGGGCGTGCTCGGCGGCCCCGGCGAAGCTCTCGATCGCCGCCTCGGTGTCGCCCGCGCGGTGCAGCGCGACGCCGAGCTCGTACTCCACGGCGGCGCGCTGCTCCCGGTCCTCCACGCCGAGCGCGAGCGCGCTGCGCAGGAGGCGGACCGCGCCGTCGAAGGCCAGCGCCTCGAGCTCGAGGTCGGCCGCGCGCAGCGACGCGGCAACCGCGCGCTCTGGGCCGGCGACGGGGGTGGCCTCGGTCCAGTGGTAGGCGGGGTCGGCGGGATCGTTCGGATGCGCGGGTCGGTCGTTCGCGA
>Ga0081455_10002819_pt1 | contig 20467 bp, 20 predicted proteins | sample TabmetS3T2R1_FD_70207 | JGI IMG/M metagenome (GOLD analysis project Ga0081455, IMG submission 70207) | Tabebuia heterophylla rhizosphere microbial communities from the University of Puerto Rico - S3T2R1 | ecosystem: Host-associated > Plants > Roots > Rhizosphere ...
GCTGACACGAGTTCGCTTTCGACCCGCTAGCTATGCGCCTAGGTCCTGAACCGCAGCAGCAGGTGATTGACGCCGTTCAGCTTGACGTAGAGGTCCTCGAACTGGGCGTAGAATTCTTCCCATTGCGGCAGTGCGCCCTGGGCGCCAAGCGAGGTGTAGATTTCGGCGACCGAGCGGCGGCCATCGATCTGCGAGACGATGCGCGGCGCCAGTGCCGGCAATTGCGCGCGCCAAGGAAAGCCGTCGAGATTGGCGATCAGCGGCGCTCCAGGCTGCAGGCCGGCGGCGAGCTTTTGGGCGTCCATCTCGCGCAGCACCGGGATCGCCTGGGTGTCCTCCGGTCGGGCGACCGTGTCGAAGCCGGCGCGCGTGGCATAGAAGACATGGGTGCGCAGGTTGCCCGCCAGGCACTCGGCGAAGGCGGCGCGCTCGAGCAGCGGCAGCGAGCTGGTCTGCCGCGCGATCACCGGATCGCTCATGTAGGTGGCGGGCTCGTAGCGCACCGGCTCGAGGAAGGCGACGACCCGCAGGCCGGCGCCGCTCGCCAGCGCACCAATCTCCGGCACGTCGAAGGCGCGATCGATGCTGTGCAGCAGCAGATCGTAGAGGCCGGCATCGCCGCCGGTGACATGGTCGTTGAGATAGGGATTGCGGCGAAACAGGTTGGTGGTCGGCAGGAAGCGGATCAGTCGCTTGGCCATGGCGATGCGGTCCTCGGTCGCCATTGAGAGCGGCGCCAGGGTGCGCAGCATCTCCTGCAGCGGATAGACGCCGGTGCGGCCATACTCGCCATAGAGCATCACGCCGATGCCGCCTTCAGGCTGCAGTACGCTCGCCAGGGCCTTCATGCCGGCCGCCGGATCGGGCAGGTGGTGCAGCACGCCGGTGCAGTCGATGTAGTCGAACTGGCCGATGTTCATGGTCGGCAGGTCGAGCAGCGAGCCGGTCAGGAACTGCACGTTGCGCAGGCCCCTCGCCTTGGCGCGGGCCTCGCAGACCTGGCGCGAGGCCGACGACAGGTCGAGATAGACCACCTCGGCCGGGCAGCGCCGGTCGGCAAGCTGCTGGGCCAGCATGATGCAGGCATCGCCGGTGCCGCCTCCGGCTACCAGGGCGCGGAACGGCCGGTTGAAGTTCAGCCGCCCGGCGAACAGGTAGTGGTTGACCTCGAGGATGTGGCTCGGCGTGCCGGTGACCAGGCGAATCGCCTCGTCGCGCGGATCGCGCGGCGGGTAGGGCAGCGCTTCATATTGGGCGCGAACGTCGTCCAGCGGCGAGGGAACCGTCATTCTGGGCTTGGTTCATGCTACAAATTGCCGAGGCATGAAAGGCTATTTCGGCATCGGTGTGGAAGGCGTCAGCAAGGCGATGAATGTCGGGACCTTGTTCCGCACCGCCCATGCTTTCGGCGCCTCTTTCGTGTTCACGGTGCGGGCCCAGTACAATCGCCGCGAGGGCGGTCACAGCGATACGTCGGATACGCCGCGTTCGGTGCCGACCTATCACTTCGCCGATTTGTCCACATTCCGCCTGCCGCTGGGCTGCCGGCTGGTCGGCGTCGAGATTTCCGACGACGCGATCGAACTGCCGAGCTTCCGCCATCCGCGCCAGGCGGCCTATATCCTGGGCGCCGAGCGCGAGGGCCTGTCGGCCGAGCTCCAGAAGCACTGCGACTATTTGGTCAAGATCCCGACCCGCTTCTCGGTCAATCTCGGCGTCGCCGCTGCACTCGTTATGTATGACCGGTTGCTGACCTTGGGCCGCCATGCGCCGCGGCCGGTCGCCGAGGGCGCCCCCACGGAAGCAGCGCCGCTGCCGGTGTTCGGCGACCCGATCTACAAGCGCAAGCAGCGGGCGCGGGCCAGGATTCGCGCGAAGGAATGAGTTCGAAGACGACGCGGATCGCAGTCGCCGCCGTGCTCGCCCTCATGGCGGTGCAGGCGCTGGCGCTGCACGCCATGGGGCGGGTGTGGATCTGCACCTGCGGCACCATCCGGCTATGGGTCGGCGACATCTGGTCGCCCGAGCTCTCGCAGCAGCTCTTCGACTGGTACACCGCCTCGCACATCGTCCATGGCATCCTGTTCTACGGCTTCCTGCGGCTCGCGCTGCCGCGGACGCCAGTGCTGGTGCGGCTCGCCATCGCCGTCGGCATCGAGGCGGCATGGGAGGTCGCCGAGAACTCGCCCCGGGTGATCGAGGCCTACCGCAAGCAGGCGCTCGCCGCCGGCTACACCGGCGACAGCATCCTCAACTCGCTGTCGGACACCGTGGCGATGATGACCGGCTTTGCCTTGGCCCGGCTGCTGCCGTGGCGGGCAACGGTGGCGCTTGCCCTGGCGCTGGAGATCGGTGCCGCGGCGCTGGCGCGCGACAACCTGACGCTGAACGTCCTGAACTTCATTCATCGCTTTCCCGCCATCGAAGCCTGGCAATCCCGGGCGCAGCGCTAGCCTTGCGGACCCCGGCCGGCGCGCTTATTTCCCTTTCCCGATGGCCTCCACCGAGCCTGTCCAGATCCTCGAGCCGTTCCGCGGCCGCAACGACACGCGCCGTAATCTGGTCGGGCTGTCGCGCGACGAGCTGAAGGGTGCGCTTACGGATGCCGGGCTGGAACCGTTCCGGGCGCGCCAGATCTGGCAGTGGATCTACTGGCACGGCGTCACCGACTTTGCGCTGATGACCAACATCGCCAAGAAGACGCGCGAGAAGTTGGCCGAGCTCTTCGTGGTCGAGCGGCCGCAGATCGTGACCGAGCAGCGCTCGGTCGACGGCACGCGCAAATGGCTGCTGCGCTTTCCCGACGGCAACGAGGCCGAGACGGTCAACATTCCCGAGGACGATCGCGGCTCGGTCTGTGTCTCGAGCCAGGTCGGCTGCACGCTCACCTGCAGCTTCTGCCACACCGGCACCCAGGCGCTGGTGCGCAACCTCACGCCCGACGAGATCGTCGGCCAGTTCATGGTGGCGCGCGACAGCTATGGCGAATGGCCGACGCCGACCGAGACCACGCGCATGCTCTCCAACATCGTCATGATGGGCATGGGCGAGCCGCTCTACAATTTCGACAACGTGGCGACGGCGCTCAGGATCGTCATGGACGAGCAGGGCATCGCGCTCAGCCGTCGGCGCATCACGCTCTCGACCTCGGGTGTCGTGCCGATGATCCCCAAGGTCGGCGAGGTGCTGGACGTCAACCTCGCCGTGTCGCTGCATGCTGTGGCCGACGAGGTGCGCGACACGCTGGTGCCGATCAACCGCAAATGGCCGATCGCCGAACTGCTGGCCGCCTGTGCGGCCTATCCCGGCGCCAAGAACAGCCGGCGCATCACCTTCGAGTACGCCATGCTGAAGGGCGTCAACGACGGCGACGCCGATGCGCGCGAACTGGTGCGGCTCCTGAAGCCGATCCACGCCAAGGTGAACCTGATCCCGTTCAACCCCTGGCCGGGCGCGCCCTACGAGTGCAGCTCCAACAACCGCATGCACCGCTTCGCCGAGATCGTGAACGAAGGCGGCCTCAGCGCACCGATCCGCACGCCGCGCGGCCGCGACATCCTCGCCGCCTGCGGCCAGCTCAAGAGCGCCAGCGCCCGCCGCCGCGGCGAGCGCGTGCGCGATCTCGAGGCGAAGGCCGGCGTTTGACGCTGCGATTGTCTCACACTGTTGTGGGCTGGCGCGGAATGTTGAAGCACAAAGGGCCACCTATCGCGATCGAGGAGATGAACCTCGGGATCGGGCCGGAGGTCAGGCGTCGGCATGCGCGGGGTCGACAATAACCAAGCCGCACGCTCCCTAGCTCTTGGCGAAAGCCACCATCTTCGACAGGAAGGACCGCTCCTTCGCGAGCAGCTTGAGGCCGGTCGCCTCGCCCCATGTCTCGATGCTGCCGCCGGCATACTCGGCGTAGTACGGCTCATGGAAATAGTGCGGGAAGAGGTCGAGCAGCCCATCCCATGACGGCTGGTCGCCCCTCTGGATGGAATCGACGATAACGACGAGGCCGTCGGGCTTCAGCACCCGGGCCATCTCGCCGAACACTTCCCCTCGAATCTTCTGCGGCAGCTCGTGCAACAGGAAGGATGAGACAATGAAATCGATGCTGCCATCCTCGAACGGCAGCTTCTCCGCCGCCCCTTCGATCAGCCGCACCCGCGCCGTGCGGCCGATCAGGCGTCGTGCTTCGGTAAGATAAGGCACGCTGAGGTCGAGGCCTGTCAGCCTGAGGCCCGGCCAGGCATCGTGCAGGAAGGCGAGCAGGCGGCCGGTGCCGCAGCCGACATCGAGGCCGCGCAGGTCGCGCTGGTTGCGGCCGGCCATCCAGTCGGCGATCGGCTTCAGGGCCCGCCGGCGCATGGCATCGGCGGCGCCGGTGAACAGCACTTCGACCTGGGTGTCGTAGAGCGCCGCGGACTCCTCCGTCAGCCATCCACCGGTCTGGAAGTGGAAGTTCTGGCGATAGTAGTGCGGCAGGCCGTCACCCTGCTCCCCGGGTGGCAACTCGTCCAAGGCCCCGTGGCGGCGCGCGTCGACCTGCGGCAGGTCGCGGAAGTAGAGCAGGCTGCGGCGCAGGAACTCCGCCGGCTCGGGCTGCCGCACGCGCGGCGGCGGAAACAGGCCGGCCTCGATGTCCTGCCATTCGCGCTCGAACAGGGCGCGCATGTCGGCCGACAGCTCGGCGCGGGTGGGCGTGGGGCCGATGGGAAAGTCGGGCTTGGGCATCGGCTTGAGCAGCCGCAGTCCGGCGGCGTAGTGGCCGGCATACCAGGCGACTCGCGCTGTCTGGCGGGCGGCGTAGGCCAGGCGATCTAAAGCGGAAACCATAGTAAAAGTACTTCTCGGTCCATCATGCGGCCTCGCGGCGCGCTTGCCCGCTCGGGGTCTGCGATGATATGCGCCCGCCTTCACCGAAGCGACACGAAAGCCGCCTGCCATGAGCATTAGTTATACCGGCCCTTACAGGAAGGGCGACATCAAGAAGGTCGTTCTGGCCTACTCCGGCGGCCTCGACACGTCGGTCATCCTGAAGTGGCTGCAGACCACCTATGGCTGCGAGGTGGTGACCTTCACCGCCGACCTCGGCCAGGGCGAGGAGCTTGGGCCGGCACGCAAGAAGGCGGAGATGCTGGGCATCAAGCCGGAGAACATCTTCATTGAGGACGTGCGCGAGGCATTCGTGCGCGACTTCGTCTTCCCGATGTTCCGCGCCAACGCCCTCTACGAAGGGCAGTACCTGCTCGGCACCTCGATCGCCCGGCCGCTGATCGCCAAGCGCCAGATCGAGATCGCCCGCGATGTCGGCGCCGACGCCGTGGCGCACGGCTCGACCGGCAAGGGCAACGACCAGGTGCGCTTCGAGCTCGCCTATTATGCGCTCAAGCCCGATATCAAGGTGATCGCGCCATGGCGCGAATGGGAGCTTGCCTCGCGCACCAAGCTGCTCGAGTTCGCCGAGAAGCACCAGATCCCGATCGCCAAGGACAAGCGCGGCGAGGCACCGTTCTCGATCGATGCCAACCTTCTGCACTCCTCGAGCGAAGGCAAGATCCTGGAGGATCCTTGGGAGGAGGCGGACGAGATGGTCTATCAGCGCACCATCTCGCCGGAGCAGGCGCCCGACAAGGCGACCTACATCACCATCGACTTCGAGCGCGGCGATGCCGTCGCCATCGACGGCGAGAAGCTCTCGCCTGCGACCCTGCTCACCCGGCTGAACGAGCTCGGCAAGGCCAACGGCATCGGCCGGCTCGACCTGGTCGAGAACCGTTTCGTCGGCATGAAGAGCCGCGGCATCTACGAGACGCCGGGCGGCACCATCCTCTATGCCGCCCATCGCGGTATCGAATCGATCACGCTCGATCGCGGCGCGGCGCATCTCAAGGACGAGCTGATGCCGAAATACGCCGAGCTGGTCTATTTCGGCTTCTGGTACTCGCCCGAGCGCGAGATGCTGCAGGCGCTGATCGACAAGAGCCAGGAGAACGTCAGCGGCACGGTGCGGCTCAAGCTCTACAAGGGCAACGCCACGGTGGTCGGCCGCAAGTCGCCCAAGTCGCTCTACTCGATGCAACATGTCACCTTCGAGGAGGACCAGGGCGCCTACAACCAGCAGGACGCGGGCGGCTTCATCAAGCTGAACGCGCTCCGCCTGCGCCTGCGCGCCACCGCCCAGGGTGGGCCGAAGAAGTAGTGTCGTATTCTTGCCGGACCGCGGACCTCCAGGTCCGCATTCATGGTTCATGAGCGGACCTGGAGGTCCGCGGTCCGGCAAGACATGACCTGGTTCGGCCTGCCCTACATCCACGCGGTCTTCGACGTGGCCGCGTGGCTCGCCTCGATGGCGACCTTCTGGCTGGTGACACGCCGTCTACTGCCGCCGGAAGCCCTGCCGGCCAACCGCGTCCCCCATCCCGGCGCCTATGCCGTCGCCGCCGGTGCCGGCGCGCTGTGCGGCGCGATGTTCTTCGGCACGGCCAATGCGCTCCTCTCCGGCCTGCATGCCCTGGGCTTCTCCATGGTGGGCGGCGTCGCCGGCGCCATCATCTCCATCGAGATCTTCAAGCACCTGACAGGCGTCAAGGGCTCGACCGGTATTGCCTTTGCAGCACCCTTCGCCGCGACGGTCGCGGTCGGCCGCTGGGGCTGCTTCTTCTCCGGCCTCGCGGACTTCACCTATGGCACGCCGACGAGCCTGCCGTGGGGCGTCGACTTCGGCGATGGCATCGCCCGTCATCCCGTGCAGCTCTACGAGTCCTTCGCCATGGCGGCGATGCTGCTCGTGCTGATCCAGCGCCTGGCCGCGCGCGACCGGTTCTGGCTCGCCAACGGCTTCTACCTCGCGGTCGGCTGGTACGCCCTGCAGCGCTTCGTCTGGGAGTTCTTCAAGCCCTATGCAACCGTGATCGGGCCCTTCAACCTGTTCCAGGTGGTGTGCCTGGGATTGCTGCTATACGCTGGCGCCATGATCCGCAGCGGGGGCCGCGCATGTACGACGGCATAGCGCGCAAATCGGCGCCCTATCTCTTTCTCGGCCAGACGACCTCGTTGTGCGAGACCTGTCTCGGCCTGGTGCCCGCGAAGATCATCGAGGAGGAGGGCGGCGTCTATTACCTGAAGCGCTGCCCCGAGCACGGCGTGATGAAGACGCTGGTGTCGGACGATCCCACCTACTGGCGGCGCACGCTCGAGTATCTCAAGCCCGGCGACCGGCCGTTGGCGCCGGGCACGCGCACCGAGCGCGGCTGCCCCTGGGATTGCGGTCTCTGTCCCGATCACGAGCAGCACTCCTGCCTCGCGATCGTCGAGATCAACGAGGCCTGCAACCTCGCTTGCCCCGTGTGCTTCGCCGACTCCTCGCCGAAGCGGAACTCCCATCGCAGCCTCGCCGAGGTCGAGCGCATGCTCGATGCGCTGGTGGCGAGCGAGGGCGAGCCCGACCTGGTACAGATCTCCGGCGGCGAGCCAACGCTCCATCCGCAGATCCTGGAGATCCTCGCCGCGGCGCGCCGGCGTCCGATCCGCCACGTGATGCTGAACACCAACGGCATCCGCATCGCCGAGGACGAGGCCTTCGTCGACGCGCTGGCCGAGCTCACGCCGGGCTTCGAGGTCTACCTGCAGTTCGATTCGCTCCACGACGAGGCGCTGAAGAACATTCGCGGCGCCGCGCTGTCGCGCATCCGCCGCCAGGCGCTGGCCCATCTCGAAGCGCGCAACATCTCGACGACACTGGTCTGCACCGTCAAGCGTGGCGTCAACGACCGCGAGATCGGCGCCATCGTGCGCCATGCGCTCACCTACAGATGCGTGCGCGGCATCAACTTCCAGCCGGTGCAGGATGCCGGCCGCAACGAAGGTTTCGATCCGGCGACCAACCGCATCGTCCTGTCGGAGATCCGGCGTCGCATCGTCGAGGAGTCGGGCATCTTCGCCGACGGCGACATGATCCCGCTGCCCTGCAACCCCGCCTCGATCTCGATCGGCTACGGGCTGCGCGACGGCGAGACAGTGATACCGCTCACCTCGCTGGTGCCGCGCGAGGCACTCCTGCCCGCCATGCCCAACGCCATCTCTTTCGAGAAGTATCCGGAGCTGCGCCGTCGCTTCGTCGATCTTCTGTCGCTGTCGACGGCCGACACCAACACGACGGAGCGCCTGGGCTCGTTGCTCTGCTGCCTGCCCGACGTGCCGATGCCGCAGGGCTCGGGCTACGAGAACGTCTTCCGCATCACCATCGTGGAATTCCTCGACCGCTTCAATTTCTGCCTGGGCAACGTCAAGCGCTCGTGCGTCCATTTCGTGACGCCGGAAGGCTCCATCATCCCGTTCGACACCTACAACACTTTCTACAGGCCCGGTGCCGCCGGCAACGCGCGCTTGGCGGAGAGGCGGCAGTGAGCGATTCGGATCAGCGGATTCCGCCCCCGCCGCCCGTTCATCCGCCGCAGCCGGTCAAAAGCCGCGGGCTGGGCTGGTTCTTCGCCATCTCGGGCACCATCGTGCTGGTGCTGACCTTGGGCTGCATCCTGGGCGTCACCGAGGGCAACCCGTTCAGCGAGGATGGGGGGCTTGCCATCGTCTGCGGTTCGCCGACACTGATCCTGGGCGGCGTCTTTCTTTGGCTGGGCTCGCGCCGCCTGAAGCGCTAAGCAGGCAAGGACAAGCGTTGAGCGGGCGCAGGGTGCGGCGCCAAGGTCATACGGAGTGTTGCGATGCCTTTCGACAATGTCGGTCGCCCCGGCCCAGGCCGCGGCGCGGGCGAGCGGGCCATCAATCTGCCGCCGGCGGTGATGTGGCTGATCGGCATCAACGTCGCCGTCCAGCTGCTGCGCACCCTGCTGGCTGACGAGGCGGATCTCGGCCTCATACAGCAGTTCGGCCTGGTGCCCGCCGTCTATACCAATGGCAGCCACGACCTGCTGTCGCAGGTGGCGGCGCCCATCACCTACCAGTTCTTGCATGGTGGTTGGATGCATCTCGTCATCAACATGGTGAGCCTGGCGGCGTTCGGGGCGCCGGTCGAACGGCTGCTGGGCGCGCGCCGGTTCGTGCTCTTCTATCTGTCGGCCGGCGTGGCTGCAGGCCTGGTGCATGTGCTGTTGTTCTCCGATTCGATCGATCCGGTGATCGGTGCCTCGGGCGCCATCAGCGGCGTGTTCGGCGGCGTGCTGATGTTGATGCGCTACGTCGGCAGCCTGACGTCGCTCCTGCCGGTGGCTGCGATCTGGATTGGCCTCAACGTCTTCTTTGGCCTGTTCGGCGGCACGCCCGGTGCGGCCGGCGAGCAGGTCGCCTGGGTGGCCCATGTCGGCGGCTTCGTCTATGGCCTGGCCGCCATCCGCCTGTTCTTGCCGCGCCGAGCATGATCGCTGCTCGCCCCAATCGCCACGTCAGGCTCCTCTTCCCCCCTAGCGGGGGAGAGGAATGTGAGACAGGCAAGTCTCGGGACTGAGCCATGGCCGACCAGCCGGTGCCCCTGCGCCGCTACTTCGCAGCCAACGCCGTGGTGCTCGCGCCATCATACGCGGCGCTACTGGCGCTGCACTGGTCGGGTGAGCTCGCCGGGCGGCCGACCTTGATCGCGATGGCAGGCATCGCCGCCGTGACGATCCTGCTGGTGCAGCGCTATCTGGGATCGCTGGCGCGTTTCGCCCGCTTCGTGGGCGAGCTGTCGGGCGAGCGCGAGCCGGTCATGCCGCGGCTGTCCTTTGCGCCGGCGACCGAGGAGCTGGCGGCGGCGGCGGCCATGCTCGCGGCCGGCTGGCGCCGCCAGCGTGCGTCGATCGACAATCTCGCCGCCTCGGCCCAGACCATCGTCGACGGCCTGCCCGATCCGCTGATCGCAGTCGATCGCCACCGCCGTATCGTGCGCACCAATCGCGCCGCGCGCGTTCTGCTCGGCCCGTTGGGAGCCGTGCGCGATGTGTCCACGGCCTTCCGCCAGCCGCCGCTTCTCGGTGCCATCGATGGCCTGCTGGAGACCGGACCGGACGGCAATTTCACCGGTCCCGACCAGACCGCCGTCGAGTTCGTCCTGTCCGGTCCGCCCGAGCTCGACATGATCGCGCATCTGCGGCGCCTGCCCAAGGCGGCAGCCGACGGGTCGCTGGCCCTGATCGTGCTGCACGACATGACGGCGCAGCGCCGGGCCGAGCGCATGCGCGCCGATTTCGTGGCCAATGCCAGCCATGAGCTCAAGACGCCGATTGCAGGCCTGGCCGGCTTCATCGAGACCCTGCGCGGGCCGGCGCGCGACGACGCTAGCGCACGGGAGCGCTTTCTCGGCATCATGGCGGACCAGGCAGATCGCATGCGCCGCCTGGTCGACGACCTCTTGATGCTGTCGCGCATCGAGCAGCATGAGCACGCCCGACCCGATGCCGAGGTCGATGTCGGCCGCGTGCTGAAAGGCGTTCTGGACCTGCTGCAGCTCAAGGCGTCGTCGCGCAAGGTCACGCTGGAGCTCACGGTCGACTCGACCTTGCCCAAGGCGGTCGGCGACTACGATGAACTGACGATGGTCTTCCAGAACCTGATCGACAACGCCATCAAGTACGCCAAGCCTTCCACGACGGTGCGGGTGACCGCGCGCCCGGCGACCGAAGACCGTGTCGCCGTTGCCGTCAGCGACGAAGGCGACGGTATCCCGGCTGTCCACCTGCCCCGGCTGACCGAGCGCTTCTATCGCGTCGACGCGGCGCGCTCGCGCCAGCTCGGCGGGACCGGACTGGGGCTCGCCATCGTCAAGCACGTCGTCAACCGCCATCGTGGCCGGCTCGACATCCAGAGCACGCCGGGCAAGGGGTCGACCTTCACCGTCACGCTACCCGCTGCCGGTTGACCCGTCACCCCGCGCTTTGCGGTTTCAACCTGACGTAGCGTATGCTGGGTTCTGGTGACACGCGGCAGGAGGAACCTCGATGGCAACCCATGTGCGGTGCGGCTCACTTTTTACAGGCGATCGCTCGGCGCCGTCGCCGGAAAGCGCGCTGGTCTGCGGCGATAACGGCCTCCTCACTTACGTCGGACCGACCGCCGGCGCGCCGACCGTGGCGGTCGGCGACACGGTGCTGAACTACGAGTCTCTCTTCGTCATGCCGGGGCTGATCGACGTGCACGTGCATCTCGCCTACGGTAACGCCAAGACCGAGGAGGACATCGACCTCTATCACCCGATGGAGTTCCGCGCCCTGCGCGGCATGTTCTTCGCCCAGAAGGTCGTCGCCGCAGGCTACACGTCGATCTGCGCGCCGGGCGACGCGGGCCAGATCAGCCTGTCGGTGCGCGACGCCATTGCCGCCGGCCTGTTCGACGGCCCGCGTGTCACGGCGGCCGGCCGCTACATCACCTCGCGCCAGGGCCTGACCGACTGGTATCCGAGCTGGATCGGCGCGCCCGACACCTCGATCGGCCGGCTGGTCGCCAGCAAGGACGAGGCCGTCGAGGAGATCCGCGTCCAGACCAAGAACGGCGTCGACTGCATCAAGATCGCCATGGACGGCTTCCAGACCCGTCCAGACGGCGAGCTGATCGCCGCCTTCACTCAGGACGAGACGACCACCATGGTGACCGAGGCCCACCGGCTCGGCCGCAAGGTCGTGGTCCATGCGCGCGGCCGCGAGGCGATCCTCTATTCGGCGCGCGCCGGCGCCGATCTCATCTTCCATGCCTGCTATCTCGACGACGAGTGCCTGGAGGCAATGGTGAAGTCGGGGTGCGCCATCGGTCCGACGATGACCTTCCAGCGCAACATCATCGACTTCACCCGGCCCTACGAGGCCGCTGCCACCAAGGGCCGCCTCGACAGCACGCGCAGGGACTACGAGATCGCCTGCGCCAACCTGCAGCGCGCCCGCAAGGCCGGTATTCCGATGATGACCGGGACCGACACCGGCTTTGCCGTCACGCCCTACGGCGAGTGGCACGCGCGCGAGCTCGAGATCTTCGTGCGCGACCTGGGCTTCACGCCGGCCGAGGCGCTCCGCTGCTCCACCGAGGTTGCGTCGCGTTTCCTGGCGCGCGGCGACAAGCTCGGTGTGCTGGCTGCGGGCCGCCAGGCCGATTTCATCGCCGTCGAAGGCTCGCCGATCGACAACATCGCCTTGCTGCAGGACAAGAAGCGCATCCGCCACGTCCATATCGGCGGCAAGCGCATGCAGATCGCCGAGCGCGGCTACGATCCCAACCTCGTCACCGACAAGTCCTTCGTCAATTGGAGCGACCTCTACACCCAGGAGCGCGCGCGAGAGCTTGGCCTGCTTGGCGACAAGAGCCTGGCGGCTGCGGACTGACACGAGTCCGGATACGCCATCGCTGTCATCCCGTCCCGGTGTCACGCCGAGCGCACACCATGTACGTCGAGATCGCCGGCGCGGGTTGCGTCATGATGAATGCGCTCGGTCTTGCCGTTGCCGTCGAGGGCGCGAGCCGCAGCGATCTGCCGGCGGCGCTCGCCGCCTGGGAAACGCGCGAACGGCCGCTCGCCGACCAGACCCAGTCGAGCGCCGCCGATCTCGCCGCGACACGCGCGCTTGCCCAGGGCATGCCGTGGGACAGCGACTGCTTCCAGGCCGTCCGCCACATCCCGACGGGCACGGAAGCCTGAAGCTGCCGGAATCGATGGCCGACATCATTCGGAATGCCCGACCGCGATTCGGCGCTGTAAGGTGCCGTGCTTCATGCTGCTGCCGCAACATGCCCGGGGCCGATGTCAGATACCGTTTTGCAGCCGATCATCGCCATTGTGTAGGCGACCCCGCTGCGCAGGATCTCGATCGCCCGCAGCGCCCCCTCCAGCCCGCCCGCGCCTACGCCGTAGAGTGTGGCGCGTCCCACGAATGAGAATTGCGCGCCGAGTGCCGCGGCCATGACGATATCGGATCCCCTGCGGATCCCGCCGTCAAATAGGATCTGCCCGTTGCCACCGACACGTTCCACCACTCCGGGAAGATCCTCGATGCTGGCGCGCATGCGATCCAGCTTGTTGCCACCGTGGTTGGAGACCGTCACCGCATCCGCGCCGGCTTGCAGCGCCGCTTGTGCATCGTCCGGATGCACCAGGCCTTTCACCACGAGCTTTCCCGGCCACAGTTTTCGCACGCGGTCCAGGTCCCGCCATGTCTGGTTGCCCAACCATCGCCCGGAGAAGAAGCGAACGACGCCGCGCGCATCGGATCCGGCCGGTGCGTACGCCTGCCAGCTCTGCAATGTGGGTCGGCCCCCGCCACGCACGTATTCCCAGGCCCAGGCCGGATGTGCGACGACATCCAGTGCTGTGCGGGGCAACGTTTTCAGGGTGACGCCGGACGCGAGCGAAATGCCTGAGCGCGCGGCGACCTCGCTGAACTGGCGTACCGGCGTATCGACCGTGAACACCAGCACCGACACGCCCGCATCGCGATAGCGCCGCACCAGCCGATCTGTCTGCACCGGCTCCTTCGCACCGTAGAGCTGGCTCCATGTGTTTTCCGGCGCCACGCGCATGACTTGCTCGATGGTGCTGGACGACACGCTCGAAAGAATGAACGGCAGGTTCGCCTCTCTTGCGGCCTCGGCGAGGAGAAGATCGGCATGGCGGCGGTAGATCGCGCTGGTGCCGACCGCGGATATTCCGAACGGGCACGCGTAGCTGCGTCCAAAGATGGATGTCTCGGTACTGGCCGGCGTGACATCCACCAGCGCGCGCGGGAGGAACCGCAGCCTCGTGAATGCCTCGACGTTCGACAGCACTCCGGAACCATCGCCGCCCCCTCTCTCGACATAGTCTCCGACGAATCTCGGCCATCGCGCGATTGCAAGACGGCGCAAATCCTCGATGGTGACGGCGTGTCGGACACCGGACATGGCGGGAGATCTGGAGCTGACTGCTACTTTCCCAGTCCGGCAGCGTTCACCAGGTCGCCGAAGAAGGCGTCGTTCCTGTCGATGTACTCCTTGTACTGGGCTCCGCTCAGGAATGTCGTCTCGGCGCCGAGCTTGGCGATGGCCTCGTTGAACTCGGGTTCCTTGACGATCGCGGCGATCTCGCTCCCCAGCCGCTCGAGGATCTCCGGCGGCGTGCCCTTGGGTGCCGCGATCCCGCCCACGGTCTGCGCGCTCCTGACCTCGTAGCCGGCTTCGGTCAGCGTGGGCACCTGCGGGAACTCCGGCCAGCGCGAAGGGCCGCCGGCGGCGAGGAAGCGAAGCTTGCCCGTGGAGACGTGCTGCAGGATGTCGGACGGATTGAGCATCACACCCTGGATCTGTCCGCCGAGGATCGCCGCCATGATCTCCGGTCCGGACTTGTAGTGCACCAGCTCGAGCTTCGTGCCGGACTTGGTCGCGAACTCGTACAGCATGAGAGAAATCAAGGCCGCAGACGTGCCGAAGAACAGCCCCGTGGAGCCCTTGCCGGCTTCGACCACGTCCTGGATCGTCTGGTAGGGAGAATCGGCGCGCGCCGCGATGCCGAAGCGCTGCGTCACCCAGCCGGCAACGTAGTCGAAGTCGTCCTTGGTGTAGCTGACGCTCAGCATGCGCGGCGCGACCAGGAGCGACGACGGGTTCACGGCGGAGAAGGTGAAGCCGTTCGGCGTGCTTCTGGCCAGTTCCGCGATGGCCACGGACCCGCCGGCGCCCGGTTTGTTCCTGATCACCACCCGCGCGCCGAGCTTCGCCTCGAGACGCGTCGCCAGCACACGCACGAGCAAGTCGATGTTGCCGCCAGGGCCATAGCCCAAAAGGATGCTAATGACGTCGCGATCCGGCCACTTCTGCGCCATGGCGGGAAGAGGATGGATCGCGACAAGCGCTGCTCCAGCTCCCAGCATGGCTCGCCTCGAAACATTCGTCATGTCGTTCCTCCTCGCCTGGTCTTTCGGAAACTTTTGTGAAGGCCCCAGCCTCCGTCGGGCAAGCGCGCAGCCTGCGGGCGTCTTCCTCCGCCTCTCACCATGAAGCGCGGGTCACTTGGCCTTGGATGGCGAGACTTCGTCGGAGAACACATCGATCGTGCGTCCGCTGCGCTCGATCAGGTATTCGCGCGACGCATCCGCTCGCGTACGCAGACGATCCAGATCGACGCCCACGAGCTCTCCGGCCCACTTGCGGATCTTGCCGCCGATCACCACCGTGTGAACGCTCTTGGTGTCCGCGCCTTGCACCAGCGCACCGTACGCGTTGTTGAGCGGCAGGCCGAGCTCGTCCGAATCGACGAGCAGGATGTCGGCCTCCTTTCCGGGCGCGAGGGTGCCCACCTTCCTGGAGAGGCCAAGGGCCATCGCGCCGCCCACGGTCGCGGCTTGCAAGGCATCCCGCACGGTCATGGGCGGACCGGGATCAGGCCTTCCGTCCGCTCTTGCCTGCGCGATCATCAGGCGCTGCGCATAGACCACGGTTCGCATCTGCGTCCACATGTCGGAGGAGAGTCCGACGTCCGCATCGATGCTCAGGCTGGGCTGGACGCCGAACGTCATGGCGGCCTGGATCGGCGTCAGTCCGGCCATCTGCATGTACTGCGCGTCCGATGTCGGCGCCAGGGCGATCGTGGTGCCGGATGCCTTGATCGCGCGCCATGCCTCATCGGACAACCCGGCGCAATGCACGAACGTGACGTCCGGGCCGAGCAGCCCCGCCTGCTCGAACTTCAAGATCATTGGACCTTGATCGGGAAAGGGATAGCTGGCCTTCTCGGCCTTTCCAAAGACAGGGTCCGTGGCGATGCGGATGCCGAGCGATCTCCCGAGGCGGTAGTTTTCTTCGACCAGAGGCGTGCCGACGCCCAGCGTCACCAGCTGGTCCTCGTTGGCGAAGAATCGTTTCTTGATCCGCGGCAGGTCCTCCAGCCAGCGATTGTCGTAGGGGCCGGCAACGCTCGCAGGCGGCCGCGCGCAGGTGTACTGCGCCCGGATGCCCGCATCGACCAATGCTTCAACGGCGGCATCCGCATGTTCAGGCGACCTTCGGATGTGCGAGTAGTCGAGCAAGCCCGTCACGCCGGAGTTGATGTTGCTTACGGCGGTGATGTAGTTGCCGACATACACATCCTCCGGGCGGTAATGCAGCCCATAGCCCCGGTGCGTCGCCGCGACGTACAGGGGAAGATCCCCACTGGGGATCATCCGGCGCCATTGGCCCTGCCAACTATGACGATGCGAATCGATCATCCCGGGACAGACGATCCTGCCCGAAGCGTCGATGACCAGTGCGCCACCCGCTGCGAGATTGGTGCCGATCGCCTCGATCCGCGTACCCGCTACGAGGACATCTGCATTCAGCAGGTCGCCGATCTGCGGATCCATGCTGACGATCGTTCCGCCCCTGATAAGCAACCTTCCCGAACGCGCGCTGTTGTGCTGCTCGACCAAGCGTAAAGTCGGGGCGTCCGCTGCACCCGTTGCGCCAGTGGCAAACAGCGCTGCGCTGCCGATCGAGGCGCCGAGGAAGCGGCGCCGGGTCGCGTTCGGATCGCGATAGTTGGACACGTCGGCGGATTGATTGTGCTGGCGGCTGCCGAGTGCTTGCATGTCAGGTCTCGTACGAATACGGGTTGAGCTTTTCTTTTAGTCTGCTCGCAGGAACTCGAGATTGATCCGATTGAACTCGTCGACGCATTCCCACTGTGCCCAATGCGATGCGCCCTTCATCTTGACCAGCTTCGCGCGGGGTATCAGCTTGCTGTAGGCGTATGAGCTCGCCAGGAAGACGTCGTTGGAGTCGACCGCCGCGATGATGAGATATGGGCTCTCGATCTTTGCGACCTCGTCATCCGTCAAGGCATTCCGCCTCCACGCGTCGGGATCGATGCCGGCGAATATGTTCGCCATCGATTGCTTCATTGCCGGTTGGCGGTAGATCGCTTGGCGAAGGGCGATCAGATCGGGCAAGCGCTTCATGGGGTCCACGACGAGCCCTTCAAAGATCTTCTCGATCGCTTCCCAGGTCGGATTGACGACAGCCTCCAAGCGGGACGACCGTCCGCGCGCCCGCGCCTCGCGTTCAGTGTCCGATATCGGCGTGTCGGCTTGCGGCCGGCCCCAGGCGGAAACCATCGTCACCTTGCCCACGCGATCCGGATGCAGCGCCGCCAGCTTGGTCGCCACCCAGGAACCCAGTGACACACCGAGGAAGGACGCACGGGCGATGCCCATCTCGTCCATGAAGCCTTTCAGGTGCGCGACGTAGTCCGAAACCTCGAGGACCCTGTCGGGCTTGTCGGTGAAGCCATGCCCGAGCATGTCGATGGCGAAAGTGTTGAAGTGGGCGGCATGGGCCCTCAGGTTGGCGAAGCAGTTCTCCCAGCTTCCGCCCAGACCGTGCAGCATGATCAGGACAGGGGCATCCTTGGGACCTGCCTGGACATAACGTGTCCTGATACCACCGGCGACCACGTAGCCTTGCGTGAACGGCAGGTCATAAAGGTACGTCCAGATGCTCTTGTACCCATCATCAGCTGCGAGCATTTGCTAACTCCACCACTTGCTCTCGACAAAAATTGCGCAGGCGTCCTATGGGCGGGCGTCGAGTCTGCCTTGCACTTCTTCCATCCATGCTTTGCGCGACATGAAACGCGGACGCTGCCGGCACATCGCTTCGGTACGTCTCAGGATCTCGTCGTTGGGCTGATCGAGATCGAGCGGCTCGCCACAGGGCTGCGGCGTGTAGAACGGCGTATCGCAATAGAGTTCGACCGGGTTGCCCTCGGGATCCTTGAAATAGAGCGCCCAGGCATTTCCGTGATCGGTCACACGATGCTCGGCGATTCCCTCGGCAATAAGGGCCTTGCGGTAGCTTTTAAGCGTATCGAGCGAGTCCAGCTGGAACGATATCTGGTTCACCGGATTGTACGCCTGGTCCTGTGGCCGACCGTCGAACAATACGAACTGATGATGGCATTCCGGATCCTGCGTCATGAAAACGATGTTGGCGCCGGATCGAGCGACGCCCTGGTCGCTGATCACGAAGCCCATGACGCGCGTGTAGAAGTCGACCATGCGGCCGAGGTCGACCGTATGGATGCCGAAGTGTGTCAGCTGGGCAGTCAAAGCCATGGTTTCCCTTCCAGGTTCCGGCCAATCAGGTCTTGGCGATCCGCATCGAGCGGCTCGATGACTGTCGCACCAGACCGGGGACCTCGGACTTGGCCTGGTCCATCGTGGCGCGGATATGCTGCTCCATCAGCGAACAGGCCAAGTCGACATCGCGGGCCAGGACGGCATCGCGGATCGCGAGGTGCTCGTTCTTCCGGTGCGAGCTGCCATGGATCATGGTCAGCCAGTGATAACGGCGCGCCTGATCGAACAGCTCGCTGCGGAAATGCAGCGACCAGGGCGAGCGGCAGGTCGCGACCAGCGCATCGTGATAGCGCTTGTGCCGCTTGGCCCAGTCCTGCTTGACGCTCACCGGATCGTCGGGTTGCGGCCGTCCGAGCTTGGACAGCAGGAAGAAGGAGCTGACGATTTCGGCTTCCCAGGCGTCGGTGCCATGGCGCATCGCATCGGCCAGCGTCTTGGTCTCGAGCCAGACGCGCAGCTCCGAGAGGTCGAGGAAGTCGTCGAGCGAGATCGGTGCAACCCGGAAGCCTCGCCCCGTCGCGGTGCGCGCCAACCCTTCCGACACCAGGTGCGATAGCGCCTCCCGCAAGGTTCCAACCGACGCGCCGTAGCGCTGGCGCAGTTCGCCGAAGCCCAGCTTCTGTGCGGGCTTGAGCACGCAGCACAGAATGTCCTCGCGCATCTTGCGCAGCACATCGAAGGTCGCGGCATCCTTGCCGCTGACATCTTGAGGCGCGGTCGTGGCGGCGTCGCCGAAGCTCGGAAAAGCCACGGTCAAGACCTTCGGCATGTATCTGTCAGCCCTCAAACGTTGTTCGGGTACGCGTCGGATAATGGCGTGAGACCGTCGACAAGTAAACAAAGTTTCGAAACTTTTTGTTTTTTCGTCTTACGGACTTTCATCGATGAATATTCTTGAAAAAGAAAATCTGTAGCCACATCGTCCACGCGGTGACGAACAAGAGCAGCAAGCCAGACCTGCGAGCGAGGTAGAGCCATGAGCAACTTCCATCACCTCGACAAGTTGCCGGTGCACCAGCGTCGCACGCAGAGGATGCAGGTGCTGAGCGGCAAGGACCTGATGGCGTTCTGGGTCGACGTCACGGCGGGCACCCATGTCGCCGCCCACCGGCATCCCAACGAGCAGATCACGTGGCTGATCGCGGGTCGCGCCGAGTATCGCATCGGCGACGACGCGCCCATGAGCTGCGGGCCGGGCACGATCATCCACATCCCGGCCGATGTCGAACACGAGGTCTGGTACCGCGAGGACTGCCGCTACTGCGAGATGTTCTCGCCGCCGCGGCTCGACCTCTTCCCGGCGGCGGCACACAATCCCTACGGCATCGAGTGATGTCGGCCGGTGGCGACTTCGATTTCATCGTCGTGGGTGCCGGTTCGGCCGGGTGCGCCCTCGCCAGCCGTCTTTCGGAGAAACCCGGCATCCGCGTCCTGCTGATCGAGGCCGGGCCCGACACGCCGCCCGATAACGTGCCGGCGCTCATCCGCGACATCGGCTCACGTGCTTCGGCGGAGCCGGGCTGGCTGTGGCCGGGCTTGCTTGCCGAAGCGAAGGAACGCCCAGGCAGCAACGTGCCCGGTCCGCTGCAGCGCTTCGAGCAGGCGCGCGTGATGGGCGGAGGTTCCAGCCTGATGGGCATGTTCGCCCTGCGCGGCCTGCCGTCCGACTATGACGACTGGGAAGCGCAGGGCGCGGCCGGCTGGGGCTGGCAGGGGGTTCTGCCGTACTTCAAGCGTCTGGAACACGATCTCGACCGGGAGGGCGAGCTGCATGGCAAGGAAGGCCCGGTCGCCATTCGCCGGCTCGAGCCCGAGCAGTGGCCACCCTTCTGCCAGGCCATCGGCGCGGCGCTGAAGACGCGCGGCTATCGCTACGTCTCCGACCTCAATGGCGAGTTCGCCGATGGTTACGGTCCGGCACCCATGAGCAACATGCCGGAGCATCGCGTCTCATCGGCCAGCGCCTATCTTGGCGCGCCTGTCCGCGCGCGGCCCAACCTGCGCATCGTCACCGATACCACGGTCGAGCGCCTGACCGTCGACGGCCGCCGGATCGTCGGCGTCGAGACCATCGCCCACGGCAACCGAATTATCTATCGCGCCCGCGAGACGATCCTGTCGGCCGGCGCCATTCATTCCCCGGCCTTGATGTTGCGCGCCGGCATCGGGCCGGCTGCCGACTTGGGCGCGCTCGGTATACCGATGCTCGCTGACCGGCCGGGCGTCGGACGCAATCTGCAGAACCACCCCCGGGTCTACGCCGCCATTCATCTGCGCTCCCGCGGGCGCCAGTCTCGCGCCAACCGGCCGGTGCCGCAGAGCACGCTGCGCTACTCCTCGGGCGTGCCCGGCTGCCCGCCCGGCGACATGCTGCTGCAGATCATCAATCGGACCGGCTGGCACCGACTTGGGCGCTC
>Ga0081455_10002820_pt1 | contig 20464 bp, 16 predicted proteins | sample TabmetS3T2R1_FD_70207 | JGI IMG/M metagenome (GOLD analysis project Ga0081455, IMG submission 70207) | Tabebuia heterophylla rhizosphere microbial communities from the University of Puerto Rico - S3T2R1 | ecosystem: Host-associated > Plants > Roots > Rhizosphere ...
TCCTGTTCTGGGGACAGTGTCCCGGGGTACCCGTACAATCGATGCGAAAAGTCCCGATTTCATTATCATGTAAAATCAATGGCTTAAAGAGTTGTACAATATACTGCCCCAATAAAATCAATAGATTCCTACGATTTTGAGTCTTTGTTGGCCTTTTGCTACCCTACACCACGAGCTGCAAACTTTTGGATCCGTGGCGTGAGGGGCACATCGTGCAACACTGGCAGCTGCCGTTCCTTGGACTGCAGGTATTTCCGGCTGAGCTCACCGCATTCGAAATCCGCTACTTTTTCACCTTCACCGCCACAGAGCGGGAGGCCATTTTCTCGCGCTATGGGGAGCACCATCGCTTGGCCGCCGCCATCCAGATCGGATGGATCAAGATGACAGGGTGTCCGTTAGACGCCTTCGATACGTTGCCCATAGCAGTGCTGCAGCATCTCGGGACAGAACTCGCTCTTGCTACCCCTGAACTCACCTCGCTGCGGGCGTTGTACGGCCGCCGCTTGACACTCTATGAACATCAAGCATGGGCCGCTGAGCTTCTGGGCTTTCGTCCCTTTACTGAACGGCGTCAGCGCGGGCTGGCGAGGCAGGTGCGACGCGAAGCCCACAAAGCCATCACCCTCAACCACTTGGTGGAGTTTGCGCGACGTTGGCTGTATGAACGGCGCATCCTGCTCCCTACCGACCGTCGGCTGCGGGATCTCGCCCGGACGGCCTATGCCGATGCAGAGCGGGCCATGTATGACACGATGCACCAGCACATCCCGCAGCATGTGCTGGACACGTGGGAGGCAGCGCTGTTGGCGCCCCACCGCGGCAAAGCCTCGGCGCTGGAATGGTTACAACAAGCTCCGCGGCGCAAACTCAGGGGTCTCAAGGAAGATCTCGCAAAGGTCGAGTTTCTCAAAGCCTTGCACGTGGATGCCTACGCCTTAGGCGACCTGCGGTTGGAGAGGCAGCGGGACTATGCCCGCCAGATGCGCCGGCGCCGCCCAGCACGGTTCCGTGCTCTCAAGGACCCACGCCGGACCCGCGAGATGGTGTGTTTCCTGCGCATTACCTTGCTGCAAAGCACTGATGTGGCTCTATCGCTGGCCGATCTGCTCATCCAGGAACTCCACGCGCGTGCTGTCCGGGAGGTGCGGGACGCCAAGTCCCGGGTGGCACGTACGTTCAAGCCGACACTACGCGAAATCAGGCGGCTCCTCCACGATGCCACGATGCCAGACGCGGCGCTCAGACAGTCGATCCTGGCCCTTATGCCATCGGAGCATGACCTCTTTCCGAGTCGTGCGGCCGGGGTACGGTGGAAGCTCAATGAGAAGGCGCGTCAGGTTCGCCCTCTGCTACAGGCCTTGTTGATCCTCCCCTTTGAGGGCGAAGAGGGATCATCGCTCATGCTCGCTGTAAGCCAGCTGCGAGACATGTATGCACGCCAGCGCCGTTCCTTACCCCGGGCTGTCGATGTCAGCTTTGCCCCGCGCTGGGCGGCACTCACCGAGAGTCCTGATCGCCAGCGGGCGCTGCGCGCCTTTGAGGCGGCTACGTTGTTTGCCCTGCGCCAGGCGCTGCGCAATGGCTCGGTCTGGATCGGGCATAGTCTGACCTTTCGTCAGCGAAATGAGATGCTGATCCCCGATACGGAGTGGACCGCGCATCACCGGCGGTTTTACGAGCAGCTCGGTCTGCCTCTGCTCGCTTCCCGGTATACGCCACAGCTGCTGGCCAACCTTGAGGCGGGCTTGGCATCGCTTGCCGAGGCGGTGGAAGCGGAAGCCATTGTGGTGGATGACGCTGGGATCCATCTCAAGGCGCTGGAAGCAGAGGAGACACCGCCCCTGCTTGAGGCCACCAAGGACGAACTCTTCAAAGAGGTGGGCGTCATCCAACTGCCAGAACTCCTCATGGCGATCGACCATGAAACCTACTTCAGCTGGTGCCTGCTGGGGCGTGCGCCCACGACCGAGACCGAATTACTGCAGGTGTATGCCGCGTTGCTGGCCCACGGCACGGAGCTCGATGCCGCTGCGGTCGCGTGCATGATTCCGGAGCTCTCGCACGAGGCGATTGCCGATGCCATGCGCCTGCTCGAAGACGAAGGCCCGCTGCGGGAAGCCAACGCGCTGGTGGTGCAGTTTCTCCATCGCCATGAGGTGGTCCAGACGTGGGGAGAAGGGACGCTCGCCTCCTCCGACGCTATGAGCCTGGGGGCGTCGCGGCATTTGTGGAATGCCCGGGTCGACCCACGTCGACGGACCTACGCGATGGGCATCTATGCGCATGTCCTGGATCAGTGGGGCATCATCTACGACCAACCCCTGGTCCTGCACCAACGGCAAGCAGGTGCGGCGATCGAAGGGGTGGTCCGACAAACTGCGGTAGCCAATGTCGAACGGCTTGCCGTTGATACGCATGGGTATACCGATTTTGGCATGGCGATCGGCAAGCTGCTGGGCTTCGATCTCTGTCCACGCTTGAGTCATCTGCGGGACCGGCGCCTGCATGTCCCGCGTGAGGTGTCGGTGCCTGCCGTGCTCGCACCGGTGGTGGAGCCGGATGTCTCGTTGCGCCAGATCGAGGCGGGCTGGGATCAGCTCATCCGGGTGACGGCGTCCATAGAAGGCGGATGGACCTCGGCAGTGCTGGCGCTGACGCGCTTTGGGGCAGCCTCCCGGGCTGATCCCATTCATAAAGCAGGAAGTGCCCTGGGCAAAGTGTTACGGACGCTGTTTCTGTGCGATTACCCGAGCAACGAGGGGTTTCGCCGTGAGGTGCTCCGTATTCTCAACCACGGCGAGTCGGTCTATGCGCTGCAACGGGTGATTCACTTTGGCAGCATTGCTGCGGCCCGGGGCCGACGGCGCGAGGAACTGGTGGCGATCTCCGGGTCGCTGACCTTACTGGCCAATGTGGTGATGGCGTGGATGACGCAGCGGATTCAAGATGTGCTGGACGCGTGGCATGGTGCGGGCACCCGGCGTGTCGAGCCGGAGATCCTGCGCCACATTGCGCCTGTGCATTTTCAGGGCATCAACTTCCGAGGTGTGATGCAGTTTCCGCTGGCGCGCTACCGGAGCCGTCTGATTCCTGCGATGTCATCGAGGGAGGGGCAAGGGACAAACGGGGGTGTTGCACAATAATCGCAGAAAGTCACTGATTTTGTTGGAGAAACATATAGCCTAGACCGCTAAGTCATTGATTTTGCGGTACGATGAAATCGCGACTTTTTGCATCGATTGTACGGGTACCCCGGTACACGGCCAAAATTTGCGACAGAGCCCGGTTGGCTGCTCCTGGGAGGCCTGCCTGCTCGTAGCTCAGGAGAATCCATACAATTCCTATGAGTTCTAGTCCATGAAGTACATTCGATATCCAAGCTCTCAGTTAGCACAAGTGCACCTCACGTAGGGTTCGTCATCCATCAAAACTGCGCCTGCCAGCGTGGGATCGCGATCCGCCCACTCGCCCATCGTGGGGCACATTCTGGCATATGTGTCATCAGGGCTTTCTCCTCTCAACCATGGGTGACGACCGTGAGGGAGCCTCACTCGCGGCTGGGGCACTCGCCCAATGGATGTCGCCGCGTGCCGAGCTAGGCTCCTTTGCCAGGACATGCAGCAGGGTGCCCCATGCCCCACAGAATCCACAATAGCCAAAATAGAGCCAGTGCAATGGCACGGCCCGTAACGCAAACCACACCCCCCGCCGTGCAGCGAGGAAGCGATACAAGTCGTGGTTCACCGTCGTCACTCCTGCGGCCAGCGCTACGGTGCCAAGCCACCCCGCGGGCCACCAAGTCGCCAGAAGTACCGTCAGTCCCAGTAGATAGACCAGGGCAACGCTGAGGCGTTGCCCTGGCGTGACGTTCAGAGTGTTCGCCATGGCACCGAGGCGCCACATGAGGCGTACCCAGGGGATACCACGATCGCAAATATCCGTCTTGAGCAGGCGCCACAGTGTCCAGCGTTTCAGATGCGTTGCCGTAATGTGACGATCCAGGCCTAGCCGGTGTCCAGCGGTCCACAGCCGCATGCCCAACTCGATGTCTTCAATGGCTGGGCGGGGGTAACGCTGCGCATCGAAGCCGCCATAGGCCAGGAACAACTCGCGTCGGATCGCGCCACACCCACTCCAGAAGGTGCTGATGGGTCCGTCGTGGCGTTGATGGATATACGCGTGCAACAGATTCTTATATTGCGACAGAAAGTTTGGCGCTGCTGGCGTCTCGTCGTAGGCTCCTATGACAGCGTCCAGCGTCGGGTCGGCGGTGAAGGCGGCAGCAAAGCGTTCCAGCGTGTCCTGATGGACACAGACATCAGCGTCGATAAAGACGACATACTGCCCAGTGACCTGGGCGGCCCCGTAGTTGCGGGCGCGGGCGGGCCCTCCAGGCCCGTCGAGGCGTAGGGACCTGAACCCATAGGCTGTGACCACGGGCTCGACGGACACGGTTGAGCCGTCGTCGATCACCAGCACGTCAAAATGCTCATAGCGTGAGGCCGCCAGGGCCGCCAGGCACCGCTGGAGTTCGGCCGGCGCATTGTACACCGGCACAATCACCGACAGCGTGGGAGAGCCCGTGGCCGGTGGTTGAGTTGGGGCTGGCGCATGGGCTGGTATTGTCATAGGGCTCCCTTCTCCAAGGTTCGCTCCCTGTCCATGTCGCTTTCTCCTCCTCTTCGAGGCGTCTGGTCACTCCAGCCCCGCTATGGGCTGGGGCAGGCCGTTCGGTGCAGGCTGTGGTGCTGTCGCAGGGGGCGTTGCCAACAGGTGTCCAGCATACCACGTCAGCACGCTTAGTTCAATCAAAGTCGCCAGGACCACCGCGGCGACGGTGCCGCAGGCTCCCCAGAGGGGTATGAAGGCACAGTTGGCCAGAACGTTTGCGCCTATTCCGATAGCTGAAGCTGCCAACACTTTGTCTTCCTGATGCACAGCTGGGAGGACACTGGACAAAAACAGCGACAGAAACCCAAGAGGGAAGAGCAGCGTCAGCGGCCGCAGGAGCAGGGCCACTGCCCCAGCCTGCGGGCCATAGATGAGCGTCGTCAGTGGAGCCGCCCAGAAGAACACAAAGCCCATACTCAGGAGGCCAACTCCGAGGAGACCTCCAGCCCCGTATACGAGCATGCGACGGGTCTCGCGGCTCAAACCAGAGGCCGCCAGGTGGGGAAAGAGCGTCTGGCTCACCGTCATTGGCACAAAGAACGTCGTGAAGACGACGCGCCACGCCAACTGGTACTGCCCAACGGTGTCGTAGTCGGTGAAGAAGCCGAGGAGCAATGTATCGACCCTGCCCCGCAGCATCACAAGAAGGGTGAGCAGGATAAACGGCACACCGTCTTTGATGAGCGTGCTATCCCAGGCAAGGCGCAGCGGACACAGCCAGCGATGCGTCACAAACATGGCTGCCCCGACGAGACCAAGGGCGCGCAGCAGGTTGGCTTCGAGGAGTCTGTTTAAGGAGGGGGCCCACCACATGCCAATGAGAAAGACGGCTAAGAACATGACCTGCACCACCATGCCAATGACCACGGTATAGACCACCTTGTGCAGGGCAAGAAAGAGGTGGGTGAAGGAAAAGTAGCAATTTTCGAGGAGCGTAAAGAGGGCAACGATAACCACCACCCACCATATTGGCCCTGTAAATACTAGAGCAGCCACACTCACACAGCCCAGATAGAGCGGACTGCTCACCAGACGCAAGCCAAGCATCGGAGCGAAAGAGGTGGTGGCCTGCTCCGAGTCAGCCGCCCCCCGCCGCATCAACACTGGGCCGAGGCAGAAGCTTGCGAGCAGCGTAAACGACTCCGCAAAGGAGAGGGCAAAAAAGTACGTGCCGATCTCGTGTGCTGGCAGGTACCGCGACAGGACTGCCAGCAGCCCCACCCCGCTCAGCCGGTAAAAGGTCTGGAGCGCGAGGAGCAGCAGCGTGTCGCGCTGCAAAGGACGGTGGTGCATACGCAATCGACTGACCATCCGTGCTCCTGTTATTCAGCAGGCCTCTGCGCCTGCACCCACCGTTGCACGAGGTTGAGCAGGCACTCCTAGCTCCACAGCAGCGTGAAGCTGTGATGTGCTCCAGGAAGCATTGCTATCCCTGAGTGTCTGAGAGCAACTCACAGAGCACCTTCCTGCGCAGCACGACGTAGAGGTAGTCCAACCGCTCATCTCCTTCAGCGCAGCTATGCAACAGGCAGCCCCCCTTTCCAGGGAGATCGCCATGGAGAACAATACCTCCTCTCTATGATACGCTAGCGCATGTCTTTAGCCAACATGCAAAGCGGTTGGATCAGCGCCACATCAAGAGCCTAGATGTCCATTTCATAAGTTCGCTGCCAGTCATGCAGCGCAGCCCTCGACATGATTTCCTTGGTTTTGTCGCAATTTTTATTTGAGGCGATTTGAGGTATGATCCTCCCCTGTGAGCAACGGTCCATCATGAGGGAGAGCGACGATGGCGGTCAGTTTCAAAGGGGCCCATTTCCCCAAAGAGGTCATTCTCATGGGGGTGCGCTGGTATGTGGCGTATCCGCTGAGTACACGCCACGTTGAGGAACTCATGGAAGAACGTGGGGTTGACGTCGATCACTCCACCATCAACCGGTGGACCATCAAGTATAGCCCGTTGCTGGAAGGGGCGTTTCACCGGCGTAAGCGCCCGGTGTGGGTCAGTTGGCGGATGGACGAGACGTACGTCAAGGTCAAGGGCCAGTGGCGCTATCTCTATCGCGCCGTTGATAAAACGGGCCAGACGATCGACTTTCTCCTCACCGCGGAACGTGACGAGCAGGCCGCCAAGCGGTTTCTGACGAAGGCGATTCGCCGCCACGGCGTGCCGGAGACGATCACCATTGACGGGAGTGCGGCCAATGAAGCGGCCATCAAGAGCTATAATGCGGAGCACGGCACGGCGATCGCCATCCGTAAAGTCAAATATCTCAACAACATTGTAGAGCAGGACCAGAGAGGCGTAAAACGGATCACGCGTTCGATGTTAGGGTTCAAAGCGTTTGACGCGGCGCAGGCCACGCTCGTCGGCATCGAACTCATGCACATGATCAAGAAACGACAACTGGTGGTCGAAGAGGGAAACGAGGGCCTCACTACGGCCGAACTGTTCTACTCCCTGGCCGCCTAATCCCTTCCACAGACAGGGGCAACTGCCCCTTCACGACCTCCTGAGCAAAATTTGCGACATAACCGCTCAATGTCGGGTCCTATGTAATAATAAAAAGAGATAATCTTCTACTTGATCAATTTTTTCAAACCCAGTCTGCTGAGTTAACAATGTCTCCAATCTTTGATCTTTTATAAGTATAAGATGAACTTGTTTCTTCTGCAGGTATTCGCTCAGTGTGAAAGGAGGATGAAGGGAGAACGGGTTCGCTTGCGCTTCAAAATCTGTAAAAGACCTACCAATTTCATATGGCAAGCTCTGTCCATCTAATAAAAAAGACTCTTTCTTGCTATGAAGTTTTTTAAAGGGAGCACGATCGAGGATGAAATTCCCCGGGTGATTCGACATGACTTGGATCCCCCGATAATCCCAGTTTGTCGCAACCTCAAGTAACACTTTGTCGGCCCTAGCTAACGCACCCTTCTCAAATAGCTCGCGTACGCGCAAACCCGCTTTGACACTGGCCATTCCCGGTGGGATGTCAACGAGAGTTCCCCATACATGATACAGACAGATGATAGCCAGCATTCCTGCCCCTGCTATCCGCCACTGATGACGCGATGATGGCTGCAGACTCCCACTGGCTCGCCAAGTGAGATACGCATAGAGGAGTACTAAGCAAAGGCTATACAGCGCTTGGAAAAGCCTCAGAGGGCCCGCAACGAAGCTGCCCCTGGAGAGAACAATGAAGAGCGGCAACGGGCTCAGACTCAATGTGAAGTAGAACCAATATTGTTGATCGAGCAAGCGGTATGAAAGTACAATACCCGCGAGGGCCAAAAGACCGATTAGCATCCAGCTCTGTTCCAGAGCAAACCTGAGATAGACGAGCCATACGTTATACGCAGACATCATGATAAGCATGCCCAGCTGCCCCGTCTGCCAGCGGCAGCGGAAGGACTGTGTGTCGGCCGTAACCGCCCAATAGATCGCATAGGTGCAAAACGGGGTCAGGAGAATTATGTACAGCCCGACGTAACGGGGCGCGTAGGGCGGCCATGGCCATGGCCCCGCGGTGGCGAGGGTGAGGATGACGAATGGGGCAAGGCTATAAATCAGGTACAGCCAGAGTGTACGGGCAAGCAGCCGATGGGAAAGCAGAATACCTACCACCGCTAACAGACAGATAAGTGCCCCATTTTGCAGTAACCACACCATAAAGTTGAGCCTGGGAAACGTTGTGAGGCGTGTGATACTCTCTATTGGACTGCCGAAGCCACTCGTAGAGCTAAACGCAGGGCTCCCAACGATAGAGCTTCTGAGCATCCACACGCAGGGGAACAGACAGGCGAAGCCGATGGCTAATAGCCATCGGGGGTGCAGCGCCCGTGTGCTCCAGAGCCCTCTTAACCAGCGCAGCGCCAGATAGGAGCTGAATAGAGCGGCGATCAACCACCCTTCATAACGCACGCTCGTCGCCACACTGAGCAGGCATGCTGCGATGAGCAAATGCCTCTCAGTGCCCTTATCCACCCAGAGGAGGAAGAAGTAAAGGAAACTGATGATGAAGGCGTAGTACATCATGTCTGAGAGAGGCGTCAAACTCAAGTGGACGTGCAGAGGGAGCAGCCCAACAATAAGGACCGAGAGCAGGGCAACCCAGCGATTAAATAATTGTCGTGCCAACAGATACAGCATCCCCAGCGAAGCAAGGGAGCATAACATTGTGACAATACGTGGCGTGAGTAATAAATCATAATGTACCTTCAGGGCAAGACCCAGGAGATAAAAATGTCCGGGGAGCCAATCTGTACCAAAAATATAAGGTGATTGAGCCCAATTAGCAGCATATAACACACGTGAATGGTCATCAGCTGATACGGAAACAAACCCACGGGCAAGCACAACACCTTGCACCATAAGTATGAGGACAATGACTAGCCCAAAAGAAACACTTTCATGCTGAAAGATTATCCCTCTGTAAGCGAGAGCAATCAGCTCCAAAAGCTTATTGGCCTTTGCTAAAGTCTTACTCTTGTCCATGTAAGCTTCCTCTGTAACACAGATGATGCGCTTCCGGAGCACAACGGCACCTGGGCCATCCATGCCGACGACATGCAATACTAACTTTGCGATGGCGCCCCCGAGTACGCGCCTATTCCGTGCCATTGGACTCGTCGCCATCCTACAAATTCCTTCTGGATTTCCTCGAGATAGTCCTCCTCCGTATTCACAGTCCAGAGATCATGGCATTCTCCCAGGATATTGCGTATGGCCAGCATAGCGGTAAGCATAGAATGGTCCTGATTATTGTATCGATGCAGCCCATTACGCCCCACCGTCTGGAAATTGCTGAAGTGGCCGAGATAGTCCTTGATGACTGCCAGATGTGCTCGATACTCCTGGTCGTAGACTGGGTACGCTTTGGGCTCGCGTATCACCATCCCGTCCTCGATATCAGCCTGCCTGGCCAATCCGAGGTACTCCAATTCCCGCTTTCCCATGCCGATCAGACTGCTGTCGGACATCGTCCATAGTGGAGCGCCCTCATTACAAAAATATTCCAACCCCAGGCTCGTTTTATTCGCATCCGGTACCATCCAAGCGCTCCAATTCTTGAAATTTTGGATCCGCGCGACTTTGACCTCCGGATCGTGGCTGTAGATCTAGTTGTCGGGAAACAGCTCCTGTTGGTTGACCACCAGCACCACCACGAGGAAATCGCGATGCCTGAGCTTCCGCGCAGCGTCGAGTATGTGGTCAGGCGGTGGGGGTGTCATGTGTGTCAGTGCCAGACGCAGCGGCATGCTGGAGATAAAGTGCGTTCCCGGAATCACCTCCTCCCGCTCCCCACAGCGGACTGTCACGCTGGTCATACGGTGCTCTATGCGCTGCATCTGGATGACTTCAGTGTTGAGTCGCACTGGATTGCCATGGGCCTCCACAATCTCTCTGATCGCCTGCCACATCATGCCCGGGCCAAAACGGGGGTAGGAGAATTGGTCAATGAGGCTCTTGACCGTCGTGCCCTTCCAGGGGGAAAGAGCGTTCCTGACCGCCGACGATAGCGATAATCCCTTGATGCGCTGGGCCGCCCAATCCGCCTGGAGGTGCGTACAGGACATGCCCCACACTTTTTCGGTGTAGGTCTTGAAAAAGGTACGATAGAGGCGCGTGCCAAAGCGATTACACATCCACTGCTCCAGGTTTTGCTCTTCTCGGTACGGGAACAGCCTCGCCTGCACGTAGCTCAGGAGAATCCATCCACTCTCGATGAGTCCTAGCCCGCGCAGCATGTTTGGAAGTCGCAAGGGATAGTGGAAAAAATTTCCATGGAAATAAATGCGTGAGAGCCGAGGGACCGTCGTGAATGCCTCACCGAGCACCTCTTGCCATAGGTGGTTGACCGCCTCCACCTTGGTAAAAAAGCGATGCCCACCGATATCGACACGAAAGCCTTGGAACTGTTCAGTGCGTGCGTGTCCGCCGACAAGGGCCTGTCGCTCCACAATGATGGAAGGGATGGTATGCCGGCACAATTGATAGTCCGCTGTGAGGCCAGCCGGACCGGCTCCAATGATGACCACTCTTTTGGCTCCTAAGCTCTTAGTCATCACCAGTGCACCTCGCGTAGGATCAGTCATACATCAAAACTCTGCCTTCCAGATTGGCACGAGCAATCCGCCTCACCAACTCCACATGAATCAGTGGGCTGCATTGCTCCCCCATACCATCATGGGCTGGACCTGTGTAGCCTACTCACCTCGTCTCCTTTCCAGGCATGTGGCGGCGACTGGGCGATCGGCCTGGCCTGGTGGCGAGCTGGTGGATAAGTGCTAGGTACTGTTGCAGATGTGCCTCGGACGTCCAGTGCCGCTCGTAGGCCTGAGAGCCACATGCACCGAGCTCGTGCTGGTATGCGGGGTCTGTCACCAGACGATCGAGCCCTGCCACCAGCTCTTCCTGCGTGTCATAGACCAAGCCACCGCCGCTCATTTCGATGAGTTCTGGCATACCCCCCTGTTCCTGACGATAACCAAGGTCCGCTGTCTGAGCGCCTCAAGGCTTACCAAGGAAAAAAACTCCAGGCAGAGGGAGGGCACGATCACCGCCACGGCCTGGCGGTAGAGGGTAGGCAGGTGTCTCTCGGAGAGCCAACCCAGAAACCGAATGTTGTCACTCTCCGCCACCAACCGGCGTAACTGCGGTTCGTAGCTCCCCGTCCCAGCGACCCATAACTGTGCCCTATGGTAATGCTGAAAGAGGGGCAGAAGCGTCTGCAGGCCTTTGAGCTTTTCGATACACACGGCGGTGAGCTTTGCATCATTTTTCTTACCGCCCCGTGTGGAGAGCCTGTGAACCCAGACTTTGCGGATGCTGGCCCTGTAGAAATGATGCAAGATTAGCCGCCGCATGTATTACGCTTCCGCCCCCGGCTCGCCATCAAGACCGCCTGACACCGGTCGCGGAGGCGTCGGTCATCAGTTGTCTTGAAAAGGTGTTCCAATTGCTCTTGTTCCGCTGTCGTCAGCCGAATCCGCTGCATCTTTTCTCGTCCCCTCTCATAAGAAACCTCACGAGAGGATACCTCAAAAAAGATGCGAGATCATCCAGTGCATGTATACCAGCGTGTCGGACGGCAGGCGACGAGTTTGCGATTCCCACCTTTGCTCTCACACCCCGCGATGTGGCCGAGTTCACCGACGAACTCCAGGAGTTCCAAGGCCTCTTTCACGACTGTTTTCCTCGGAGTGAGCCACGCGTCCATTTCTTTGATTCTATGGTGGGCCAATTGAGCCCGCTGGAACGCAAGTCCATCGAGCCCATAGCCCTGCGGGTGCCGGGAGGGAGCGTCCGCGGGCTCCAGCGGTTTCTCAGTGAGGTCCCCTGGGATGAAGAGCACATGCGGTGGACCTATCATCAACTCGTCGCCGAGGAGATGGGCGACCCCGCTGGTGTCCTGATGTTCGATGAGACGGGCTTTATCAAAAAGGGCAAGGACTCTGTGGGCGTCGCACGGCAATATTGCGGCCCTTTGGGCAAAGTAGAGAATTGTCAGGTTGGGGTATGTGCCGGCTATGCCTCACGACATGGGTATGCCCTCGTAGACAAGCGGTTGTTCCTGCCTGAGGTGGGGTGGACTGAGGCGTATGCGGCCCGCCGTACCAGGTGCAACGTGCCCGACGCACTGACGTTGCAGAGCAAACCCCAGTTGGCGGCGGCCATGTTAGAGGCCATGGCGCATGAGGGACTCCTACCGTTCAGGTATATCGTGGCCGACTGCCTCGATGGCACTAGCCCCACCTTGCTCGATGCCGTGGATGCGTGTGTGGGGAGAACGGCGTTGGTAGCGATCTCGTCCGAGACGTGCTGCTGGCTCCAGCGGCCCCGGACAGAGGAGAAGCGCTACAGGTATAAGGGCGAAGCCCGCGCGAAGCGCATCGTGGTCGATGCGGACAGCCCACCAAGCATGGTAGCGACTGTGGCAGCGAGACTCCCCGCGTCAAGCTGGTATCGCCGGCAGGTGTCAGCAGAGACGAAGGGGCCAATCGCGTATGAGTTTGCCCGTCAACGCGTGACGCTATGTAAAGACGGCCTCCCAGACCGCACCGTCTGGCTCGTGATCAAGCGGTCTTTGGGGCCCGAGCCGTCGTATGCCTACGCCATCAATCATGCTCCGGCGAGCACCCCCTTGAGTACCTTTGTCTGGCTCAGTGGTCTGCGTTGGGCTATTGAACAAGGCTTCGAGGAAGGCAAAACCGAGTTGGGAATGGACCACTATGAAGTCCGCAAATATGCGGGCTGGCATCACCATATACTGACGACGATGCTGGCGCATTTCTTTCTGTAGCACCTCAAGCTGCGTTTGGGGAACAAAAGCCCCTGCGTTGACGGTGTCGCAGCTGCGGACGTTGTTGGACGCAGTGTTACCGCTGCGGACAGTGACGGTGGAGGACGTGCTGGAGTTGGTCGCGTGGGTCCAGCGGCGCAATCACAGAGCCTATCTTGCGCATAGAAAGCGGCGAGAGTCAGAGGGCTAAATAAAGTGGCGTTGTAGGGATATACTGGTCATTATATGTACAAATATCCAGTGCCCTTATTGGATCCTCTACTAGCAGCCCTACAGACCACGATGGATGGTTTGCCCGCGAAAACGATCCATGTCCTCGAAGCAAAATGTGGCTTAGACGTGCCGATGTGCTTGAGTTCAAGTATCATGAACTGCTATAACCATGCAATGCGAGCGACGGAGGAACACCTCATGGCGGCAGTGCTAGAGGCAAAACTAGCGCCATCACAGACTGGAGATTACCCCGAGAGCGACGGACAGCCCATGGCAGACAATACCAAGCAATTCCAATGGATTGTGACCATCAAAGAGAACCTGGATGTCCTACGGACCGATGCGTGAGTATAGGAAATGCACCCATTAGAAGGCTCCTGTCAAGAGGCAATACATCCCCCGTACACAACTTTTGAGCACTTTCTTTCCGTTGTGTTCCGCTTGGCCAACTCCCCCCCCGACTGGTGGCCGCAGACGCATCCCTGTTTTCTTTCGTGTGGTGTCGGCTGTGTAGGCGCCGCACCATCCACCCATCAGGATCAAGGCCTCTTGACGTCTCGCTGGCCAGCCAAACGTCTGCCCCTAGCACCGGTCGTGCCCCAGAAAACCGTCGGTTCCCTGCCGTGTCCAACCGTAAACCGCTCACAAATGCCTGGCTCCCTTGCGGGTCCCGTTTCCACATGGCTCACGGCAGAGGCGTCGCCAGACTCACTAACCTGGAGGTGAGCTATCTGTCATGGGGTGAGGTCAGGACGAATCAAACATATGGTTATAAACCATTTTTCCTACCCGTCTCTCACCCCACCCCACCTGCTGGCTCGACCTCAGCCAAAAGCTCTGTGGATATCAAAGGGCAGCAGGTCTCGCATGACGTAATAGCACGCCCGCGACAGTTTATGGGCCACGGCTTTCCGAGCGACCATCAGAGGGCTTTTCGCCTGTTTCCGTTGGTAAAACCGCTGGACCCTGGGGTTGAAGCGGATGGCAAACTGGGCCGCTTCCATGTAAGCCCATGCAAGATACGGGTTGCCATTTTTGACGTTGCCTTGGCCTTTCCGCTTCCCATTGCTGATTTTGGTACTCTGCACACAGCGGCAATATGAGGCGTAATGGCCCACCGTGGGAAAGCGGCGAATATCGCCCGTTTCCAGCACAATCGTCTGGGCCAAAATCGTCCCGATGCCCGCAACGGTCTGTAGCTGCTCATAGGCGGGGGTGTGCTTCAGACGCGTATGCACGAGCTGTTCCAAGGTTTTGATCTGTTGCTCCAGGCAGTGCAAAACGGCCAGACTACTGGTGACGGCCAGGACTTGCTCAGGCTCTGGAAGCAGGCGCTCGATCTCCTCCAGGGGCACCGCGTGAATCCGCTTGGCACTGAGGCGCACGCCCGTATTCCGCACGATGATATTTTGCAGACTGAGCACGGTCGCGGTCTGTTGGCGCACCAAGTGAGAGCGTTTGCGCAAGACATCCCGCACGGCTCGCTCGGCTTTGGGGTAAATGTACCCCTCGGGCAACACCCCCAGTCGTAATAAATGGGCCAACCAGCGGGCATCGGAATGGTCATCCGTATACTGCAGACCACTGTATTGTTGCATCGCTGCTGGGTTGGCCAGATGCACCCGGTAGCCAGCCTCCATCAAGCCATCGACGAGCCAGTACCAGTTGTAGGTGGACTCCACCACGACGCCCTTGATGTCTGCCTGGTACCGGGCTAATGGCTCCAGAATGGTGGGCAGATGATTCGCTAAGCGTCGTTGATAGATCACCTGGTCTTGCTCATTGAGTAACACGACCACACTGTTGTTTGCATGCAGATCAATCCCGCCGTAGAGTGGCATCGCTGGCTCCTCCTCGGCCTCGAAGATTGTCCATTGGCTATACAACCTTACTGTAGCGCTCGATTGAGGAGCCTTCTAGATGATTATCAAACGTTATTGTGCCACAATGTCCGCGGGAGTGCACCTCCGGAGCCGCCCGGCGTACGACGCGCGAGGGCTCTGTCGCGAATTTTGCACAGGAGGGCCATGAAGGGACAGTTGCCCCTGCCTAAGTGGGGATTACGCAGCCAGGGCGTAGAACAGTTCGGCCGCAGTGCGACCCTCGTCTCCGGCCTTCACGACCATTTGTCGTTTCTTGATCATGTGCATGAGTTCGATCCCAACCAGCGTATCTTGGGCTGCCTCGAACGACTTAAACCCGAGCATCGGTCGGGTCACGCGCTTGACGGCTCTATGATCTTGTTCCACCACATTATTTAAATATTTGCGCTTGCGGATGGTGATCGCCGTGCCATACGCCTCGTTGTAGCGCTTGATCGCCGCTTCATTGGCCGCACTCCCGTCGATCGTGATCGTCTCCGGCACACCGTGCCGGCGGATCGCTTTCTTGAGAAACTTCAGCGCTGCCTCTTCGTCCCGGTGCTCCGTGAGCAGAAAGTCAATCGTCTGGCCCTGCTTATCCACCGCGCGATAGAGGTAGTACCATTGACCTTTGACTTTGATATAGGTTTCGTCCATCCGCCAACTGACCCACACTGGGCGCTTGCGCCGGTGGAACGCCTCCTCCAGTTGGGGGCTATACTTGACCACCCAGCGGTTGATGGTCGAGTGATCCACGTGGACCCCGCGTTCCAACATGAGTTCTTCGACATGACGCGTGCTCAGGGGATACGCCACATACCAGCGTACGCCCATGAGAATGATCTCGTGTAGAAAATGGGCCCCCTTGAAGCTGATCGCCATCTGTCTTCTCCCTCTCTCATGACCCTGAAGCATGAAGGGAGAGCATACCGCAAATGGCCCCAAATGAGAATTGCGACAGAACCCTAGTGCGTCTATTTTGCAGTTTGAGTCTTAGCGGTCTCAAACTGGAAGGCCGCATCGCCGAGCCGTTTGAACTCGGTGGCGAACGCCAACAAACTTTTGCGTTCGTCGTCATTCTTCAGGCCGTCGCCAGGCGGCATAGCGTTTTGTTGCAGCACTTCGAGGATACGACCCCGTCCCGAAAGTGCCTGGTTCGGATAATTCAACATCTCCAACATCTTCATCTGGGCTTGATTGTCAGGGCGGTGACAGTCCAAGCACTCCGCTTTTTGCAGGCCCTTAGCCAGATTGCGGAAAGCCCCATCCAGTTGTGCGGTGTAGGGATTGCCCGCCGAAAAGAGATTTGTATATAAAGCCACATGCGGCTGTTCGGTATGCGTCTTTTCGTCCGTCCATGTCCACTTTTTGTCCCACTTCACTTCTCTTATGGCCACGCGCTCAGCTTTGTTTTCAGCCGAGCGCAAGGCGCCTACAATCTGATGGTTCTTGAAGATAAACACCAGATCCGCGCAGGTGTGATAGGCCTGCCATTTCTTCTCGGCATGCCAAAAGGGATAGGGATAATCGCCGGCATCTAAGTTTCCGCGAAAGGACACTGGCATCCGGATGGCAGCAGCTCCCTCGGCTAGGGGCTCCACCTTATACTGGCCATTGAACATAAAGAGGGAAAGGTACAGTTTAGACCAAGCCATGGGATCGAAGCGCGTCGTCCCGTGATGCTCCAGCACATAGTCTCCCGCCTTCTTTTGCTGTCCCCACAACAAGGGATCGCGCATGTTGCCGTGCAAGACTTCAAGGGAGCCAAGTTGTGCCGCGCATTGTACATGCGCCTCTTGATCCTGCGGGTCAGCTATTGGGCACGCTTGCGCCAAGTTTTCGGCCATGGCCTTGGCTAAAGCGTGCGCATCGGCCTGCCCCAGTGTGGTCCGGCCCGCCGATGCCAATTGCGGTTCGAATACTTTAAAGCCAGTCTCAGCCCACGTGGTCAGCAGTTCTTCTTCTCCCTTGCTCAGCGTGGTCCACGGGCGAAGGTAACGGAAACTCTCAATCGGCATGGTCCCGGCCTGCACCGTATCATGGACCTTCAATAGGAATTCCATGGAGGACCCTGTCCGTTCACTCGGAAAACCCTTCGTGAACTCCCACTCCACCCGGCCCGCGCGAATGATGTCGTCGATATAGGGCTTGGAGAACACGCTGACCAACGGGATATGGTAGACAAACGGGCGGCTCTCCATACTGGTGTGACATTGGGCACACTTGGCCTCAAAAACGGGTCGAATATGTTTTTCGTAGTTCGCGACAATTTGTTCCGGCGTCTTTTGATTCTTCACCTCGTGTAAAGCCGTCTCGGAACCCGGCTGGGCCTTAATAACAGCCGCAATACCAAACGCCCAGGCGCAGCCGAACACCATAAGCCCGGCAACGGTTAACGCAACTTTCCGCCAAGAAGTCTTGCTCATAAGGCCCCCGTAACTCGTCAAGTCTTGGTTTGAGCTGGCTAATAAGCTCCAACGCTCTCTTTGTCCATGCCAGCAAGCGCCTTGCTCTCCTGACCTTCCCGAGGTCTTCCCCCAGAGCATCCCTGAGGCACTACCCTAACGGTTTGTGGGTAGAGCACGACGCTCGTTCGCCGCTCCGAACCGTAGATTGTAGTAGCGTTGCTGCCTGCAACCCTTTTAGTCGTCTTCGGTCGTGAAGCGCACGCGGTCGTTGATCGTCTCTCCGACACAGCGCCCGGTCGAGAGCCCATCATCACTGTCGAACGCGAAGTGGATGCCCGCATATAGCCGGGAGACAGCCGCCTCTGCCGCCGCCTCGTCGAACGAGTTAAACGTGCGTGGCTCCTGGGGCGGCACCAGGTGGTGATCGGTGTGGAGGGTGTCCGTGAACGTCTTGCGGCCGAAGAGGTTGGTGAGGACGGTAGCGGCCGCCCCAGATTGGGTCGCGTGCCCGGAGAGATACGAGGGGTTGGGCGGGGTCAGTTGGTACGACAGCCAGCTGCTGTCGATATGGTCCTGGATGTAGGTTACGGGCCGCAGCAGATTGTAGCGGTATTTGGCATCAAAACTCACGATGAACACGTCCGCCACGGCGATGCCCACCCTCACATACGCCTCGGCCGCCGCCGCCAGTGACAGACCATCGGTCCGCGCAATTTGGCCCACGATCGCTATCCAGTGGCCGGACGACGTGCCCGTCGTACCTACCCCATCGAGCCAGTACTCGGCGATGGTCTTCTGCTTATCAGTGAGGGTCAGGCCTGTCTGGTACACCTCGAATGCGGCCGTATAGAAAACCGACTCAGAATCGCTGGAGAACTCAGGGTGCCCCGGCGGCGCACACTCCTCGCCCGACGTCAGCACCATCGGCCGGAGCTGCCCCCAGCACGGCTGCTGCGGGTTCGGGTTGAACGCGGGCGGCGTCGGCTCCCAGGCGCCGGGTACATTCGCGGGGACGTACGGGCAGTTGTTATAGACTGCATACCCGTCGGTGCCGGCCCATGCGAGAATCGCGTCAGCGACCCTCTGGCCTTGGATAACGGAGCGCTTATATTCACGCTTCTCGACCTCGGCGTGGAACTGTACCGCAAAGCGCTGTTCCACGTCATTGATGGCCTCCAAGCTCTCGGGCTTCAGCGACGGGAAGAGGCCACGGATCGTGCGGGCCAGCGCGGCGTTGGCTACTGTGGGCCAGTGATACTTCAGGCCCTCCTCTGGCTGCGGGATCGTGTCCAGGCCGTGCAACTGTCCCACCAGCGAGCGGTGGTGGAGCGTACCCGGCACGATTGCCTCGTAGAGGGCGACAGCCGAGAAGCCGTAGATCCGCGAGGCCTCCGGGAATGCGGCAGCTTCCGACTTGACCACATCGTAAAGGGTATCAAACCAGACGACGGCCACGTCGGACAGGTCATCGTCCGCGGGCTCCGGGCCCTGGCCTGCCCAGGCACTCGGGACGACGAACAAAAGGGCAATCATCAGGGTTAATTCGACCAATCGGGTACGCATCTCCCGCATCTCCTGCCTATGAGGGAGTCCGGTTGCGGAAAGAGCGAGCTGACGTACAGTGTGCATTCTCATTGTCTCTTCCTTGAAATAGTGGTTCTGCAATCAAATACCTTCGTCAAAAGTGGCCGACTTAAAAAAACTGCTGTAGGTGGTAGAGTTGGGGGTTTCCACGACGACAACGCAAAACCCACGCGAAGTCCACCATGGATACCGGAGCTCATACGCTGTCCCCTCCCCCTGCCACTGAGCATGTCGGGGCCGCCCTCCTCGAAGCAGTACCCCCAGACGAGGAAGCGCTGCTACCCCATCTGCTTTACGCCGCTGTCGATCCCCAGGACGAGGTCCAGTGCGTGTACGATCCCTCCTGACCCACGTGGGGTGTGTCGCCTGGGCCGACAGGGGCAGCGCCGGGTGGAGGCGCCCTGAGATTAACGCTCAGGTCTAGAGCTGCAAGTGTGTGGACGGGTGCGACAGCTGGCGGGAAGGCCGCTGGACCCCAGGCTCCCCTACCGAGGTCTGCTGCGCCCGGGAGCGTGGGCGCGTCGCCAACCTGTTCACCCCTACTCCAGCAGGAGCACAGTTGGTGTGCCAGAGGCGGGCGGAATGGTACGATCACGCGTGGCGCATGTCTACCCCCGCCGACGCTCCAGAGGCGCACGGGCTTGCGTAGCTCTGGCGTTGGTCGCACCGGGAGGTCACCCATAACCGGCAGCGGGAAACCTATACTCTCTTTGAGGAGGAGAGCCAGAGACACCGCCAGACCTTGGCGTAGTCTCAGGAGTTCGTATGCTGGCAGAGGTGGAGTCTTTGTGCAGGCCAAGAGCCAACAGCGTAACCACTGGCACGTACCCCATAGTCTCTGTGGAAGCATGGGGTCGTCTGATATCTGAGGCTGGTGGGAGTCCCCCTCTCGTGGTCCGGCTCTCGGGGCGGAGCGCCTCGCTCTCTTTGTGCTGGAACCCTCTAGGAAGGATGTGCTAGTAGGTGGACTATCCTCAAAAACAGGCGCACACGGAACCTCGTTCTGCCCAAAAAAGTGCTCGCCTGCACCTTCCCCTCGCAATAGAAGTTGTCTTCCACTGCAGAGGTACACTATAATCAAAGGTACCATGAGCCTACGCTTCGTGGGGGGGGCTAGCGATGATTGCCGGCCAAAGCTGCATCGCTGGCCCTTCAGTTTTTTCCATCTCAGCTGCGCTATTGACTGCCCTGCGCGCTTCTCTGTCGTTAGGAGCATCTCTGGTGTAGAGTCCGTCTGTACTTGTGCTCCTGTTTAGTAACTTGCCAATAGTACGCTAGCCTCTCGTGGAGAGCAAGTTTTTTTTCTGCCTCTATGGGCCTGGAGCCTGGATATCTCCTACATATAATTGTCTTCTATTTCTAAAGTGCCTGGAAAATCAGGGGCGAGAGGAGAGAGCATGAGGGCTCAGGGGTATTGAAG
>Ga0081455_10002821_pt1 | contig 20462 bp, 16 predicted proteins | sample TabmetS3T2R1_FD_70207 | JGI IMG/M metagenome (GOLD analysis project Ga0081455, IMG submission 70207) | Tabebuia heterophylla rhizosphere microbial communities from the University of Puerto Rico - S3T2R1 | ecosystem: Host-associated > Plants > Roots > Rhizosphere ...
GGCACGAGGGTGAACAGCAGGTACAGCGCGAGCGGTCCCCACCCCTCCGCCCGCGGCCACGGCCGCCGCGCCCGCCGGCGGGCGGCGGGGACCGCCGACACCGACGGCGGGGCAGGGGTCAGCGTCGCGGTCATCGGGACGCCTCACCGAAGCGGGACAGCCGCAGGTACAGCATCGAGAAGAACAGCAGGATGGTGAAGCCGGCGACGGTGAGCGCGGCGCCGTAGCCGAAGTCGTGCGAGTCGACGACGGTACGGGCGATGTAGACCGGCAGCGTCGTGGTCTGGTTGGCCGGCCCGCCACCGGTCAGGGTGAAGATCAGGTCGACGTTGTTGAACTCCCACACCGCGCGCAGCAGCGTGGACAGGATGATCGCGTCGCGCAGGTGCGGCAGCGTCACGTGCCGGAAGCGGCGCAGCCGGCCCGCGCCGTCCACGCTCGCCGCCTCGTACTCGTCCTTCGGGATGCTCTGTAAGTCGGCCAGCAGCAGGATCGCGAAGAACGGCACGCCGCGCCACAGTTCGGCGATCACGACGGCCGGGAAGACCGCGTGCCCGCCGCCGAGCACCGACATGTCCGAGCCGGCCACGGCGTTGAAGAACCCGGTCGAGGGGTTGTAGAGCAGGATCCAGATGCCGGTGGTGAGCACGCCGGAGACCGCCCACGGCGAGAACACCGCGGCGCGGGCCAGACCCCGCCCCACGAAGGTCTCGTTGACGATCAGCGCGAGCCCCAGCCCGAGCAGCAACTGGAGCGCCACCTCGGCGACCACCCACTGCGCCGCGAACCGCAGGCTGTGCCAGAACAGCGGGTCGTCGGTCAGCATCCGGCGGAAGTTGTCCAGCCCGGCGTACCCGTTGTCCCACGGTTGGGTGAGTACGTAGCGGTGCACGCTGTACCAGAAGACACTGCCGACCGGGTAGGCGAGCAGGCCGCCGAGCAGCAGGACCGTCGGCGCGATCAGCAGGTACGGCAGGAGCGTGCCGCGGCGGCGCGCAGCCGGTCGGCCGGCCGCGCTGGCGGCCGTACGTACCGGTAGGACAGCCACGGACCCTGCCCTCCACCCTGACCGGCTCGGTCATCTATGTAGACGGCGTTCACAAGCATGAAACACCATAGGAACGGCGGTGGGGGGTGTCAATGGCTGCCGCTACCGGGTTCTTGACCGCCCAGAAACCGCTGACGTACGGTTTGGCGTGTTCAAGGATGTGTACGGCGTCCACAATCGTAACCGAATGACCCCCTCAGGGCGGAGCGGCATGCCTGAGATCGACACCCTGGCCGGCCGGCTCGGCGGCCTCTTGTTCTTCCCCGTCACCCCTGCCGACGGCAGCGGCAAGCTGGCCGCCGAGGTCTACCGGGAGCACCTGCACGCCAGCGTCCGGGCCGGCTGCGGCGCGGTGTTCGCCTGCTGCGGCACCGGCGAGTTCGTGGCCCTGGACCTGGACGACTATGCCGAGGCGGTGGGCGCGGCGGTCCGCGAGGTGGCCGGCGCGGTCCCGGTGGTGGCCGGCATCGGGTACGGCACGGGGCTGGCCCGCCGGTACGCCGAGGTCGCCGCGCAGGCCGGCGCCGACGGCCTGCTCGTACTCCCGCCGTACCTGCTGAACGCCGACCAGGACGGCCTGCGACGGCACTACCTGGCCCTGGCCGACTCCACCGGCGTCGACCTGATCCTCTACCAGCGCGACAACGCGATCTTCACCCCGGAGACCGTCGCCACCCTCGCCCAGCACCCGCGCATCGTCGGGCTGAAGGACGGGCACGGCGACCTGGACCTGCTGCTGCGCACGATCCGCGCGGTCGCGACCACGCCCGGCACCGACGGTTTCCGCTACCTCAACGGGATGCCGACCGCGGAGATGTCCGCGCCGGCCTTCGGCGGGATCGGCGTGACGCTCTACTCCAGCGCGGTGTTCTGCTTCGCACCAGACATCGCGCTGGCCTTCCACGGCGCCTACAACCGGGGCGACACCGCCCTGCGCGACCGCCTGCTCGACGCCTTCTACCGGCCGTTCGTGGAGTTGCGGCAGCGTGGCCCCAACTACGCGGTGTCGCTGGTGAAGGCCGGCGTCCGGCTGGCCGGCCTGGAGGTCGGGCAGGTACGCCCGCCGCTGACCGAACCCGACCCCGACACCGTGAAGGAGCTTGCCCGGCTGGTCGAGACCACCCGGGCCATGCTGGCGGCATGATCCCCACCCTCGGCTATCTCTACCCGTGGGATGTCGTCGGCGACCCGGCCGCGGCGGACCGGATCGCGGCGCTCGGGTTGAGCGGCGTCGCGCTGGCCGGGGTCTACCACGCGACCCGGACCTTCACCCCGCGGCACCCGGCGCGGCGCGTGGTCACCGCCGACCGCAGCGCCGCGTACTTCCCGCTCGACACCAGCCCGCTCGGTCTGGGCGCTGACCCGACCGACTCCTTCGGTACGGCCGCGGCCACCCTGTCAGCCGCGGCCGTACCGGTCACCGCCTGGGCCGTCCTGCTGCACGTGGACGGCCTGCCCGCCGATCCCGTCGTCGTCAACGCCTACGGCGACCGCTACCCGTACGCCCTGTGCGCGGCCAACCCCGAGGCCATCGGGTACGCCCGCACCGTGGCCGCGGCCATGGCGGCCCGCCCGGACCTGGCCGCCCTGGAGTTGGAGGCCTGCGGCTGGTACGGCTACGCGCACCTGCACGCGCACGACAAGACCGCGGGCGTACCGGTCTCCGCCGCGGCCGATTTCCTGCTGTCGCTGTGTTTCTGCGCCACCTGCCAGCGCGGGTACGCGGCGGTCGGGCTGGACCCGCGCTGGCTGCGCACGCAGGTCACCGGCGCGCTGGACCGCACCTTCGCCGGCGAGGGCGAGCCGGGCCTGCCGGAGTGGGCCGCGGTGGAGGCCATGCTCGGCGAGCAGATCGCCGCCGCGGTGCTCGAATTCCGCGACAGCGCGGGGGATTCGCTGCGGGCCGAGGTGATCGGCGCGGTCCGCGCGGTCGCGGCGGACCTGCCGGTGCTGCTGCACGCCGACGTACGCCCGCACCGCAGCGGCGCCAACACCGGGCTCTCGGTTCCGGCCGCGCTCCGGGTCGCCGACGGCCTGGTGGTGAACTGCTGGGACCCCGCCGCGTCCGCGCCGGCCGTAGCGGCCGTGGCCGCCGCGGCAGCCGGAACGGCCCGGGTCGTCGCCAGTTTGCTTGCCGTGCGTGGCATGGGCGGCGCGCCGGACTCACTGGGCGACCAGCTCGCCGCGGCCGCGCAGGCCGGCGCCACCGAGGCCCGCCTCTACCACGTAGGCCTCGCCGGTGCCGCCGACCTGGCGGCCGTACACGCTGCCCTGGCCTAGCTCGCGCCCGCGAACAGGCCGACGGTCAGGGGCAGCACCTGCGGCGGGTCGATCCGGGTCCGCAGGGTCGGGGTCCAGCCGACGTCGCCGGCCAGCGGCGTGGTCGGGTTGGCCGCGTTGAAGGCGGCCAGCAGGTCCACCTCGCGGAAGTTGACCAGGTTGTCCCGCGCGGTGATCGCGGTGCCCTTCCAGTAGTGGATCACCAGGGCCGGCGAGACGGTCCGGTCCATGATCAGCGCGTTGTGCTCGGCCACCAGCTGGGACTGGACGCCGACGCCCCAGCTGTAGATGTACTCGGGGCTGGCCGGCACGCGGTAGTAGTTGTTGTAGACGTCGACCTGGCCGTACCGCACCCGCGGCGCCCGCTCCTGCACACCGTTGTAGAAGTTGTGGTGCATGGTGATGCGCAGCTTGCCCACATCGGCCGGGGCGTTGTCGCTGGAGCCGAGCAGGTTGGTCTTGTCGTGCTGCTCGAACCGGCTCCACTCCACCGTGACCAGGTCGCTGGCCTTGGTGATGTCGAGCTCGCCGTCGTGCTGCTGGAACGGGCGGTCGAAGTAGGTCGGCTCGGCGCTGTCCGGGAACGCGGCGTCGGTGAAGGTGTCGTGATCCACCCACACGTGCGTGGCGCCGGTCAGCGAGATGTTGTCGTACTCGGAGTTCCAGTTGCCGACCGCGGTGTCGGTCGGGTCCCACTGCGGGAAGCAGTCGGAGGCGTTGTCGAAGGTCAGGTTGCGGATGATCACGTTGTCGACCCGGTCCAGCAGCAGGTTGACCCCGAGCATCCGGGCGCGGCCGAGCCCGATGATCGTGGTGTTCGGGCTGACCTTGATCTGCATCCGCGCGGCCTGGGTCTTCTGCGAGGCCACCCGGGCGTCCTCCAGCGGACCGGACGGCTCGGCCGTGCGGCCCCAGACCGCCGGGTCGTACGCGGCCAGGTAGCCGGCCAGGGTGTAGCCGTCCCGCTGGTAGTCGGCGCAGCTCAGCGGCTCGTCGGCGTCGTCGACGTTCCCGTCGATGGTGCCGCGCACCAGGATGATCTTCGGCGCGGTGTTGGTGGTCTTGCCGAGCGCGGCAACCAGTTGCGAGCGGGTGGAGACGGTGAAGACGTGGTCGGCGTCGGCCGCCGAGCCCCCGGTCGTACCGGTGGTGGCCGAGGCCCACCCGTCGTTGGCCGGCAGGGTCGCCCGCCCGAGGTCGGCGCCGGCGTCCGCGCCGGCCGGCACCACCCCGAGGGCGAGGATGCTGGCCGCGGCTGCGCTGGCTAATGCGGCGATGCGGAAGGTAGGCACTATCGGCCCTCCCGACGGATTCGGTTCAGATATGTGAACTCTGAACTCATATGTGTCGAGCGTGACGATAGGAACCGCCGCGTCCGGCTGTCAACGACTCCGCACGGGCAGGTGACGCACGAGCGGGTCCAGCCGGTCCCGGGCCGACAGCAGCGCGCCCGCGATCTCCTGCTCGTGCCCGCCGGCCAGCCGCGCCACCGGCACCGAGCAGCTGATCGCGTCCCGGCTCGGCGACGGGCCCAGCGCCACGCCGAAGCAGCGCAGCCCGAGGGTGTTCTCCTCGTGATCCACCGAATACCCCCGGGCGCGGGTGTCGGCCAGGTCGGCCAGCAGCGCGTCGATGTCGGTGATCGTGTGCTCGGTCAGCTTCTCCAGCCTGGCCGGCAGGGCCTTCCGTACCTCATCGTCGGTACGGGTCGCCAGCAGCGCCTTGCCCAGGGAGGTGGCGTGCGCCGGCAGCCGGCGGCCGACCCGGGTGAACGGGCGCAGGTAGTGCCGCGACTCGCGGGTCGCCAGGTACACCACGTCCGGCCCGTCCAGCCGGGCCAGGTGGACGGTCTCGGTGGTGGCCGTGGCCAGCCCGTCCATGGTGTCCCGGGTGGCCAGCACGATCGGGTCGCCGTCGATGTAGCTGGTGCCCACCAGCAGCGCCCGCACGCCGATGCTGTAGCGCGTGCCGGTCAGGTCCACCTCGACCCAGCCCAGCTCCACCAGCGTGCGCAGCAGCACGTACAGGCTGCTCTTGGGGTAGCCCAGCACCTCCTGCAACTCGCCGAGGCTGTGCTGGCCGAGGTGGCGGGCGAAGTACTCCAGCAGCTCGACGGTGCGCACGGCCGACTTGACCGGTTGCCCGTTGGTCTCCACCACACCCATCGTCTTGACCCCCTGTGCGGCCGGCGCCTAGTGTCCGGCGTGTCTCGTATGATGACGGCGGTTCAGCATACTGAATGTTCAGCCGGCTGAACGCGAGAGGGCGGTGCCGGATGCGGCAGGTCGAGGAGCCGGCGGAGGCCGGCCACGCCGAGGTGGACGACACGGTACGGGCCGCGGCAGCCGCCGCGCCCGCCCTGGCGCGGTTGCCGCGGGCCGAGCTGCTGCTGGCCATGGCCGCCGAGCTGGAGGCCGACCGCACCGCCATCATCGCCGCCGCGGACGCCGAAACCGCGCTCGGGCCGCTGCGGCTGACCTCCGAACACGCCCGTACCTGCGGGCAGCTGCGGTTCCTCGCCGACGTGCTGCTCGACGGGGCGTACCTCGGGGTGACCATCGACCACGCCGACCAGGCCACCGTGCCGCCCCGCCCGGACCTGCGCCGGATGCGGGTGCCGCTCGGGCCGGTCGCGGTGTTCGCGGCCAGCAACTTCCCGCTGGCCTTCAGCGTGCCGGGCGGGGACACCGCCAGCGCGATCGCCGCCGGCTGCCCGGTCGTGGTGAAGGCGCACCCCGGCCACCCGCGCACCTCGGACCTGTGCGCCGCGGCGCTGCGCCGGGCCGGGGCGCCGGTCTGGGTGCTGCACGGGTTCCAGGCCGGGCTGGACCTGGTCCGGCACCCGCTGATCGAGGCGGTCGGGTTCACCGGGTCGGTGGCCGGCGGGCGGGCGCTGTACGACGTGGCAGCGGCGCGGCCCCGGCCGATCCCGTTCTTCGGCGAGCTGGGCAGCATCAACCCGCTGGTCGTGACGCCATCGGCCGCGGCCGAGCGGGGCGCGGAGATCGCGGTCGGGTTGGCGGCCTCGATCACCGGCGGGGTCGGGCAGTTCTGCACCAAGCCCGGCCTGGTACTGCTGCCTGCCGGGGCGGCGCTGCTCGACCTGCTGCGGGACGCGCTGGCGGCCGGCTCCGGCGGCCCGATGCTGACCGAGCCGATCCAGGGCGGGTACCTGCGCGGCATGGCGGTACGGAGCGCGACCGCGGGCGTGGCGACCCTGGTGCCGCCGGCCGCCGCCGCGGATCTGGGGGCCACGCCCGGGCTGCTCGCGGTACCGGCGGCGGAGCTGACCGAGGTCCTGCTGGAGGAGTGCTTCGGGCCGGGCGCGGTCTGCGTCACGTACGCCTCCGAGGATGAGCTTTCCGCCGTGCTGGCGCGGCTGCCGGGCAGCCTGACCGCGACCGTCCACACCGGACGGTCCTCGGATCCGGTTGCGGCGACGGTGCTTCCGCGGCTGGCCGGTATTGCCGGCCGCGTCATCGTGAACGGCTACCCCACCGGCGTCGCGGTCGCGTGGGCCATGCAGCACGGCGGGCCGTACCCGTCCTCGACCGCCGCGGCCAGCACCTCGGTCGGCGCGGCGGCCGTCGAGCGCTGGCTGCGCCCGGTCACGTACCAGAACACCCCGGAGGACCTGCTGCCGCCGGAGCTGCGCGAGGACAACCCGCTGGGACTGCCCCGCCGGGTCGACGGGACCCCTACCGGCTGAGCTGCTTCGGGTCGGCGACGACGAGTTTGTCGACGACGCTGTCCCGGATGGCGGCGACGGTGGCCTCGTCGTCACGGCCGGCGCGTACCTGGGCGGCGAGGTCGACATCGCCGGTGACGCCGAGTCCTGCCAGCCGGGCCTGGTGCCGCCGGGCCAGCTCCGGGCCCAGGGCCAGCTCGCGCTGGACGGTGCCGAGCACGTTGCCGGCGACCCGGGCCAGGAAGGCGTCCCGGCCGGTCAGGGGCAGGCCGGCGATCCACTCCCCGACCGCGGCGGCCAGCTCGGCGGCGGTCGGGCGGTCGTGCGGGCCGGCCGGCGGCGCGGGGTCGAGCCGCGGGGCGGTGATCGGGGCCGGCGCGATGAGGTCGAGGAGGTCCAGTTCGACCTCGCAGGTACGCCGGCCGATCGCGGCCAGCTCGACCGAGCGTACGGCGCCGGACAGGTGCGCCGCGGCCTGGCGGGTGCACAGGAGCGCCCAGCGCAGCGTGCCGTATGCCTCCCACCAGCGCAGCGTGGCCGCGCTGACGGGCGTGCCGCCGGCCGCGGCGTAGGCGTCGAGGAGGTCGGTGTAGGTGCCGACGCCGGCCACCGGGAGCGGGCCGCCGAAGCGCCAGGAGCGTACGCACAACCAGCCCAGGTCCTCGGCCGGGTCGCCGAGGTGGGCCAGCTCCCAGTCCAGCACGCCGACCAGGCCGGCCGCGCCGACCATGAGGTTGCCGAGGCGGAAATCGCCGTGCACGACGGCGGTCCCGGTCGGGGGTGGCCGGTCGCGGGCCAGCCGCAGCAGGCCCAGTTCCAGCGCCGGGTGCGGGCCGCCGGCCACGTCGAGCAGGTCGCGCAGGGTGGCCAGCGGGTCGGGTTCGGCCGGCAGGCCGGGGACACCGTGGACGCCGGTGTGCAGGCGGGCCAGCGCGGTCGCGCACTGCCCGGTCAGCGCGGCCCGCGCGCTGGCGTACTCGCCGTCGCGGAGGATGCGGCGGGCGATCGTCTCACCGTGCAGGCGTTCCATCACCAGCATGTCGCCGGTGCGCGCCAGCACCTCCGGCACCGGCACGCCGGCCTGCCGCGCGGCCTGCAGCAGCGCCGCCTCCAGCGCCATCGTCCCGCCGCGGGGCGCGCCCGGCGGGTCGCGGCGGGCCACCAACTCGCGGCCGCGTGCGGTGAACGACCAGGTCTCCCGGGACGCGCCGCCCAGCATCCGGTCCAGGTCCGCGACCGGCCAGCCGAGCAGATCGCTGAGCTGTTCGGTCAGCTCCACGGGAAGGTCGCGGGGTCGGCGGACAGCAGGGTCCGCGCGACCACCATGCGGTGCACCTCGTCCGGCCCGTCGTACAGGCGGGCGTACCGCGCCTCCCGGTACATCCGCTCCAGCGGGGTGTCCGCGGTGACGCCGAGCGCGCCGTGCACCTGGATGGCGCGGTCGATGACGTTGTGCAGCATGGTGGCGCCCCAGAACTTGATCAGGCTGATCTCGACCCGCGCCTCCTCGCCGCGGTCCATGGCCTGCGCCGCGTCCAGCGTCATCAGCCGCGCCGCCTGGATCTCGGCCGCCGACTCGGCCACGTACCGCTGGATCTCGCCCTTCTCCCGCAGCAGCGAACCGTGCGCGAAGCGCGTGTTGGCGCGCGCGACCATGAGCTCGAAGGCCCGCTGCGCCTGCCCGAGCCAGCGCATGCAGTGGAAGATCCGCCCCGGGCCGAGCCGCTTCTGGGCGATCCGGAAACCCTTGCCGCGCTCGCCCAGCAGGTTGTCGTACGGGACGCGGACGTCGCGGTAGAACACCTCGCAGTGGTCGCCGCCGGTGTGGCCCATCGTGGGGATGGCGCGGACGATCTCGTACCCGGGTGTGTCGGTGGGGACGATGATCGCGGAGAAGCGGGCGTGCGCGGAGTCCGCGTCCGGGTCGGTCATCGCGAAGACCGTGGTGAACGCGGCGCGCTGCGCACCGGTGGTGAACCACTTGTGCCCGTTGATCACCCACTCGCCGCCGTCCAGCACCGCGGTCGTGCGCATCTGCGTCGGGTCGCTGCCGGCCACCTCCGGCTCGGTGAGGCCGACGCTCGGGTAGGCGTCCCCGCTCACCAGCGGCTTCAGGAAGCGCTCGCGCTGCTTGTCGCTGGCGTACAGGTGCAACATGATCGAGTCCTGCATGGACACCGACCCGACCGCGACCTGGCCCCACTCGCTGCGGCCGATGATCTCGTTCAGGTAGACGAAGTCCATGAACGGCAGGCCACCGCCGCCGATCTCGGCCGGGTGGCCCAGCGCCCACAGGTCGCGGCGCTTGGCCTCGGCCTTCAACTCCTCCTGCCGCGCCTGCGCGAACGGGCCGGGCTCGGCCAGCACCGGCTCGGCCGGGATCACCTCGCCGTCGATGAACTCCTTCATGCGCTGGCGCAGTTCGGCAAGCTCGGGGCGCAGGTAGACGGTCATGCGACCGACCCTAGGTCGAGGAGAGGTTCGCGTCGATGCGCGATCCGGGGCAGAAGAAGCCGTCGCCGGCATCCTTGAACGGCGAGACGACCGTGATCGTGCCGGCGAAGGTCCGCGCCACCCACTCGCTGTCCTGCGGGCCGGCGGTGCGCAGCGCCAGCTTCACCGTGACCGTGTCGATCACCGGCTGGTTGCGGCAGGTGGTCACGTGCGTCTGCACCGAACCGGTGTACGTGGTGCCGCTGCGCACCAGGCGCAGGGTGAACTGGGTGGTGCGGATGCCGGGCGGGTTGAACGTGCCGGACAGCCGGACGTTGCAGGGGCCGGTGCGGCAGTCCGGGACGAAGTTCCAGGTGTCGGTCCAGCGCAGGCCGTTGCTGATGTTCGTGATGTTGTTGACGCTGGTGAGGGCGAAGTTCATCCGGAAGGAGTCGGCCAGCCGTGCCGCGGACAGCGGGGGCTTCACGGTGTTGACGGTGACCGGGCTGGTCGGGTCCGACCGGTTGTCGCCCCAGCGGGCCACGATCGTGTACTGGTAGCTGGTGGCCGGGCTCAGCTTCGTGTCGCGGTAGGTGGTTTCGGCGCCGGCCACGTTGCCCACCAGGGATCCGTCGCGGACCACCTCGTACCCGTCCGGGGTCGGGCTGTCCTTGGGGGCGCTCCAGCGCAGGGTGGCGGTGTTCGTGGTGACCGCGCCCTTGGCGGGCTCGACCGGGCTGGGGGCGAGGGTCTTCACGCTCGTCTCGGTGGCCTGGACCGAGTCCCGCAGCCAGCTGTGCGCCACGACGGTGTACCGGTACGACTGGCCGGGGCGCAGTCCCGAATCGCGGTACGAGGTCTCACTGCCTGAGACGGTGGCGATTTCCGCGCCGTCCCGCAGCACCGTGTACTTGCCGGCGCCGGTGTGGCCGGTGCTCTTGGTCCACTTCACCGTCACCGCGGTCGGCGTCTGCTCCGCGCCCTGCACGCCCGTCGGCGCCGCGGGCGCGACCCACGGCGACCACACCAGCAGCCCCGCCACCAGGGCGAGCACCACCAGCAGCGGGATCATCACACCCTTACGCCGGTAGAAGGGCGGCCCCTTCACCACCGGCGGCACCGGAGGCGCGGGCTGCCAAGGCTGCTGCGCCGCCACCGGCGGCCACGACCCCGCCCCCTGCGGCGGCGGCCCGTACCCCGGCGGCGGCCCGTATCCGGGCGGCGGCCCATACCCACCCGGTACGGGCGCCGTGGGCTGCTCGCCAGTAGGCGGCCCATAACCACCAGGCGCGGGCGCGGCAGGCTGCTCGCCGGTGGTCGGCCCGTACCCGCCCGGCACCGGCGCCGCCGGACCAGGCCCGTAACCGCTCGGCACGGGCGCCGTGGGCTGCTCGCCGGTCACCGGCCCGTAGCCAGCGGGCGCGGGCGCGGCAGGCTGTTCGCCGGTGGTCGGCCCGTACCCGCCGGGGATCGGTGCGGTGGCCTCGGGGGCGGGTGGCGCGGGCGCGCTGGGGGCGGCCGCGGTGGGTGGCTCAGTTGGCGGCTCGGCCTGCGGTGTGGGCGGTTGTGCCGGGGTGGGGTTGTCGGTGGTCTTGTCGGTGCTGTCGCCGGGCAACACGTTGGGCCCCCTCACTCGCGCTGGGTCGAGTCGGCCCGCCGTGCGCAGGTCAGCCGCCCAGAGCGCCCCTCACTGGTGAATCCGCCGAGCCGCACAATACTGCCGAGTCCGTCCCACCCATCCCGGGCGCGACAAAGTTCAGCCGTCCGGTTCCGGACATTTCAGCGCCGCGAGCCAGTCGGCGGCCCGCCGCTTCGAGGCCCGCGACAACCAGGCGTCCTGGACCAACTCGGCCACTTCGGCCCGGCTGAGCCGCGGCAGGTGGCAGGCCCGCACCAGCACCGACAGGTGCCCGTCGAAGTGCGGCGTGGTGAAGTACGGCGTACCGGCGTCCTGCACCAGCGCCTGCTTGTCCGCCTCCGACGGCACCCAGAAGACGATCACGTCCGGGTACCGCTCGCCGGTCTCCGGATCGGTCGCGTCCGGCCGCGGCGTACGGAAGAAGATGAACGACTTGCCGCCCACCTGGTACACGGGGTTGTCCGCCCGGGACCCGTACGTCACGGTGACGTGCGGCATCGCCAACGCCAACTCGTGTACGTCCTCGACCCGCGCCGCCCGATCCGCCACGGCGCCCACGATAGCGATCTACCAGGTGACCGGCAGCGCGTCCAACCCGCCGGTCAGGGAACGGTCGCGGACTCGCAGCGCATCCGGCGGCACGGCCAGCGCGAGCCCGGGGAACCGGCCCGGCAGGGTGGCGAAGACCGACTGGAGCTCGACCCGGGCCAGGCTCGCGCCGAGGCAGAAGTGCGGCCCGTAGGCGAAGCCGAGGTGCGGGTTCGGCGTCCGGGCGATGTCGAACCGGTCCGGGTCCTCGAACGCCGCCGGGTCGCGGTTGGCCGCGGTCAGGCTGAACAGCACCGCCTCGCCGGCCCTGATGTCCACCCCCGCCACGGTCAGGTCGGTGTGCGCGTAGCGCGCCACCAGGCCGAGCTGCGACGGCACGGCGTACCGGAGGATCTCCTCGACCGCGGTGACCACCAGCCCCGGGTCGGAGCGCAGCGCGGCGGCCTGGTCCGGGTGGGTCAGCAGCAGCACCGTACCGAGGTCGATGCGGCCCATCGTGGTCTCGTGCCCGGCGAACAGCAGCCCCGCGGCCAGCTCGGCGATGTCGCCGTCCGTCATGCCCTCGGCCGGTCCGGTGGCGAGCAGGTCGGAGATCACGTCCTCGCCCGGGGCGGTGCGCTTGACCGCCACCAGCCGGCCCATGTACGCGCGCAGCTCGGCCAGCGCCCGCTCGGAGGCGGCCGCGTCGGTGGTGTCCGCGACGCCGGCCGACCAGCGGCGGAAGTCGGCCCGGTCCCCGTACGGGACGCCGAGCAGTTCGCAGATGACCAGCGCCGGCAGCGGGAAGGACAGCGACTCGTGCAGGTCGCCGGGCGGGCCGGCCGCGGCCATCCCGGCCAGCAACTCCTCGACCAGCTCCTGGACGCGGACCCGCAGCCGGGCCATCCGCCGGGCCGAGAACGCGGGCATCAGCAGCCGCCGCATCCGCGCGTGGTCGGCCTTCTCCGTCTCGTACTCCCCCGACGGCCCGCCGGCCACCGCCGCGCCGCTGACCCGGGCCGCCTCCGCCGGCCGCGGGTGCGAGCGCCCCAGCCGCGGGTCCTGGTACAGGTCCCGTACCTCGGCGTACCCGATCACCAGCCAGGCCGGGTCGCCGGCCGGCGTGACCACCCTGACCACGGGTCCGCCCTCCCGGAGCTCGGCGTACCGCGGCGGCGGCCCGAGCAGGTCCGTACCGCGCGCGAACGGCAGCTGTTCCAGCGTCGCCATGACTCCTCCAGGGGCTGGCCGGAAGTAGGGTTGAACGCCCTCCAGCCAACGCCCCCGGGAGTCCCACTCGCCCGTGTCGGGTTCCCAATTCGCCCGATCGGGGACGGCCTCGCCTCGTTTAGCACCACGTGCCCGGACATGACGACACCTGGTGCTGGAGCCTGATCCTGGCCGGCCTCGGGTTGGCCGGCCTCTACCTCGCCGGGAGACACAACCGGTGGGGCTGGGCCCTCGGCATCGCCGACGAACTGCTGTGGATCGTCTACGCGGTCGCCACCCGGCAGTGGGCGTTCTGCGTCTCCGCCCTCGCCTACGGCTGGGTGTACGGCCGCAACCTGTACCGCTGGTCGGCGCACCGCCGCTGTACCTGCCAGCGCGAGTTACGGCCAGAACGACTCGGACTCCACGCTGTCCGGGACCGGCACCCGGACCAGCACCGGTTCGAGGCCGCCGGCCGGCCAGGACACCAGCAGGTCCAGCGTCCCGCCGGCCGGCAGCGGCGCCACGTACTCGGCCTGGTGCTCGACGTCGTCCCTGCCGGCCGAGCTGGTCCCGGCCACCGATACCAGCTCCTCGGCCACACCGCCGCGGACCAGCGCCAGGCTGGCGCCCTCGCTCCAGGCGGCGCTCGAGGAGATGTCGCGGCTCAGCACGCCGAACTGCAGGCCGTACCGGGTGACGGTCAGGTGCTCCAGCACCACGACGGACTGGCGGGCGCGGTGCAGCACCATCGGCCCGGCCACGGCCTGGCCCAGCTCGCCGGACACCTGGTTGAGCAGCGGGTACGACGGGGCCGCGGTGGCGGCGTGCCGCAGGCCGCCGGGCACGGTGCCGGCGGCGACCGGGGCGTCCCAGACCGGTACGTCGGCGAGGTCGGCCGGCACCTGGACGGCGACCACCGTCTCGGGTACGCCCAGCTCCGGCCAGGCCAGCACCAGGTCACCGCCGGCCGGCACCTCGTACACGGCCTCGTACGACTCGCCGTCGCTCCACTGCTGCGGGAAGGCCCAGTCGGCGTGGTCGGCGCCGGTCAGCCAGCCCAGCCGCAGGTCCATGCCCTCGTCTCGGTCCGGCAGCAGCCGCCGCGGCGCCGGCTCCACCCGGCCGCGCCCGGCCCGGATGTCGGCCTGCCGCTGCAACGCCGTCCGCCGGTCCGGCCGCCGCCGCGCGGCCATGTGCACCTCCAGCCGCCGCCCCCGCGCCACCACCCGGCGCACCCCCACGGCCACCGCCTCGGTACGCACCGCCAGCGCCCCCGGATGCACCAGCACCCCCAACATCTCGTACGCCACGGCGCACCCCTCCAGCCCTCGTGAACCGCCCTTGCCGAAGAGGCTACCTACGTACGATCCGGGCGCCCGGTACCAATTCGGGTATCGCGCCGCGCCGGTATCAGCAGGGTGGCTGCGGGCTCTGTCTGGGCGGGGACGCGGCGGCACCGCCGTCCCGACCGGAGACGGCGGTGCCAGTTGCCGGGGTGGAGCGGCTAGACCCGGTGGGCGGTGGCGCGCAGGCCGTTGACGATCACCTGGGCGTTGCTGTGGTAGATCACGTCGGCGCTGGCGCCGTTGACGATGATCCGGGCGGAGGCGTCGATCTCCACGTGGCTGCCGGCGCCGTTGACCACCACCAGGGAGCACTGGCCGACCAGGTGCAGCGTGCTGCCCGAGCCGTTGATCGTCACGTTGCCGCCGGTGCACGCGTACGTGCCGTCGGCGTGGTTGTTGAAGACCGACGGTGCCGGCGGCGCGCCCACCGGATCCGAGGTTGCCGGTGCCGGCGGCGGAGCCGCGCTGGTCGTGGTCGTTTCGGGTGCCGCCGGTGGTGCGGCGGCGGTTGTGGTGGCTGGCGCCGGAGCGGCGGGCGCACTACTGGCCGCCGGTGCCTGCGCGGCCGTACCCCCACCTGACTGACAACCGGCGAGCATCAGCGCGAGCACCACCGGTACCGCTGGCCTTCCCCACCTGTAGGCCGTCCCTGCCATTACGCGTCCCTCCCGTACGGAAACTGGAGGGACCAACCTCCCAACGCGGGCATTCCCGACCCAAGGGTCTAACCTGCCAAACCATGGACTGGTGCCGCCACGGACCCGCCACCCACACGGTGGTCACCGTCCACCAGGTCTGCGCCGAAGCGCTCCGCTCCGGCATCCGCGCGGCCGAGTGGCGCATCCTGACCGGCCTCGACCCGGCCGAGCTGACCGACTTCGCCCGCCGCGTGCCGGCCACCCAGCTGTTCCAGGTGTGGGAGGCGGTGATGCGCCGCCTGGACGACCCCGGGTTCCCGGTCCGCGCCGCCCGCGCCGCCGGCCGCGATGCCCGCAGCGCCGTGTACTTCCTGGCCGCGGCCAGCGCCAGCGTCCGGGAGGGCATCGCCACGTCGGTGGCGAACGTGAGCGCCTGGACCACGGCGTACACGGTCACCGCGGCGGACCGGCACGGCGACATCGCCCTGACCATCGACGGCCTGGACCCGGCGCGGCTGGGCGCGCGCTGCGAGGCCGAGTTCCAGATCGCCGACTTCCTCACCTCGCTGCGCCTGGCCATGGGCGAGGGGGCGACCCCGACCCGCGTCGCCTTCGCCCACCCGGCGCCGCGGGACACCGCCGAGCACCGCGCCTACTTCGGCCCGGGCCTGGAGTTCGGCGCCCCGCACACCGAGATCACGATGCCCGCGCACCTGCTGGACCGGCCCGTACCGACCGCGCAGCCGGGCCTGGCCACCGTGCTGGCCGATCACGTCGCCACCCTCCGCGCCTCGCACGACGTACCCGCCTCGCACGGCGTACGGCTGCGCGACTGGTTCCTGGTCCGCTTCCGCACCGGCGAGTCCACCACCGCCGCGGCGGCCGCCCGCTCGTTGGCGCTGAGCGAACGCACCCTGCACCGCAGGCTCGCCGAGGAGGGCACCACCTTCACCCGGGTACGGGAGACGACCCGCCGCCAGTACGCCGTGGACCTGGTCCGCACCACCCCGCGCGCGCTCAAGGAGATCGCCTCGCTGGTGGGCTTCGCCGACTCGCGCGCCTTCCACCGGGCCTACCTGCGCTGGACCGGCACCACCCCCGGCCAGGACCGGCTGGCCCGCCGGTAGGGAGTGTGCCCTCACCCGGTGCCGGTGAGCGCGGCGAGCCGCGCGCCGATCGCCGCGGCGGTGACGTCCTCGGCGGCCATGGTGTCGATACCGGCGAACTCCCGGAGCGCCCGCTGCCAGTACCGCCGGGCAGCCGAGGGCTGGCCCATCGCCAGGTGCGCCAGGGCAAGGCCGTCGAGCGCTCGGATCTGGTCCGGGGGTTGGCTCAGCGTGGTGGCCAGGGCCAAGGCACGTTCATGCGCGGCGGCCGCCCTGGTCGGGTCGCCGGCCGAGTGGTGGGCCCGGCCGAGGCCCAGTTGCGCCTCGTATTCGGCATTGAGCTCGCCGGTCGCGCGGGCCAGGTCGAGGGCCCGCTCGAAGTGCCCGCGGGCGGCGGCGCGGTCGCCCAGGGCGTTGCGGGTGTGGCCAAGGCCGACCAGCGCGCCGAGCTCCCCGTTCGTACTGCCGATGGCCTCGGCCAGGTCGGCGGCCTGGCGGTAGTAGGGGATGGCGTGCTCGAACCGTCCGCGTACGTAGTTGATGTTGCCCAGGCCGTTGAGGGCGTTCAGCTCGCTGGTGACATTGCCGGCGGCGCGGGCCAGCGCGATCACCTGCGCGTAGCGTTCGGCCGCCTCGTCGTACCGGCCGAGGGCCCGGCAGGTCCAGGCGACACCGGTGCGGGCGCTGAGCTCACCCGGCAGGTCGGCCGTACCGACCGCCACCCGCGCCGCCCGGGTGTAGCACGCCGCCGCCTCGCCGTACGCGCCGCCGATGAAGTGCACGTTGCCGAGCCCGGTGAGGGCCTCCACCTCGGCGGCCGGGTCCCCGCGCGATCCGGCCAGCCGCAGCGCCCGCCGGTAGCACCTGGCAGCACCCGTCGCGCGGCCGCGCACGTAGCGGGTCCAGCCCAGGCCGTTCAGGGCGAGGATCGCGCCGCTGTCGCTGCCGGCGGTCCGGGCCAGCAGCAGGGCGCGCGCGTGGTAGCCGGCGGCCAGCCGGTAACGCCCGAGCCGGTAGTGGACCTGGCCGAGCGCGTTCAGGACGCCGAGCTCGGCGGTCCGGTCCCGGCCGGCCACGGCCAGCCGCAGCGCGGCCAGGTGCAGGGTGCGCGCCTGGCCGAAACTCCCCCGGTTCAGCAGGTCGTGGTGCAGGGTCGCCGCCTGCCGCAGCGTGTGGTCCGGCCGGCCGTGCCCGGCGGCGTGCCGCGCGGTGGCCACCAGGTTCGGCTGCTCGGCCCGTAACCAGGCCAGCGCCGCCGCCCGGTCGGCCAGTCCCGGCACGGCCGGCCGGGCGGGGAGGTGGTACGGGTACGCCAGCGCCACCGCTGCCGCGGCCGTACGCGCGTAGTGCTCGTAGAGCCGGTCCAGCGCGGCCGGCCCGGCAACCGCCTTGCTCGCCGCGTACGCGCGGACCAGGTCGTGGAAGCGGTAGCGACCCGCGGCGGCCTCCTGCAGCAGGTTGAAGCGCTCGAGCTCGACCAGCACCCGCCCGGCCCGCTCCGGCGGGGCGTCCAGCAGCGCGCCGGCCGCACCCGGTTCGAGGTCCCCGCCGGGGTGCTGCCCGAGCAGCGCGAACGCCTGCTGCTGGCCGGAGGTCAGGTGCCGGTACGACAGGTCCAGCGCGGCGGCGATGCTGCGGTCACCGTCGTCGAGCGCGTCGCCGCCGCCGCGCAGCAGCCGCAGCATCGCCTGCGGGGTCAGCGCGGTGCTGGAGCGCAGCCGCGCGGCGGCGATCCGGATCGCCAGCGGCAGCCGGCCGCACAGCCGCGCGATCTCCGCCGCGGTGCCCTCGTCGCAGTCGCGCGCGGCGACGGCGCGGAACAGCCGGACGGCGTCGGCGGCGGTCAGCGTGCCGAGCATGAGGTGGTCGGCGTCGTCCAGGCCGGCGAGCCGGCGCCGGCTGGTGATCAGCACCCGGCAGGTGGCCGCGCCCGGCAGCAGCGGGCGTACCTGCGCCTCGTCGCGCGCGTTGTCGAGCACCACCAGCACGCGCCGGCGCGCGGTGAGGCTGCGGTACAGGCCGGTACGCCCGTCCACCTCGCGCGGGACCTGGTCGCCGGGGACCCCGAGGCCCTGCAGCAGGGTGTCCAGCGCCTCGGCCGGGTGCAGCGGCTGCCGGTCGGCGTAGCCGTGCAGGTCGACGTACAGCGCGCCGTCCGGGCAGTGCCCGGAGGCGACCAGCCGGTGCGCCGCGAACACCGCCAGCGCCGTCTTGCCGACCCCGGCCATCCCCTGCAGCGCGGCGACGGCGACCGTCCCGCCCTCCGGCGCCGGCCGCAGCAGCCGGGCGAGCTCGGCGTCCCGGCCGACGAAGTGCCCGGCGGCGGCCGGCAGCTGGTTCGGCGCCGGCCGGCCGTGCAGCACCTCCTGGTGTGCCGCGCGCAGCAGGGCGCCGGGCTCGGCGCCCAACTCCTCGACCAGCCGCTGCCTGGTGACGGTGTAGCGCTCCAGCGCCTCGCCCACCTGGCCGACGGCGGCGAGCAGCCGGACGAGCACCGCGGCCAGCGGCTCCAGCAGCGGTTGCTCGGCGGCCAGCCCGGTCACCGGCCCGATCGCGCGCTGCGGGTCTCCGGACAGCAGCTCCGCGTCGGCCCAGGCGACCACGGCGCTGGCGTACTCCTGCTCCAGCGCCTGCCTGGTCAGCTCGGCCCAGGACCCGCCCAGGCCGGCCAGCGGCTGCCCCGCGCGGAGGTCGACCGCCGTACGCAGTGTGGTCAACCGATCAGCGGCGGGTGAGCCCGCATCAGCTACCAGCCGCCGGAAATGGTGCACATCGACCTTTTCCGGATGGATTCGTAATTCATATCCACCGTTCCGGTGGACGAGCGTCCCGCCGATCTCCTCGACCGAGCGTCGAATTCGACTGACGTACGAATGGATGGTGCGCCGCGCCTTGTCCGGTGGACGATCTTCCCAGATCCGGTCGAGCAGCAACTCGGTCGGCACGACGCGACCCACATCCATTGCCAGAATGGCGAGAACCAGGCGTTGCCGCGGCCAGCCACCGACCATTCCTTTGTCCCCGACGACAATTCCCACCGGGCCGAGCAGTTGAACCCCCACGGCTTGGGGACGCTACCGCGACCGCGTGCCACCGACCACAACATTTCTATCAACACCGTCCCGCATCGTTCGGGTGGTCGCACCAGATCGACGAGGGGATCGCATCATGAAATTGACCAGAATCCGGACACTCCTGGGTTGTGCGGCGGTGCTCGGCGGCGTACTCGCGCCGGTCGCGTTCGCCGGTCCCGCGGACGCGGCGACCGTGTGCGGTGGCCGATCCAACATCAACCACGGCAGCCTGACCTTCACCATGCCGACCACCAGCGCCAATTCGGGCAACGTCAACTGCTCCCTCGAGAACGGCAACATCTCCGACGGTGTACGGATCCTCCAGATCAACCTGAACGACTGCTACTGGTCCGGCTCCACCACCCGCGGGCACGCCCCGGCGTTCTCGACCAGGCTGGCCGAGGACGGCCAGTTCGGCTCGCGGAAGGGTGTGGACATCGGGATGATCACGCTCCACCCGAGCGGCCTGCCGCACGGCCCGCAGCCGGGCCTCGTCGAGAAGTCGCTCGGAGCGAAGCGCACCGAGGAGCTGGCAGTGATGTGGGACACGTTCCGGCCGCTGAAGCTCACGACCCTGGCGCGTGATCTCGACAAGCCGGAGTACGCCCTCTCGTGGTACGAGCCGATGCCGGAGGGCGAGCTGCAGACGGCGACCACCGGTTAAGCGACGGGAGGAACGAGGATGTTCGAGGAGGCACAGCTCTACTCACCGGTCACCAAGTCCGACGAGGGCGAGGTCACGGTCCACCTCGGCGAGGACCATCCGGGCTTCAACGACCCCGCCTACCGCGAGCGACGCAACGAGATCGCGGCCGCGGCGCTGGAGTGGAATCCCGGGGAGCCCATCCCGCGCATCGACTACACCGATGCCGAGCAGGAGGTCTGGCGCACCGTCTGCCGCGAGCTCGAGCCGAAGCACGAGAAGTACGCGTGCCGCGCGTTCCGCGACGCGGTGGCGGCCCTCGGCCTGCCCCGCGACCGCATCCCGCAGCTGGACGAGGTGACCACGGGCCTTCAGCCGCTCACCGGGTTCGAGTACCTGCCCGCGGCGGGGATCGTCCCGCTCGACGAGTTCTACGGCTCGCTCGCAGATCGCCAGTTCCACTCAACGCAGTACGTGCGTCACCCCGCTGAGCCGCTGTACACCCCTGAGCCCGACATGATCCACGAGGTCATGGGCCACGCGAACCTGCTGGCCGACCCGCAGTTCGCCGAGGTCAACCGGCTCGCCGGCGAGGCGGCCCGGCGTGCCGAGACCCAGGAGGGCCTCCAGATGGTCGCCGACGTCTTCTGGTTCACAATCGAGTTCGGCTGCGTGTGGGAGGAGGGGGAGCTGCGCGCCTACGGCGCCGGCATCCTCTCCTCCTACGGCGAGATCGAGGAGTTCCGCGGCATGGAGATCCATCCGCTGGACTTCCACGCGATGGCAACGCTCGAGTACGACATCACCAAGTACCAGCCGATCCTCTT
>Ga0081455_10002822_pt1 | contig 20458 bp, 23 predicted proteins | sample TabmetS3T2R1_FD_70207 | JGI IMG/M metagenome (GOLD analysis project Ga0081455, IMG submission 70207) | Tabebuia heterophylla rhizosphere microbial communities from the University of Puerto Rico - S3T2R1 | ecosystem: Host-associated > Plants > Roots > Rhizosphere ...
CCTGCCGGAGCAGTCGGCGCTGTACCTCAGCGAATACACGCCCGACGGCACGCTGCTCGACGACTCGCGCCTCACCGCGAGCGCGATCACGCGTTCGGGACTGCATGCCGATCTCGTGGTGCTGTCGGGCTGCGCCACGGGCGACGGCACGGAGCTGCGCGGCGAAGGTGTTCTCGGACTCACGTACGGATTCCTCGCGAATGGATCGCGATCGGTGGTCGCCGCGCTCTGGCCCATCGAGGACGCGTCGACCGCGAAGTTCATGAACGAGTTCTATCGCGCCTATCGCGAGTCCGGTAACACCGCCGATGCGCTGCGCACCGCGCAGCTGCGCATGCGCGATTCCGCGAAGGCCGCCGTGTGGTCGAGTTTCGTTGTGCGGGCTAACGACTTCCCGTGAACCCGCGAAGTGGCTGCATTCTCAGGACGCAATCAAGGAGTCGCACATGCTGAGTCAATCAACCGTTTTCACGAGATCGAGAGGTCTGGCTGCGGCCGCCGCTGCGTTGCTGCTGGGGGCAGTTGCAACGTACGCCGCGGACCCGGATCCGGCGCTGGCCGCGTGGCTCGGTAAGGAAATCACGATCACGAATTCGAGCTTCAACGACCACATCCCCACGGGCGGCAAGCTCACGTTCGTGCTCGACGCCGAGGACAACGTCGTCCGCATCTGCACGCGCAACGTGCAGGCGCAGTCGGGTTCGTGGCGCATGGACATGGCGCCGGGTTGCGGCGTCGCGTTGCAGTTCACGCGCGGCACGCGCTACTGCACGGCCGCGGACGTGCAGGCGGGCAACGCCGAAGTGCTCTCGGCCTGCCATCGCCTGCGCAGCCACGACGTGGCGATGCATCCGGCGCTGACCAAGGGCTCGCTCGAGTTGCACGACGTCATCGTGTTCCTCGTCGAGGGCGCGGGCGGCAAGCACCAGATCTCGATCCTCGTGGACTCGCCGGCGCGAGTGACGCACGGCGGCAATGCCGGCGGCACCGATTGAAGAAACGGCGCCCAGGAAGATCATGCGGAAAGGCGATTGTCTTCACGCTGGCGGCGGCCGCCCTGTCGGCCTCGCTCGCGCAAGCGGCACTTCCGCAGGTTTGCCTCGATGCTTCGGGCCGGGGCGCGCTGCCCATGCGCGCTCCGGCCGCGGTCCAGACGTACCTCGAATCGCTGGGTCCCGCAGTGTTCGACCAGCGCGCGGCGTGCGCGCGCTGGGCCGGCACGTTTTCGTACCGTAACCGGACGATCGCCGACGCGAAGCTGCGCGGCCCGGCGCCACCCGCCCGCTTCATCCTGTTTCCCGCGGCGTCGATGCCGCTGCACTCCTTCGCGAACTGGCTCGCCGAATCCGGCGGCGTGCGCGAAGTCGAGATCGCCAGCGCGTTCGTCATCGCCACGTTTCCACATCGCGTCTCGACGAATCGCCTGCGCGATCTCGTGCTCGCGGCGCCGCAAGTCGAGTACGCGGAGCCCGACTGCGACGGTCCCGACTTCTCGACCACGTCGCAGGAAATCACGCTCGCGGCGAGCGCGACGCCGAGCTGTTGGCAGCGCGCGGCGCGCAACACCTTCCCGAACGACCCGTGCATCGACGAGCTCTGGGGTCACCGCGCGATCGGCTGGGACAGCCAGGTCGCGGCGCGCTCGCTGCCGCGCCTCGTCGCGGTGCTCGATTCGGGCATCGACGCGCATCACGAGGACCTCTCGAACGGCGTGCTCGTGAGATTCGACGCGCGCGAGCCGCGCGGCTCACAGGGCGGCGAGCTCAACGCGCGTTGCGCGACGAGCGGACGCTGTTATCCGCACGGCACGGAGATGGCCGGCACGATCGCGGGCCGCATGGACAACGGCATCGGCGTCGCGGGCGTCGCACCGAACAGCCAGCTGCTTCCCATCGTGATCAGCCGCGTCGAGCACGGCAGCCTCGCGCGCCTCTCGACGATTGCGCGCGGCATCGACGCGGCGGTGCTCGGCCACGCCGACGTCATCAACATCAGCGCGAAATGGCCTGTCGACAGCCGCGCCATCTCCGCCGCGGTTCGCTCGGCCGTCGGGGGAGACGCCGCGCGCCGGCGCATCATCGTCACCGGTTACGCGACCAGCCTCGACATGGATGACTCGGTGCGCGAGTACTTCCCCTCGCAATATCGCTGCCTGCCCGGCGTGCTCGCCGCGGTGCCGGCGGACATGCGCGGCCATGAATTGTCGAATCCTAAGGGCCGACCAGATCCCAACGACGGCAGAATCCAGGCTCCCGGCGTGGACATCGTGGTGACAACCACAGAGAATTCCGAGCGAGGTTACGCACTGTCCGGAGCAGCCGGCGCATCGAGCGCCGCGGCCTATGTTTCCGGGGCAGTCGCGCTCGTCTGGGGCAGCCCGCCGCTCAACACATGCGACGCCCAGCAGATCAAACGACTGCTGTTCTGCAGGAGCAAGAGCAGCACTTCAACGCGGTACCCATGGATTCATGTCGAATTCCTTCGTGAGCTCTCGACTCTCGACCAGCGCATGGATTGCCCCACCGCGCTCGAGAGGCTCGGTTGCGACTGAAGTTTCGACAGCGCGGAGCGCGTCGTGACGGCGCCGCCGGCCGACGAGATCGAGCGCATCGTTGCCCGTGCACTGACGGGCGATCGCCAGGCCGAGACGCGCATGCTCGTCGCGCTGCGGCCCGGAGTGCTCGCCGTGCTGAGATTTGGCGCGTTTTATCGCTGGATCGATGCCGAAGATCTCACGCAGGAGACTCTTCAGATCGTCGTCGAGCGGGTGCGGGCGCGCACGCTGGAGGACCCGCGCCGGGTGTTCGCTTTCGCGGCGACGACGGCGCGCAATCTCGCGCTGAACGCGGCGCGCAAGATGCTGCGCCAGCAGACGGTCGTCGATTCGGAGCTCGTCGACGAGCTCGCGCAGAACCTCGAGATGGAGCAGAGCGAGCTCACCGACTCGGACGATCGCCAGCTCGCCGAGGCCGTGGTCAGCCTGCTCGAAACGCTACCGACGTTGCGTGACCGGCAATTGCTCATGCGTTTTTACATGGATGGCATCGACAAGCAGGAGCTGTGCCGGGAACTCGGACTTTCCCCTAAGCATTTCGACCGCGTGCTCATGCGAGCACGTTCGCGGCTGCGCACCATCATCGAGCGGCGTGCGCCTCACCTGGCCCTTTTCCCCCGGATTACGTCGATTTTGGTGGCTCTCGGGATGACTTTCACATTTTGGGTGAGACATTTTGGCTCCTGGTGACACAAGTCACTCATGAAGTCTCCAGATCACCAATCTCTCGAAGAGCAGTTCCGCCTCGTTTCGCGTTATGTCGCAGGCGACCTGTCCCGCTCCGAGCGCGCGGAGTTCGAGGCCTGGCTCGTGGCCTCCCCGGAGCTCGCCGCCGAAGTCGAGATGGAGCGCCGACTGCGGCGCGGCATCGCGAGCGCGGCACGGCGGGGCTGGCTCAGGCGCGGTGTACTGCGCCCGGCCGCGCATCATCATCGGTGGCACGTCGCGCTCGCCGCGAGCGTGCTCGTCGCGCTGGCCATCGGGGTCAGCATGAAACTGCCGCGCGGCGGCGTCGAAGGTGTCGCCGATTCGCACACCCGGCTCGAGCCCGAACGCATTCTGCTCGCGGCGCGTACCGTGCGACTGGGTTCGGTCCGCGGCGTGAGCACGTCGCCGGACATCATCGTGGCGCGCAACGAATCGCCCTCGTCGCTGACGATCGAGCCCGACGTCGTCACGCTCACCTGCGAAGACGGCTCGATCGAGCTCGAGTGCCCGGGCGGTGCGCCCGCACAGACGCCGCAGTATCCCGAGTACGAAATGGAGCTCGTGAAGCGCGGCGGCGGCAGCGTCGCGTGGCGCTCGTCGTCGCAGCTCGCGTCGGCCCGGTCGCCGCTGTCGTTCACGATCGCGGATCCCGGCAGCCTTGGTGTGGCCGACTACGACCTCGTCGTGCGCGGCCGCTCGGCCGAGCATGAGGAAGTGGTGGCGCGATTCTGGCTGCGCATCGACTAGAAAAAAGAGGGCAGAAAAAAGGGGCAGGAAAAAGGGGACAGATTTATTTTTCGGGGGACCGAAAAATAAATCTGTCCCCTTTTTCCTGCCCTTTTTTCTGTCCCCTCAGCTCAGGTACTTCTTGATCCGCGCGTGCAGCGGCGAGTGCCGCGGAAAATGCGCGCGCAGGTATTCCATCTGATCAGCGAGCACGCGCCGGCCCTTGAGAAAGATGTATTCCGCGTACGTCGGCGTGAACGGCACCGCGATGAGCTGCATCTTCGCCTGCTCCGGCGTGCGTGACGCCTTCAGGTTGTTGCAGCGGCGGCAGGCCGCGACGACATTCGTCCACACGTCACGACCACCCTGCGAAAACGGCCGGATGTGATCGCGCGACAGCTCGCGCACCGGGAAACGCTGCGCGCAGTACATGCAGAAGTGCGCGTCGCGACGGAACAGCGTCTGATTGTTGAGCGGCGGCACGTAATCCTGCCGCGTGTTGCCCGGATTGCCCGTGTGCCCGATCGTGGCGACGATCGAGTTGACCTCGAGCACCGTGCGCAGTCCCGACAGCGCGCTGACACCACCGAACAGCTTGAACAGCGGCGAGCCGCACGTGTACGCGACCTGTTCCTGGTGATAGAGCCGTGCAGCTTCCTTGTAGTCGATCCACTCGAGCGGCATGCCCGAGACATCCGTCCTGAGCACGAGCTGGGAGAGCGCGCGACTCGAGTAGCCCGCGATCAATCGCAGATCGGAAGAACCGAGATCTGCCTTTTCCAGATCGATGCCCAACATTGGGCATGTAAGATAAGCCAGCCCTGTGCGAGAATTCAACGCCGCAAGGCGTTCATTTAACACGGGAAAAAAAGACCTTTGGCTCACCGGCCACAGGTCCTGGTCCGAAGAGCTGGGGGTCCAAGCATGCCGATCACGATCGGCGCGCTCAAAGAAAGCGCGCCCGGTGAGACTCGCGTGAGTCTCGTTCCCGAAGTCGTCGACAAGTTCGCCGCCACGGGCGCGCGGGTCGTGCTCGAGCCCGGCGCCGGCACGAGCGCCCAATTCCCCGATGCGCTCTACAAGAAGGGTGAATGGGCCAGTAGTTCGGCCGCCATCCTCTCCCAGGCGGACGTGCTCCTCACCGTCGCGCCGCTGTCGATCGAGCAGATCAACCAGCTCAAGCCGGGCGCGGTGGTCGTGGGCTTCCTGCAGGCGCATACGCGGCACTCAGAGGTGAAGGCGCTGCGCGACCGCAAGATCACGAGCTTTGCCGTCGAGCTGATCCCGCGCATTTCCCGCGCGCAGTCGATGGACGGGCTGTCGTCGCAGGCGGCGCTCGCCGGCTACAAGGCCGTGCTCATCGCCGCCAACAATCTCGAGAAGTTCATGCCGATGCTGACGACCGCAGCGGGCACGATCCGTCCCGCCCAGGCGCTCATCATCGGCGCCGGCGTCGCGGGCCTGCAGGCCATCGCGACGGCACGCCGGCTCGGCGCCGTCGTCGAAGCGTATGACGTGCGTAGCGCAACGCGCGAACAGGTGAAATCGCTCGGCGCGAAGTTCGTCGAGACGGGCGTCAGCGCCGACGGTGCCGGCGGCTACGCCCGCGAGCTCACGGCCGAGGAAAAGGCGCAGCAGCAAACCGCGCTCGATGCGCGCATCGCCGCGGCTGACGCGGTGATCTCCACCGCTTCCGTGCCGGGCCGCAAGGCACCCGTCATCATCTCGCGGGCCGCCGTCGAGAAGATGCGCGCGGGCTCGGTCGTCGTCGACATCGCCGCCGAGCAGGGCGGCAACTGCGAGCTCACGAAAGCCGGCGAGACGGTGATCAGCACCAACGGCGTCAAGGTCATCGGACCCGTCAATCTACCGGGCACGCTCGCGTACAACGCGAGCGAGATGTATGCCCGCAACCTGCTCAACTTCCTGAAGCCGGCGATCGACAAGGCCGGCGAACTCAAGATCGACTGGAATGACGAAGTCTTCGCCGGTGCGGTGCTCACGCACGACGGCGCGATCAAGCACGAAGCCACCCGCAAAGCGATCGAGGGCTAACCGATGACTGGCATTGTCGCGCTCTACATCTTCATGCTGGCCGCGTTCACCGGCTACGAGATCATCGCCAAGGTGCCGGTGATCCTGCACACGCCGCTCATGTCGGGATCGAACTTCGTGCACGGCATCGTGCTCGTCGGCGCCATGGTCGCGCTCGGCAGCGCCGTGACGCCGCTCGAGAAGATCATCGGCTTCGTGGGCGTGCTGCTCGCCGCGGGCAACGCCGTCGGCGGCTACGTCGTCACCGAACGCATGCTCGAGATGTTCAAGGCATCCGGAGCCCGGAAGAAGACCGGGGGCGGGCACTGATGGAAGACGTGACGCAAGCGCCGGGTCTGTTCACCGCGCGACTCCTCATCGACGTGAGCTACCTGCTCACGGCATTCCTGTTCATCATGGGCTTGAAGCGCATGAGCTCGCCCGTGACGGCGCGCAGCGGCATCCTCTGGGCCGGCGCCGGCATGCTCGTCGCCACGCTCGTCTCGTTCCTGTATCCGGGGATGAGCAATTACGAGCTCATCATCGCGGCGATTGTCGTGGGTTCCATCGTCGCGTGGTGGAGCGGCAAGAAGGTCGCGATGACCGACATGCCGCAGATGATTGCGCTGTACAACGGCATGGGCGGCGGCGCGGCCGCGGCCATCGCCGCGGTGGAGCTGTATCGCGCGGCGTTCGCGAACGTGGCGCATGCGCCCGTCGGGCACAGCGCCGTCGTGATGTCGCTCGCGGTCGTCGGTGGCATCATCGGTGCCATCTCGTTCAGCGGTAGTTTGATCGCGTGGGCGAAGCTGCAGGGCGTCATCAACAAGACCTTACGCTTCGGCGGCCAGAAGTTCTTGAACGGCGCGCTCTTCCTCGGTTCGTTGGCCGTCGGCGTCATCGTCGTGGTTCACCAGGGCGCCGATCCGCTGCACGTCTCGCTGATCTTCGGGCTCGCGCTGCTGTTCGGCGTCGCGATGACGCTGCCGATCGGCGGCGCGGACATGCCCGTCGTCATCTCGCTGTACAACGCGCTGACCGGCCTCGCCGTGGCCTTCGAAGGCTTCGTGATGAACAACGCCGCGATGATCATCGCGGGCACGGTCGTGGGCTCGGCGGGCACGCTGCTCACGCAGCTCATGGCCAAGGCCATGAACCGTTCGCTCGCGAACGTGCTGTTCTCGGACTTCGGCTCGGGCGGCGGCGGCGCAGCCACCGCGGTGTCGGGCTCGATGAAGCCGATCGAGGCTTCCGACGTGGGCGTCATGATGGCGTTCGCGAGCAAGGTCATCGTCGTGCCGGGCTACGGCATGGCGGTCGCGCAGGCACAGCACAAGGTGTGGGAGATGTGCCAGCTGCTCATCGATCGCGGCGTCACGGTCAAGTTCGCGATCCACCCGGTCGCGGGCCGCATGCCCGGCCACATGAACGTGCTGCTCGCCGAGGCCGGCGTGCCCTACGACCTCATCGCGGATCTCGACGAGATCAACGCCGAGTTCGAGACCGCCGACGTGGCGCTCATCATCGGCGCGAACGACGTCGTGAACCCGGTCGCGCGCACGGACAAGAGCAGCCCGATTTATGGCATGCCGATCCTTAACGCCGACAAAGCCAAGAACGTCATCGTGATCAAGCGCGGCCAGGGCGCCGGCTTCTCAGGCATCGAGAACGCCCTCTTCTTCCTCGACAACACCCGCATGTTGTACGGCGACGGCCAGAAGGCCGCGGCCGAACTGGTGAACGCGATCAAAGCTGCGGGCTGATGGGGCCACTCCCCATTTTCTAGGAAATGGGGTCAGGGCTCGGAATCCTTCGAACCGGGAAGCTGCGTCATCGTGAACCTCGAGCCCCGCCGCATGTCCTGGAAATCAGGATGTCCCCATCAATGGTCGCGGTGTTTCGCGAAAGACATCTTGTCGAGAACGCCCAGCAGCACTGCTGACAGGACGAACGTCAGGTGCAGGACCACATACCACATGATCTTGTCGTTCCCGATCGACTCGGCCTGCATGAAGATGCGCAGCAGGTGGATCGACGAGATCGCGACGATGCTCGCCGCCACCTTGAGCTTGAGCGTCCCGGCGTCGAGCTTGCCGAGCCAGTTCAGCGAATCGGTGCCCTTCGCGTCGATCGTCGACACGAAGTTCTCGTAGCCCGAGAACATCACCATGACGATGAGGCTGCCCACGAGCACGATGTCGATCATCGCGAGCACCGTGAGCACGAGGTCGGATTCCGGCATCTCGAGCAGGTGATTGAAGACGTGCCAGGCTTCCTGGAAGAACTTCACGCCGAGCGCGACGAGCGCGAGCGACAGCCCGAGGAAGATGGGCGCCAGGATCCAGCGCGAGGCGAACAGCAGTTTCTCGGTGACTTCTTCGAGCTTGGACGCCACGGCGGCTCCCGGTCTTTGAGGGCGCGTATTGTAGCCGCAGAAACCCGCGCGGTAGGCTGCAGCACCCAAGCGCGGAGCTCCCACATGAACCCGACTTTTCCGGCCGCGATCGCGGCGCTCGCAGTTTCACTCGCCCTGCCCCTCGCCGCGTCGGCGGACGATGCGGCGAAGCCGCTCGATTCGACCGCCTGGCAGTGGGCCGCGCTGGTCGCGAAGAAAACCGACGTGGGCGCACGGCGCGACGTCGTGCAGGCGCCCACGCGCACGCTCGACGAGCTCGAGATGCACATCAGCACGCTGAACCCGCACACGGCCTCGCATCCGCCGCACACGCATCCCAACGAGGAGATGGTCATCGTCAAGGAAGGCACGCTGCAGGCGCACGTCAACGGCAAGGAGATCGTCGTGCCCGCCGGCGGCGTGCTGTTCTTCGCGTCGATGCAGCCGCACGCGGTGCAGAACATCGGCGACACGCCCGCGACGTACTACGTGATCAACTGGGCGAGCCCGGGCGCGAAGACGAAGAAGATCCCGCCGCCGCCCGCGGGGCTCTCCGCTCAGTAGTTAGCGCCGCGGCGCGACGCGGCCGCGCCTTCAGTTGTTGTGCAGCTTCTGCCGGCGGCGCTCGAGCATGCGCTGCCGCTGCTCGGGCGTCGCGTTCCGCCAGCGCTCGCGCAGCTTCTGCCGCTGCTCGGGCGTGAGCTTGCGGAAGCGGTGATAGTTCTCGCGGATGCGCGCCTGCTGCTCCGGCGACAGCTCGCGGAACCGCTTCCAGCGCTTGCGCGCCAGCTCCTTTTCCTCGGGCGAGAGCTGCTTCCAGCGGTCGAATCGCTCGCGCGCGCGGGCCTGCTGCTCCGGCGTCATCGCGGCCCAGCGGCGCGCGCCACGCAGCAGCCGCTGCTGCTGCTCGGGCGCGATCGAATCCCACTTGTCCGCGTGCGCGGCGAGCAGCTTCTGGTCATCGGGCGACAGCGACGACCATGCGACCGGCGCCGGCCGCGTGCTCGTCTCGTCGGCGCGTGCGCGCAGCGCGAACGTGCCGAGCGTCAGCGCGCACACGGCGGCCAGCGCGGCGCGCCGGCTCAGTCGCGGATTACTCACGTTTCGCATCCTTCGGCGGCACGTTCTTTTTCGGATCCTTGTCCGCCACCTTGTCGATGTCGTTCTTCGCGAGGAAGTCCGAGAAGTCGTCGTCCCGCGAATCGTCGTTGGCCTGGTCGATGTCGCCGAGGAATTCGAGCAGGTCCGGGTCGGGCTCGGTCTTCTTGGGGTCGGTCATGTCTCGACTTCCCCAGCGGCCCATTCGTAGAACTCCGGGTCGTCGTTGTCGTTGACGAAGTCGGGCGCGTCGCCGTCGGCGAGCAGCTCCATGTCGTCGACCGGACCCGTGGTCGGCCCGACGGCATCGCCGGGCCGCTGCACCCACATCACGACGGCGAGCACCGCGACCGCCGCCGCGCCCGCGGGCATGTACGACCGCAACCAGCCGCGGCCGAACATCGTCCGGGGCTTCTCGTGCGCCGCGAGAGCGGCATGCCGCGCCTGCGTGAGGCGCGACAGCGTGCGCCCGTCGAGTCGAGCGGTGCTCTCCTCGAGGATCTCACGCGTGCGTTTTTCGAAATCCTGACTCATGACCTGCCCTTCAAACCACGTCGCCCAGGCGCGCGCGCAGCGCCTCGAGCGCGCGGAAATAATGCGTCTTCACGCTGCCTTCCGAACAGCCCATGGCGCTCGCCGTCTCGGCGACGTCGAGCCCCTCGAAATTGCGCAGCAGGAACGCCTGCTGCTGTCGCGGCGGCAGATCGGCGACCGCGGTCTCGAGCGCGCCGATCGCCTCGTCGAGCTCGAGCCGGCGCGCGGGCGTGACCTCGGGGCTCGGTGCCTGCGCGATCGGATCGAAGTCGTCATCGTCCTCGGCATCGCGCAGCGGCAGCCACGCGATGATGCGACCGCGCACCGTGCGCCGGCGCTGCAGGTCGCGGATGCGGTTCGCGAGGATCCGGAAGAACAGCGGCCGCCACTCCTCCTCCGGTCGCGCGCCATACGCCTGCACGAGCTTCATCATCGAGTCCTGCACTGCGTCGAGCGCGTCGTCCTCGTTGCGGAGTCCGATCTGCGCGATCTTGAAGGCTCGCTTCTCGACTTGGGCCAGGAATTGTTCGAGGGCGCGGGTCGACGTCATTAATCCCTGGTCCCGTGTACGCCCGGCCCCGAAACCGGAGCGGGTTTCGGGCGTGCTATAAACGCCCGCGAGCGTAACAAACGCGGTCATAGGCGGTGTAACGCATTCCCACGCGGCCCGTTGACGCCCTCCGGAGTCGCATTGCGATTCCGTGAATCAGGAACTTACGAACACTCCCGGAGACCCGATGTCACGTTTGCGCAATGAAGCGACCCGTGACCCGGCCCCGTCCTCACAAGTGCTTGTTTTTCCTGCAGCCCGCTGCGGTTGGTCACGATTCGATCATCTGAACGGGAAACTGCAAAAACACGGCATTTTTGTAGGTTTCATCCGACCCTATCCACACACTTATCCACACACATTGTGGACAACCCTGAGCGAGTCGATTTGACGTCCCCGCCTCTGTTGCGCGTCGCGCTCGATACACCGCTGCGCCGCCTGTTCGACTACCTGCCGCCGGCCGATCCGGCGCCCGCGCCGCAACCGGGTGCGCGCGTGCGCGTGCCGTTCGGACGGCAACGCCTCGTCGGCATCGTGCACTCGTTCGCGACGGCGTCGGACCTGCCGCGCGACAAGCTCAGGCGCGTGCTCGAGGTCATCGACGCCGCGCCCGTGCTCGACGCCCGTGTGCTCGAGCTGCTCGAGTTCGCGGCGTCGTACTACCACCATCCGCTCGGCGAGGTGATCGCGGCAGCGCTGCCCAAGCTCGCGCGCGCGGGCGCGCCCGCGAGCGCGTCGACCGAGCGCTGGTTCGTGACGACCGAAGGCACGGCGGCGCTCGCGGCCGACGCTTTGAAGCGCGCGCCACGCCAGAAGGAGCTGCTCGCGGCGGTGGCCGGGACGCCGGGCATCACGAGCGATGCGCTCGCAGAACGCTTCGAGGACTGGCGCACGCCGATGCGTGCGCTCGTCGCGCGCGGTTGCGCCGCGTCGGCCGACACCGCGGACGAGCCGCCCCCGCCGCCGGATCTCGCGAGCATCGTGCGCGAGCACGGCCCGGCGCTGTCGGAGGAGCAATCGGTCGCGGTCGAGGCCATCGACGCAGCGCACGCGGGGTTCACCCCGTTCCTGCTCCACGGCATCACCGGCAGCGGCAAGACCGAGGTGTACCTGCACACGGTCGAGCGCGCGCTGCGCCGCGGCCGGCGCGCGCTCGTGCTCGTGCCGGAGATCGGCCTCACGCCGCAGCTCGTCGCGCGATTCCGCGGCCGCTTCGCCGTGACCGTCGCGGTGCTGCATTCGGGGCTCACCGACGGCGAACGCCTCGCCGCGTGGCGGTCATGCGTATCGGGCGAGGCGCGCATCGTGCTCGGCACGCGCTCCGCGGTGTTCGCCCCGGTCGCCGATCTCGGCCTCGTCGTCGTCGACGAGGAACACGACGCGTCGTTCAAGCAGCACGAGAGCGGCTTCCGCTATTCCGCCCGTGACCTCGCAATACTGCGCGCTCAACGCGCGGGGGTACCCGTCGTGCTCGGCTCCGCGACGCCGTCGCTCGAGTCGCTGCAGAACGTCGTCACGGGAAAATACACACGCCTGTCGCTGCCGCGCCGCGCGGGGCAAGCGCTGCCGCCACGCGCGGCGGTCATCGACCTGCGCGAGCACGCCGTGCGCCAGGGCCTCTCGACGCCCGCCGTCGAGGCGATGCAGCGCCATCTCGCCGATGACGGCCAGGTGCTCGTCTACATCAACCGCCGCGGCTACTCGCCGACGCTCGCGTGCACCGCGTGCGGCTGGATCGCGCCCTGCCGCGACTGCGACGCGCGGCTCACCGTGCATCTCGGTGCGCAACGGCTGCGCTGTCATCACTGCGGCGCGGACGCGCCGTTGCCCGAGCACTGCCCGCAGTGCGGCTACGCGGTGCGCGCGGTCGGTCAGGGCACGGAGCGCGTCGAGGAGACGCTGGCCGCGCTCTTCCCCGGCGTCGGCATCGCGCGGCTCGATCGCGACGTCGTGCGCAAGCGCGGCGATCTCGAGGAAGTGGTCGGCCGCATCGCGAGCGGCGCCGCGCGCATCCTCGTCGGCACGCAGATGGTCACGAAGGGCCACGACTTCCCGAGCGTGACGCTCGTCGTCGTGCTCAACGCGGACCAGGGACTCTTCAGCGCCGACTTCCGCGCGCCCGAGCGCGTCGCGCAGACCATCATCCAGGTCGCCGGCCGCGCGGGCCGCGGCACGAAGCCCGGCGAAGTACTGATCCAGACGGAATATCCCGAGCATCCGCTGCTGCGCAGCCTGCTCGCGGAAGGCTACGACGGCTTCGCGCGCACGGCGCTCGCCGAGCGCGAGGCGGCGCACTGGCCGCCGTTCGCGCAGCTCGCGGCGCTGCGCGCGTCGGCACCCGAGCTCGAGACGGCCGTGGAATTCCTGCGCACCGCGCGCAAGCTCGCGCGCGCGCCGCGCGCCGTGCAGCTGCTCGGCCCGGCGCCCGCCGCGATGGCGCGGCGCGCGGCCCGTTACCACGCGCAGGTCCTGCTCGAGGCGCGCGAGCGCGCGCCGCTGCATCGCACGATCCTCGACTGGCTGCCGCGCGTCGAGGCGATCAAGACGCCGCGCGACCTGCGCTGGTCGCTCGACGTGGACCCGCTCGAAGTCTTCTAGCTACTTCGCGGCGCCCGCGGCGTCGGGTTTCCAGCCGGCGAGATGCGCGTTCTCCTCGCCCGCGGCATCGAGCGCCTCGCCCGAGATGCGCGCCTCGATGCCGGTGAGCACGGCCGGCGGGATCGCACCCGACGCCTGCTGGAGGCCACCCGCGGCCGGCGTCGTCGACGCGGTCACGGGAATCTGCCATTCGCCGCTCGCACGGCACGCGAGCCCCGCCGTGTTCGTCGCGCGCACCGTGAAGCTGCGGCAATAACCGCCGTCGCGTGCGCGGAACGTGAGGCCGATGAGCACCGCGGAGTCGGCGGGCTGGTTGCTCGCGAGCTGGCGCTCGAGCGCGGTCGCGAGCTCGCCGCGCGCGACGAGCGCGCCGCCGCTCGCATCCATGAGGCCCGTATCGGGCGTGAACACTCGCCAGGAGATCGCGACGCCGAGCAGCACGCTCGCCGCCATCGCGAACCATTCACGCGCGCGCCAGCGCGGCCCTGCGACCTGCGTGCCGCGTTTCGGGAACTGCAGCACCTTGCCGCGCGCGGCGGCGCTCGCCGGCGCACCGCTCGCCACGGCCGTGAGGCGCTCGGGCACGGGGTGTTCGAGCACGGTCGCGAACGCACCGCCGACCTTTGCGCGCAGCGCGCGGTGCCGCTCGACGCGCTGCGCGAGCTCGGGATCGCGCTCGACGGCCGCCGCGATCTTCGCGCGCAATGCGGCATCGAGCTCGCCGTCGGCATAGGCCATGAGGGTTTCGTCGTCGTAGCTCACGTCGCGTCTCCCAGTTCCGCGGCGAGCGCCGTACGCCCACGCGCGAGGCGGCTCGTCAACGTGCCGATGGGAATCTCGAGCACGTCGGCCGCTTCCTTGTATGACATCCCCTCGACCAGCACGAGCGCGATCGCCACGCGCTGCTCGTCGGGTAGTTTGCCCATCGCCTCCGAGATCGACCAGAGCCGGGTGTCCGTATCGATGGGCGATACGGCCGGATGATCGCCGCTGTCGTCGGGCAACGCGACCTCGCCGCGTCGGCCGCGCGCCCGGCGGTCGTCTATCCACGCGTTCTTCATGATGCCGAACATCCAGGAGGCGACGTTCGCGCCGTCCTTGTACTGGTCGACGTTGCGCCAGGCCCGCTCGACCACGTTCTGCACGAGATCGTCGGCGTCGTGCTGGTTGCGCGACAGCGAACGCGCGAAGCGCCGCAGCCGGGGCAGCAGCGCAACCACGCTCTTTCCGAAATCGTCAGGGCTCGTGACCATGCTCTCATGTTGGATCATACGTCTGGCGAGGCGCCTTTCTTCCATGGGATAACGGCGGCGTGAAAATCCTGAGGCTAACCATCGTGATCGCCGCCCTGGCCGGGCTCGGCCCCGCGCCGGCGCAGGTGCTGCCGCGCGTGCAGCTGCCGCAGCTGCCCACGCCCGAGGTACGCCTGCCCGCGGAGCCCGTGCGCGCGGTCACCGGGACGCTCGCGACGCTGCCGCACGCGGCGCGCGCCGACCAGCTCTATCGCGACCATCGCGCGGAGCTCGACCGGGACAACCGCGGCGAGCTCGTCATACGCGCCGAGGTCGTCGCCATCGACATCACCGATGACGCGCTCGCGAAGGCGAAGAAGGCGGGGTTCGACGTGCGCCGCACGCAGGAGCTCGCGGATCTCGGCGTGAAGGTCACCGTGCTGCAGACGCCCGAGGGCATGAGCGCGACGCGCGGGCTCAAGAAGCTGCGCAAGCTCGATCCTGCGGGCACGTACGACTACAACCATGTCTATCTCGACAGCGGCGGCACCCTTGTCGCGGCGGCGACTGGCGCCCAGTCCGATGCACCGCTGCCGAACGCAGACGCGCCGCGCCGGCGCATCGGGCTCATCGACGGCGGCGTCGACCCGGCGCACGAGGCGCTGGCGCGCGACGCGGTTCATTCCTCCGGCTGCGGCGGCAAGCTCGTGCCGAACGCGCACGGCCTCGCCGTCGCCTCGGTGCTGGCTGCGCACGCCCCGCTCGAGATCTACGCGGCCGACGTCTACTGCGGTTCGCCCACGGGCGGCGCCGTCGACGCCGTGGCCGCGGCGTTCGGCTGGCTCGCGCGCGAGCGTGTCGCCGTCATCAACGTGAGCCTCGTGGGGCCGCGCAATGCGCTGCTCGAGCGCATCGTCGCGAGCCTCGTCCAGCGCGGCTTCGTCATCGTCGCTGCCGTGGGCAACGACGGCCCCGCCGCGCCGCCGCTGTATCCCGCGTCGTACGACGGCGTCGTCGGCGTCACGGCCGTCGACCGCGAACGCAAGGTGCTCATCGAGGCCGGCCGCGGCGCGCAGGTCGATTTCGCGGCGCGCGGCGCGGACCTCGACGGCGCGACGCAGGCGCCCGCGGGCTGGGGCCCGATCCGCGGCACGTCGTTCGCGGCGCCCGTGGTCGCGGCACTGCTCGCGCAGCAGCTCGACGCACCCGATGCCGCCGCGCGCGAGCGTGCGCTCGCCGACCTCGCGGCGTCTGCGACGGATCTCGGCAAGCGCGGCCGCGACGACGTGTACGGCGCAGGCCTCGTCGGCATGGAAGCCGCGGCGCCCGCGAAGTGAGCGCGTAAGATCCGCGGGTCCCGCCACCGGAGCCCGCCTTGTCTGCCTCGCCCGCCTCGCCCCCTGGGCCCAAGCTCACTCCGCTCACGCCCGCCCATTTCGACACCGTCGCGAAGCTCGCACGCGAGATCTGGCTCGCGCACTACACGGCGATCATCTCGCGCGAGCAGATCGAATACATGCTCGGCCCGCGTTTCTCGGCCGAGAACCTCGGCAAGTACGTCGGCGCGCACGATCGCTGGATGTACGTGCTCGAAGTCGACGGCGCGCCTTCCGGGTACCTGAGCTACGCGCTGTCGGGCAAGCCGCGCGAGATTAAGCTCGAGCAGCTCTATCTACTGCCCGCGCTGCACGGCCGCGGCATCGGCAAGTACATGATGGGCGTCGTCGAGAAGCATGCGCGCGAGCTCGGCTGCGACACGCTGATGCTGACCGTCAACAAGCGCAACGAGAAGGCAGCGGGCGTGTATCGCGCCTCGGGTTTCCGCGTGCGCGAGGAGGCGGTCTTCGACATCGGCAACGGCTACGTCATGGACGACTACGTGATGGAAAAGCCCATATAAATGAGCGGATTAAGTCAAATAGAGATTTTGCCTGGGTCGGGAAGAAATCCCACTTGCCCGGCGTAGTACCTCCTGAGAGCTGCGGAAGGTCCGCGGCGCAAATCCAGGAGACGAACATGAACTTCAAACTCTTCATCAAGCCGGTGGCGGCGTTTGCGCTGATCTGCGGCGCTCCGCTCATCCAGGCGCAGGTGCTCGGCGGCGGTGCCACGGGGGGCTTAAGCGGCGGCCTCGGCGGCACGCACGGCAACGGCATGGGATCGGTCGGCGGCATGGGCCACGGCGACCTCGGTGGGTCGATCGACGGCAGCTTCCAGCGCAGCGGCGAGCTGCGTCAGCACGCGAGCGATGCGGTCGGCCGCACTCGCGATACGACGCGCAACACGACGGACCGCGTGCGCGATCGCGCCGCGACGACCCGCGACACGGCGCGTGACGCGGTTTCTTCGACGGCCGCGAACACGTCCGCCACGGCAACGGGTGCGGCGAGCGGCGCCGCGAATGCCGGCATGAACGGCATCGCCGGTGGCGCAAATGCCGCGGGCAATGCGACGGGCTCGGCCCAGCAGTCGATGAGCAACGCGAGCAGCAATGCGACGGGCAGCCTCGCAGGCTCGCTCGATGCGGCGAAGAACGTGGAGATGCCGGCGCCGAGCGCGCCCGCCACGCCCGCGCTGCCCTCGAGCGACGACAAGCACGCCTCGGCGAACGGCAACCTCGCCGGCAGCCTCGCGGGCTCGGTGGACTCGGTGAAGGACGCCGCTCCCGCGCAGACGACCGCGCCGGCCGCGCAGCCTGCGACGACGCAGCCGCAGTCGACGCAGCCGAAGCAGCACCACGTGTCCGCGAACGGCAATGCGCAGGGTTCGCTCGTGGGCGACGCGACGGTCGAGAAGCCGGCGAAGCCGGAAGCTTCGGCCACGACGCAGTCGCAGCCGCGCAGCTTCGAGTCGCCCGTCAAGGCGAACGCGAATGCCAATGCGGATGCCTCGGCGAACGCTTCGGTCTCGCGTGAATAACTGAGAGCGGGTGAGCAAAAAAACGGCGGAGTCCGCGAGGGCTCCGCCGTTCTTGTTTTCGACTGCGCGAAGGCTGTCAGCCCTGCGGCGGGGTCTGCGGCTGCGGTCCCCCGTGATGGCGCATGCCGCCCTTCGCAAGCTCTTCCTTGCTCAGCTCGCCGTTCTTGTCGGCATCGAGCTGCGTGAACCGATCCGCGAGACGCGGCATCTTGGCCTGCACTTCCTCGAGCGAGAGCTGGCCGTCGCCGTTCGCATCCGCGTCCTTGAAGCGCTCGTCCATCTTCGCCTTCATGTTCTCGTGACGGGTCTCGCGCGCCTTCTGCATCTCGTCCGGCGTGATGTACCCGTCCTTGTTCAAGTCGAGCTTGTCGAACCAGTCGTTGGCCCGCTGGTCGCCGGCGGCCGTGAACTCCGCGCGGGACACGCGGCCGTCACCGTCCTTGTCCGCGCGCATCTCGTCGTGGGCGCGGGGCTGATCGCCTGCGTAGGCATTGCCGGCGAGCACCGCGGCAAGACCCAGCGCGCAGGTCGATAAAAACGTCTTCATGGGGGTCTCCTGTGGAAAATGAGGCCTGCGGGAGATCAACGTGCGGAAAGCCGGCCGGTTGACCGCGCGTGAAGCAGTCAAACGCGGCCTCGTTGGGTAAGATTCCGGCCCGTTTTTGAGGTTCCGACAGGTTCCCCCGTGAAATCCGAGCTCGAGCGCCTGTTGCGTGAGGCGCTGCAATCCCTCGTTCCCGCCGTTCTCGCCGAAGCCGACCCGTCCCAGGTCGTCGTCGAGCGCGCGCGCGACGAGAAACACGGCGACTTCGCGAGCAACATCGCGATGCGCCTCTCCAAGGCCGCGCGCAAGAACCCGCGCGAGCTCGCGCAGGCGATCATTGCCGCGCTGCCCCGGAGCGAGCTCGTGGCCTCGGCCGAGATTGCGGGCGCGGGCTTCATCAATTTCCGGCTCGCGAAGGACGCCTGGACCGCGGCGCTGCGCCAGGTGGCGGCACAGGGCGCGCGCTACGGCGAGAGCAACGTCGGCGCCGGTCGCAGGGTGCTCGTGGAATTCGTGTCGGCGAACCCGACGGGGCCGATGCACGTCGGCCACGGACGCGGCGCGGCTTACGGCGCCACGCTCTCCAACCTGCTCGCGGCCACGGGCCACCAGGTCTACCGCGAGTACTACATCAACGACGCGGGCCGGCAGATCGACATCCTCGCTGTCAGCGTCTACCTGCGCTATCTCGAGCTCGCGGGCGAGGCCGTGACGTTCCCGTCCAACGGCTACAAGGCAGAGTACATCCTCCCCGTCGCGCGCGCGTTGCGGGAAAAACGCGGCGACGCGCTGCGCCGCCCAGCTGCGCAGATCCTGACGGGCGCGCCGCCCGACGCGCCCGCGGGCGACAAAGACAAGCACATCGATGGCCTCATCGAGAATTCGAAGCGCGCCATCGGGGCCACCGAGTTCGATTCCATCGTGCTGTTCGCGCGCGACGCGATGCTCGCCGACATCCGCAACGATCTCGACGAGTTCGGCGTGCACTTCGAGCGCTGGTACTCGGAGCGTGAGCTCAACAAGAGCGGCGTCATCGACACGATGCTGCAGCGGCTGCGCGACGCCGGCCATGTCTACGAGAAGGACGGCGCGCAGTGGTTCCGCTCGACGGCGTTCGGCGACGACGAAGACCGCGTCGTCGTGCGCGCGAACGGCGAGAAGACCTATTTCGCGTCCGACATCTCGTACCACTTCGACAAGATGCAGCGCGGGCACGACCTGCTGATCGACGTGCTCGGCGCGGACCACCATGGCTATGTCGCGCGCGTGCGAGGCTCGCTCGTCGCGCTCGGCTACCCGGGTACGTGCTTCGAGGCGACGCTCATGCAGCTCGTGGCGCTCTTCCGCGGCGGCGAAAAGCTGTCGATGGGCAAGCGCGAGGGCAACTTCGTGACCCTGCGCGACCTGCGCAACGAGGTCGGCAACGATGCCTGCCGGCTGTTCTATCTCATGCGCAGCCACGACCAGGCACTCGATTTCGATCTCGAGCTCGCGAAGTCCCGCTCGAACGAGAACCCGGTGTATTACATCCAGTACGCACACGCGCGCGTGGCATCCGTGATGAAGCAGCTGGGTTCCAAGGGTCATGCCTACGACGCGGGCGCGGCGGATGCCGCGCAGCTCACGAGCCCGCACGAGCAGACCGTGCTCACCACGCTGTCGAAGTATCCCGAGGTCGTCGAAGCGGCCGCGCTCAACCGCACGCCGCATTCGCTCGTGCACTACCTGCGCGACCTTGCGAACGCGCTCCACACCTATTACAACGCGGAGCAGTTCATCGTCGAGGATCAGGGATTGCGCAACGCGCGACTCATGCTGGTGCTGGCCGTGCAGCAGGTCATCCGCAATGGCCTGGCGCTGCTCGGCGTGTCGGCGCCGGAGACGATGTAGTTGGCCACGAAGATCACCAGCCGCGACTTCAAGCGCGGCCGCTCGAGCGGCCTCAAGTTCGATGCGAGTCGGCTGCGCGAATTCGGCATGGGTCTCGCGCTCGGCCTCTCGCTGTCGGTCGTGATCCTCGTCTACCAGAACTACCGCGCGAAGACCGCGGCCACCGCCGCGGCCGAGGTGCCCAAGCCCGACCCGCACGCCAAGGCCGCCTCGAGCGAGCCTGAAGAGGGAGCGAAGGATTACGACTTCTACAAGATGCTGCCGAATTTCGAAGTCGTGGTGCCCGAGAAGGAAAGCCAGGTACGCAGCGAGCGCGGCCCGGCGCCCGCGAACATCGAGCGGCCCGGCGTCTATGTGCTGCAGGCCGGCTCGTACCGCAAGCAGGAAGAAGCCGACCGCATCCGCGCGCAGCTCGACCGCCAGGGCATCACTGCCGCCGTGCAGCGCGTCGCGGTCGACGATGACGTGTGGCATCGCGTGCGCATCGGGCCGATCACCGACCTCACCGAGCTCAATCGACTGCGCGCGCGCCTCAAGGCCGCGGATCTCGACGCCATCGTGATCCGCGTCGGCGAGTAGCGCGGTGCTGCGCCTCGCGCGCCTCGCACTGGCGGCCGCGGCCGCTGCGCTGATCGCGGCGTGCGCGACGGCGCCGAAACCTGCGACACAACCGCCC
>Ga0081455_10002823_pt1 | contig 20458 bp, 16 predicted proteins | sample TabmetS3T2R1_FD_70207 | JGI IMG/M metagenome (GOLD analysis project Ga0081455, IMG submission 70207) | Tabebuia heterophylla rhizosphere microbial communities from the University of Puerto Rico - S3T2R1 | ecosystem: Host-associated > Plants > Roots > Rhizosphere ...
GGGGTTGGCGCTTCCGATGAACAGGTCGGCAAAGTCCGAGCCGCGGATCGCACTCACGCCTGTAAAGGTGTCGGTTCCGATCCCCGCGATATCGCCACCGCCTGTTGCAAATGCCGTGCCTGTGCCCACGCTGGTCATGAAGACCGTGACTCCGGCCTCCGCATTCAGGTAGCTGATGCGTGTGTTGCCGTTGCCGATGATCGTGTCATCGCCGCCCAGCCCTTCGAATTCGTTGAAGGCCGCGCCGTTAGCGTTCACGCCGGCACTGCCCGCGTTCGTGCTCGACGCGGTGAAGCCGGTCGCGTCGAACGTGTCGGCGAAGTCGGTGCCGCGCACGGCCTCGACCGACCGTAGTATATCGGTGCCGATACTCGCGTCGCCGGTCACGATGCCGGCGGCGAGATTGACGCTGATCCCCGCTGTGACGGCGGCACCGAGGTTGTAGACCGCCCGGTCAAAGCCGCCACGACCGTTGATCGTGTCATTGCCGCCGCCCCCGACGAAATTCTCGGACGTTAGGGAATTGTTGCTCCCGGACAAGAAGTCGTCGAAGCTCGACCCTTCCAGTCCATTCACGCCCGTGAAGATGTCGTTGCCGACGCCGGCAAGATCTCCGAGCGCGGTTCCGTGCCCGGTTCCAGCTTGGATATCGGCCGTCACACCCGCGAGCGCGAGCTGATAGCTCACACGCGTGTTGCCATTGCCGGTGATGATATCGTCGCCGTCCATGCCTTCGAATTCGTTGAAGGCCGCGCCGCGCTCGTCGCCGCCGTCGCTGCCCGCGTTGGTGCTCGATGCTGTGAAGCCGACGGCATTGTAGGTGTCGGCGAAGTCGGTGCCGCGAACACCCTCGACCGACCGCAACGTGTCCGTGCCGATTGAGGCATCGCCGGCTACGATGCCGGCGGCGAGACTGATGATGATGCCTGCGGTGATGGCAGAATCGTTGCTGTAGACCGCCCGGTCGAAGCCGCCACGACCGTTGATCAAATCGTTGCCACGGCGGCCCTCGAAGTTCTCGGCAGTGAATTTCCTGTTATTGCTTCCCAACAGCACGTCATTGAAGTTGGAGCCGCGCACCGCGTTCACGCCGTTGAAGCTGTCGATGCCGACGCCAGCGAGGTCGCCGGGCGCCGTTCCTTGCCCGGTTCCGGCGGCGATATCGACTGTTACGCCGGCCGCCGCGTTGAGATAGGAAACCCGCGTGAACCCGTTGCCGATGACAGTGTCGTTGCCGCCCATTCCCTCGAATTCATTGAACAGAGGCGTCACTCCGGGCGCCGGGCTCGTGCCGGCGTTGAAGCCCTTCGCAGTGTAGGTGTCGGCAAAGCTGCTGCCGCGAATCCGTTCGACACCGGCCAGGGTGTCGGTGCCGACACCGGCTCCGCTCACGGTGCCGGTGGTCAGGTTGGCAGTGATGCCGCCAGTCGCGGTCGTGTATACCGCAAGATCGATGCCCTGGCCGCCGAGGATGGTGTCGTTGCCGGTGCCGCCGTCTAACGTATCATCACCGGCGTCACCGCGCAGGCTGTCGTTGCCGTCGCCGCCCAGCACGGTGTCGTCGCCGTTACCGCCGAGGATGGTGTCGTTGCCGGCCCCGCCGAAGATGAAGTCGTTGCCGTCGAGCGCGAGGATAGTGTCGTCGGCGGCTGTGCCGAAGAGCTTGTCGTTACCATTTGTCCCGATGATTTTGGCCATAGGTTTCCTCTTCGCTGTGAGTGGCGCAAACAGATCGATGTTGCCAACTTCGTTTGGGAGCGGATGAAACTGGCTGGTTGCGTATCTTTTTTCCGCTCAGCCTCGCATCAGACACACGACATTTTAGACATGCGACGTTTTAGACATACGACGTTTTAGACACACGACGTTTTAGACATGCGACATTGTGACGAACGCTTGACGATGGGGAGGCGGCAAGTTCGATTGGCGGCAGCCTCGGGGATGCAGTTTTCAAACCGTCGAATGTTCGTAGATTTTGAGCGCGACGTTGTAAATCGACCGATAGGACGACACCGGTCAACAGCGCCGGTGGCCCTCATGCAGGCGACATGGCGATGAGGTCGAGCGCGACGTCGGCGCTCGATTTGAAATGCGCCGGCGCGATGAAGCTCGGTGTGGCCGCACGCGCGTTACTGGTGAACGTCTTCGCGCGCGTCGCTCACCGCGTTGCGCGCTTCGCGGGTCCGCCGTCAATACTCCATCCCGGCGGGTGTTCGGGGACATGACCGACACATCATCATTGCGTGGATTTGGATCATTGCGTGGATTTGGCTGCCAGGAAGGGCCGGCGCGGATGGGCACATGCGGAATCCCTTGCGCCCGAGGCCAATCGGGGCTATCTCCGGACGCTCAGGCTCCCTTCGTCTAGCGGCCCAGGACGTCGCCCTCTCACGGCGAAAACAGGGGTTCGAGTCCCCTAGGGAGCGCCATGATTTCAATGAGTTAGCTGATCTCGTCCCGCCGGTGTCCAGTTGGTATCTTGTTTGGCAGTGCTGACCTCACATTTTTTCGCTGCGGTACGCTGTTCTTTCCTTGGGCACGCATGCACGCGCCGATGACTAACTAACGCGATCTACGGCTCACACAGAGCGCACTCCGAAACGGCGGGTCGCATCTTCCGAGACTTCGCTTGCCGCCGCAACTGCGGCGCTCCTGCGCAAGTCAGTTAGCAAGAAGCGCCGCTCATTTCGGCATGACTGCCGAGGCCTCGATCTCGACTTTCGCTTCATCTTCGACAAGCGCGACCACCTGCACCATGGTCATGGCCGGGAAATGTGTTCCCATCACGCTGCGATAGGCTTCACCGACCTCAGCCAGTCTGGACAAATATTCCTTCTTGTCAGTGATGAACCAGGTCAGTCGCGTAATGTGCTCCGGTGCCCCGCCGGCCTCGCGCACGACGGCAACGATGTTCTGCAAGGCCTGGCGGGTCTGCGCGACGAAGTCCTGGCTTTCGAATTTCTGGTCGGCATTCCAACCGACCTGGCCTGCGACAAAAACGATCCGACCCTCAGCGGCAATTCCGTTCGCATAACCCTTCGCACGCTTCCAATGGCGCGGGTGCAGGAGTCGATGGGGCGATTGCGCTGCGGTCATTGGCTAGCCTCGGATGACTGCACACCCTGCCGCAATCTGAATCGTTGGATCTTGCCGGTTGGTGTCTTGGGGAGTGCATCGATGAACTTCACCGACCGCGGATACTTGTATGGCGCGATCGTCGCCTTGACGTGATCCTGCAGACGCCGAGCGGTGGCCGCATCGTCGACGACGCCGTCCTTCAACACCACGTGTGCCTGCACGACTTGCCCACGTTCATCGTCCGGGATGCCGATCACCGCGCACTCCTTGACGTCGGGATGCGACAACAGGGCGGCCTCCACTTCCGGACCCGCAATGTTGTAGCCAGCCGAGATGATCATGTCGTCGGTGCGGGCGGCGAAATGGAAATAGCCGTTGTCGTCCTGCCAGAATGCATCGCCAGTGAGGTTCCAGCCCTCCCGGACGTAGGCCGTCTGCCGCTCGTCGGCGAGATAACGGCAGCCGGTCGGGCCGCGGACCGCCAGCCGGCCGACCTCGCCACGCGGCTTTTCGTTCATGGCGTCGTCGACGACCTTGGCCTCGTATCCGGCGACTGGCCGGCCCGTACACGCGGGCGAGGCATCGCCGACGCGGTTGGTAATGAAGATGTGCAGCAGCTCCGTCGAGCCGATGCCATCGAGGATCGGCTTGCCGGTCTTGCGCGTCCAGTCATTGAACACCGGCGCCGGTAGCGTCTCGCCTGCCGACACAGCGAGCCGTAGCGACGACAAGTCCGCGCCTTGATCCATGGCGGCGAGCATGACGCGGTACGCGGTCGGCGCGGTGAATGCGATCGTCGCCTTGTAGGTCTCGATGATCTCGATCATGTTCGCCGGAGAGGCGTTTTCCAGGAGCGTTGCCGTCGCCCCGAAGCGCAGTGGAAAGATCGCGAGCCCGCCGAGACCGAAGGTGAACGCGAGCGGCGGCGATCCCACGAAAACGTCATCCGGTTTCACCTGCAGGACCTCCCTGGCATAGCCGTCGGCGATGATCAGCAGGTCGCGGTGGAAATGCATCGTCGCCTTCGGCTCGCCGGTCGTGCCTGAGGTAAAGCCGAGCAGCGCCACGTCGTCGCGCCCGGTCCTTGCCGCCTCGAAGCGCACCGGCTTGCTGAGCGCAATGCGATCGATCTCGGCGTCGTGGTTGGCGGTGCCGTCGAAGCCGATCACCTTCTTCAGGAACCGGCTGTCCTTCGCGCAGGCCACCAGCTCATCCATCAGGCGCGTGTCGCAAAGCGCCAGTGTGATCTCGGCCTTGTCGACGATCTTGGCCAATTCGCCGGCGCGCAGCATTGGCATGGTGTTGACCACCACGGCCCCCGCCTTGGTCGCCGCTAGCCAGCAGGCGACCATCGCCGGATTGTTGGCGGAGCGCACCAGCACGCGATTGCCGGGCTTGACGCCATAGTCCTCGACCAGCGCATGGGCGATGCGATTGGTCCAGTCGGAGAGCTCCTTGTAGGTGCGCCGGCGGCCGTTGCCGATCAGCGCAACCTGGTCGCCGAAGCCGCGTTCGACCATGCGGTCGGTGAGCTCGACCGCGGCGTTGAGCTCCTCCGGATAGTCGAAGCGGTCGAGGGGAAGCTCCGGCCATTGCTCCGGGGGCGGGAGATTGTCGCGTGCGAACGTGTCGGTATGCGCTGTCTTTCCGAGCATGATCATCCTCCGGAAAGTGTCTGCTTTGCGATGATGACCTTCTGAACTTCAGACGCGCCCTCATAAATGCGGAGCGCGCGGATTTCGCGATAGAGGCGTTCGACAATGTGCCCGTGGCGGACGCCGTCGCCGCCATGGATCTGCACGGCTTTGTCGATCACGTCCTGCGCCTGGTCGGTCGCAAACAGCTTCGCCATGGCGGCCTCGCGGGTGACGCGCGGGGCTCCCATGTCCTTGGTCCAGGCGGCGCGGTAGACCAGGAGCGCTGCGGCATCGACGGCGAGCGCCATGTCGGCGATGCTGGCCTGCACCATCTGCAGGTCGGCGAGCGGTGCGCCGAACAGCTGGCGTTGGCGCGCCCGGCTGGTCGCCTCATCCAACGCGCGGCGCGCAAAGCCGAGCGCCGCCGCCCCGACCGTGGTGCGGAAGACGTCGAGCGTCGCCATGGCAATCTTGAAGCCTTCGCCAGGCGCGCCGATCATGGCGGAAGCCGGTATGCGCGCATGCTCGAACCTGATGCGTGCGAGCGGATGCGGGGCAATCACTGCGATGCGTTCGGCGATCGAAAAGCCGGGCAAATCCGACGGCACAATGAATGCAGAAATCCCCTTGGCACCCGGAGCTTCTCCGGTACGGGCAAAAATCACGTAGACATCGGCAATGCCGCCGTTCGAGATCCAGGTCTTCTCACCGCTGAGAACGTAGTCGTCACTGTCGCGCGTCGCCGTCATCTCCATGCCGGCAACGTCCGAGCCTGATCTCGCCTCAGACAGAGCGAAGGCCGCAATCGCCGCGCCGGTCCGCGTGCGCTTCAGCCATTGTCGTTGGGCCGCATTGCCGAACAGGCTGATGGCGCCGGCGCCGAGCCCCTGCATGGCAAAGGCAAAATCGGCAAGACCGTCGTGGCGGGCGAGCGTTTCGCGCATGAGGCAGAGGGTGCGGACATCGAGCGCACCTGGCACGTCCGGGTCGATCGCCGTGTGCATCAACCAGCCGTCGCGGCCGAGCTTCGCCACCAGATCGCGAGACGCGGCGTCGACATCGCCGTGGTCGGCCGTCAGATGAGTCCGGCACCATGCGTCAATCCTCTCGGCGAGGATGCGGTGCCGGTTCTCGAAGAACGGCCAGGTGAGAAAGCTCTTGTCCGGCATCAGTTGCCCTCGAAAACCGGCTTCTCCTTGGCGACGAAGGCGCGATACGCGCGCTCGAAGTCGCCGGTCTGCATGCAGATCGCCTGCGCCTGCGCTTCCGCCTCGATCGCCTGCTCGAGACTCATCGACCATTCCTGGTTGAGCTGCGTCTTGGTGATGCCGTGCGCGAAGGTCGGACCCGATGCGAGCTCACGCGCGAGCGCCAGCGCTTCTCGCTCAAGCTCATCGGCGGCGACCAACCGGTTGAAGAAGCCCCAACGCTCGCCTTCCTCCGCCGTCATGGTGCGGCCGGTGTAGAGGAGCTCCGCTGCGCGTCCCTGACCGATGATGCGGGGCAGAATCGCGCATGCGCCCATGTCGCATCCGGCAAGCCCGACGCGCGTAAACAGGAAGGCGGTCTTCGCCTGCGGCGTCGCCATGCGCAGGTCCGAGGCCATCGCGATGATGGCACCGGCGCCGACCGCAACACCATCCAAGGCAGCGATGATCGGCTTGCCGCAAAGAAGCATCGCCTTGACCAGATCGCCGGTCATGCGCGTAAAGGCGAGCAGCCCCTTCATGTTCATGGCGACGAGCGGGCCGATGATGTCATGCACGTCGCCACCGGAGCAGAAGTTTCCGCCGTTCGGCAGGAATGCTACGGCTTTGACGTCATCAGCATGGCGCAGATCGCGGAAAGTGTCGCGCAATTCGGCATAGGACTCGAAGGTCAGTGGATTCTTCCGCTCCGGGCGGTTGAGCCGGATGATGGCGACGTCGTTCTCCACCTGCCACAGGAACTGCGTGGGCTTGTGCGTTGCCATGGCGGTCATGCGTCGCCCTCCCAGTCGCTCCTGAACGATTTGAGCTTGGCCGACAGCTGCTCGGCATCGCGCGCCGTCACGCCGCCCAGGAGCTCGTTGATCCAACGCTCATGCGCCGTTGCCATTTCTACGAATGCGGCGTGGCCCTTGGTGGTGAGCCGCACGAAGGACGTCCGGCGATCACCGTTGCGCTGCGAGCGCACGATGAACCCATCCTGCACCAGCCGGTCGACGATGCCGGTGACGTTGCCGTTCGAGACCAGCAGGAAGCGGGAAATCTCGCTCATCAGCATCCCGTCCGGCTTGCGATAGAGCGCCGCCATCACGTCGAAACGCGGCAGGGTGACATTGAACTTCGACTTGAAGCGCTCGCGCGTCTCGCTCTCGACGAGCCTGGTGGCGCGCAACAGCCTGACCCACAGCCGCAGGCGCGCCTTGCTGTCGCCATCGCGGCGCCGGGAGACCAGTGGGGCGCTCACCATGTCTCGCCTCCGGAAATCGTAATCGCTTGCCCGGTGACTGCGGCGGCCGCATCGCTGCAAAGCCAAAGCACGACGTCTGCGACCTCCTTCGGCTGGACGAAGCGCGCTTGCGCATTGCCCTTTGCAAGGGCAGCGCGCACGTCGGCCTCATCGCGCTTCGTCGTTTCGACGATGCGGCGGATCGATTCGTCCAGCATCGGCGTGTCGGTAAAGCCCGGACACACGGCGTTGACGGTGATGCCCGTCGCCGCCATTTCCACCGCCAACGCACGCGCCAGCCCGACGACGCCGTGCTTGGCGGCGACATAGGGGGCCACATAAGCGGATCCCTTGAGTCCGGCCGTCGAGGCAATGAACACGATGCGCCCGTGGCCGCGTTCGCGCATGCCGGCGAGCGCCGGCTTCACCGTCAGGAAGGCGCCGGTCAGATTCACATTGAGCGTTCGCGTCCAGAGATCGAGCGATGTCTTGTGCGCGGGTGCGCTCTCGGCCATCCCGGCATTCGCAACCACGATATCAATTGGTGAACCGGCGGCCGCCTCGGCCTTCTGATAGAGCTCCGCGACCGACGCTTCGTCGGTGACATCCGCGGTCATGGCGCGGATGTTCGAATTCCCTTCGGCGATTGCTTGCAGCGGCTGTTGCCGCCGCCCGCAAATCGTCACCACGGCGCCTGCGCGTGCCAGCGTCATTGCGATGGCGGCGCCGATCCCGGTGCCACCCCCGGTAACCAGCGCGTGTCTTCCGGCGAGCGTGCTCATGACGGTTCACCCCGACGTCGCCATCGTCCCGGCACTCTCGGCAAGCCGATAGAGCTGATCGCGGCCCTGGTAATACGGAGCAGGCCAGGTTTCGCCTCGGTCGCCCAGTCTCGCCGCGGCGTGCAGCGTCCAGTAGGGATCGGCAAGATGCGGACGCGCCAGACAGACGAGGTCGGCGCGGCCCGCCATCAGAATCGAGTTGACGTGGTCGGGCTCGTAGATATTGCCGACCGCCATGGTCGCCATGCCGGCCTCGTTGCGGATGCGGTCGGAGAACGGTGTCTGGAACATGCGGCCATAGACCGGCCGGGCGCGGATCGAGGTCTGGCCCGCCGACACGTTGCAGATGTCGACGCCGGCTTCCTGCAGGATGCGCGCGATCTGGACCGCGTCCTCCGGTTCGATGCCTTCCTCGCCGACCCAATCATTCGCGGAAATGCGCACGGAGATCGGCTTTCCAGATGGCCACACCAGGCGCACCGCGTGAAAGACTTCCAGCGGATAGCGCATGCGGTTCGCCAGCGTGCCGCCGTAGTCGTCAGTGCGCGTGTTGGTCAGCGGCGTGATGAAGGACGACAGGAGATAGCCGTGCGCGCAGTGCAGCTCGAGCATGTCGAAGCCGGTGCGGTCGGCCATCTGGGTTGCCGCCACGAACTGATCGCGCACGCGGTCCATGTCTGCGCGATCCATCGCCTTCGGGCGCTGATTGCGCGGCGACCAGGGAACCTCGGACGCCGAAGGCACCGGCCAGTTGCCGTCCTTCAGCGGCGCATCCATCTCTTCCCAGCCGAGCTGGGTCGAACCCTTGGCGCCGGAATGGCCGAGCTGGCAGCAAATCTTGGCATCGGTCTCCGTGTGAACGAAATCGACGATGCGCTTCCAGGCGGCCTCATGCTCCGGCGCGTACATTCCGGTGCAGCCCGGCGTAATGCGCCCCTCCGGGCTGACGCAGGTCATCTCGATGCACACGAGTCCGGCGCCGCCCTTCGCGCGCTCGCCGTAATGCACGAGGTGCCAGTCGGTCGGGCAGCCGTCGATCGCCTTGTACTGCGCCATCGGCGACACGACGATGCGGTTCTTCAGAGTCATGTCGCGGAGCCTGAACGGTGCGAACATCGGCCGCCGCACGTTCGGGCTGTTGCTGTCGGCGCGGCGCTGGAACCAGGCTTCTGCGTCCTCGAGCCATGCCTTGTCCCGCAGCCGCAGGTTCTCGTGGCTGATGCGTTGCGACCGTGTCAGCAGCGAATAGTTGAACTGCACCGGATCAAGATGCAGATAGCGCTCGACGTTTTCGAACCATTCGAGCGAGTTGCGCGCCGCCGATTGCAGCCGCAGCACTTCCGATCGGCGCGCATCCTCGTATTTGCGGAAGGCAGCCTGCATGGTGGGCTCGCTGTGCAGGTAGTCCGCCATCGCGATCGCGCTTTCCATCGCAAGCTTGGTGCCCGAGCCAATCGAGAAATGCGCAGTGGCGGCGGCATCGCCCATCAGCACAATGTTCTCATGCGACCACCGCTCGCATAGAACGCGCGGGAAGTTCAGCCAGCCCGAGCCGCGCAGATGGCGCGCGTTCGACATGAGCCCGTGGCCGCCGAGATACTTGGCGAAGATGCGCTCGCAGGTGGCGATCGATTCGTCCTGCGTCATCGCAGCGAAGCCGAATTTGTCCCAGGTCGCCTCCGAACACTCGATGATGAATGTCGCCGTGTCCGAATCGAACTGGTAGGCGTGCGCCCAGATCCAGCCGTGTTGGGTTTCTTCGAAGATGAAGGTGAAGGCGTCGTCGAACTTCTGATGCGTACCGAGCCAGACGAACTTGCATTTGCGGACGTCGGTATCCGGTCTGAAGCACGACGCGAGCTCGTTGCGGACCTTCGAATTCAGGCCATCCGACGCAATGACCAGATCATGCGTCTTGGCAAATTCCGCTGCGCTCTCGATCTCGGTCTCGAAACGCAGTTTCACGCCGAGCTCCCGAGCCCGCTGCTGCAACAGGATCAGCAGCTGCTTGCGCCCGATGCCGCAGAAGCCATGGCCGGTCGAAACGATGCGCTGGCCCCGATAGTGCACCGCAATGTCGTCCCAATAGGCGAAGTGCTTGCGAATCGCTTCGGCGCTCACGGGATCGTTGGCGGAAAGGTTTGCCAGGGTCTCGTCGGACAGAACCACGCCCCAGCCGAAGGTGTCGTCCGGGCGGTTGCGCTCGTAGACCACAATGTCGTGGGCAGCATCGCGCAGCTTCATGCTGATCGCGAAATAGAGGCCGGCCGGACCGCCGCCGAGGCAGGCAACCTTCATGGGATGCCACCGTCCTTGCTTGAGCGACGAACAATGGCAGCTTTCGGAAGATCTTTCAAGATTGAATGTTTAAGATTGAAACATAGTCGCGTGCGATCTTCAACCCGCTGAATCCAGCTAAAGATGCATCTGAGCAAGCGCGATCCGGCCGAGCAGGCCCATGGGCTCCGCGAGCGTCTCGATGATCTCGAAATGATTCAAGCCACGGCCCTCGATCAGCCTGACGTCGAGTCCTGTCCGCTCGATGATCGATGCGAACGTCCGCGACTGGCGCTTGAACTCATCGCTCTCGAATTCGCCGTGAACAAGAACGACGGGACATGCGAGGTGGTCAACGAACCGACAAGGGCTGAACTCTCGCTCCATCCCGACACCGAGGCGAACATAGGCATTTCGGGTGCTGAGCCGGACCGGATGGAGATCGTAGATCCCGCTGACGCACAAGCCGCCTTTGATGACGGTAGCAGGCAGCGAGAATTGGCCGGGCCAATCGGTTGTCAGGATGACCGCCGCGAGATGTCCTCCGGAGGAATGGCCGGACAGAAAGAGGCGTTCGCGATCCCCGCCGAGTTGTTCGGCGTTGCTATAAATCCAAGCCACGGCACGGCGGACTTGGTCGACCATCTCTGCAAGCGAGACCTCGGGAAGCAGCGCGAAATCCACCGCGACGAAGTGCGCGCCGGCATTGACGAAGGTCTCCGCCGCAAACGCGCTCTCGTGCTTGCTCAGAGATCGCCAGGCGCCGCCATGGATGAAGACGTGCATCGGCGCATCCCGCCGATCCGCCGGATAGACGTCGATGGTTTCGGCTGGCGTCTTGCCGTAGGCAAAGGTACGCGGAGATCCGAGTCGTGCACGCACGTTATTGCTTTCGGTGGCATAGCGCTCGATCACTTCCACCGCGTTGCGAGCCCAGGCCCGTTGATCGTACTGCCGATCGAGCTCCGCCTGATCGTAATCGAGGAAGACCGTCGAGCTCATTCTCTCTCGCTGGGCGACTGACAGGGCTCGACCGGTGCTATCGCGATTTGTATCGCCTGTCCATCATCGATATCTGGGACGATCTTGATGTGGCATTTGATTTGCTTGAAGCTGTAACCCGCGAGAAGCTGTGACCCGCGAGGGCGGCAAGTGGATCCTGCGCGTTAACGCACTAGGGTGTAATACTATGGCAGATTCCAAAACGTCGGTGCTGCGTCCGATTTCGAGATCGAGCAGCAATCATGCCCGACGAAGGATGCTCGATCGGCGCTGGTTTTCGGCGGGCCTATCGGCTGCCGTGCTCGCCCCCCTGGCCGGCCACCGTCCGGCTGCCGCGTCTGCGGACGCTGCCGGCTTCTATCGCGGCAAGACCGTTCGCATCCTGGTCGGCTCGCCGCCGGGCGGCGGGTACGACCTCTATGCGCGTTTGATCGCGCCTTATCTGGCGACTCGGATCGGCGCGACCGTGCTAATCGAAAACAGGGACGGCAACGGTGGCCTTGCGGCGCTTGCGGCGCTGATGGTCCGACCGGCCGATGGCCTCACCATCATGCACGCCAGCGCCGAGGCCGCGATCATCAGCCAGGTGCTGGCGCGTCCTGGCGTCACCTGGGACGTCACCAAACTCAACTGGCTCGCCAAGACTTCGATGGCGCCGAAATTGTGGTATGTCGGCGCGAACGCCCGCTATCCCACGATCCAGGACGCTGCAAGAGCTGAGCGGCTGACATGGTCGGCGACCGGACCGGCCGACAACATCAGCGATGTTGCGGCGATCATCTCCTACGTGCTCGGTCTCAAGTCCAAGGTCGTCGTCGGCTATCGCGGTGCCGGCGACATGTCGCTCGCCGTCATCCGCAACGAGGTCGACTCAGGGATCCTGTCCGCCGACACCGCGTTGCCGCACGTCGTCAACAACGCGATTAAGCCGGTCGCCATCTTCAGTCCACGACGCTGGCACCATTTGCCGGAGGTGCTGACCCTGAGCGAAACCGTTGTGCTGCCCGCGGACAAAGCATGGGCCATCGAGTTGCGGCAGCAGATCGGCGAGGCGCAGCGCGCGATGGTCGCCCCGCCCGGCGTTCCCGATGACCGTGTGGAGTTCCTGCGCGATGTGTTTGCCGAGGTGCTGGCCGATCCGGCCTTGATCGAGGAGGGCGCCAAGACCAAGCGCGAGATCGAGTATATGGGCGGCCGTGACCTGCAGCGACTTGTTGGTGAGTTGATGGCGGCCGCTGGTCCGCGGCTTTCCGAATTCCGCAAGATCGTGTTGGAGTCGTATTTTTAGACTCTGGAGCTGTCGCGCACTCAAGCGGCAGCGCAATTCTGAGGCGGCTCGCGCGAGATGAGATAAGTTTGAATCGCCTCCTGGTTCCGTGCGCTAGCGCATGCGCACATCTCAAGGTTTGCGGCAGAAAAGTTGCGAAGATGCGAGCCACACGGTTCCCTCCCCCCATGCGGGGGAGGGACAGGGAGGGGGGTGGCGATAGCGCACTGCGCGCGAAGCTGTTTCAGCGCGTCGAGTCTGGAAATCAGAAGTCTTGGAGCGGCATTTGTCCGACATTGGATTGGAAACAACCGCTGTGCGTGTTGTACCCCCCTCCCTGTCCCTCCCCCGACATAAGGGCGTTCACGCCCGTCTGCGACGGGCTATGGGGGGAGGGAACGCTGTGGCACCGCTCTTCACACCTCTCACGCTGCATTTGCGCTCGCGCCTCGACATTTGTGCAAGCGGGCGCACAGCGCGCCGGCGGTCACCGCCCCGCCTGATTGAAATACGACAGATCCGGCGGCGCCTGATTCTTCCTGGCCGGCATCAGCTTGCCGTCGCCACTGAGATAATAGTTTTCCTTGCCGATGAGGACATGGGTGTTGCCCTCGGCGCAGACGTCGTATTTCCAGACCGGACGCGGATTCGGCTCGCGGTTGGCTCTCTGCTTCTTGGAATAGGGCCGCGTCAATGCGTTGTCGATCACGGTGATCTCGTTCCAAAGGATGTTGCGGTCGCTCTTGTCGAGGTAGATCTTCTCCTTGATGACGGTCTTGCCGTCGGCGTGGAACGGGATGCCGGTGGTGTCGTAGCCGCGCGGGTTCTTGAGGAAGCGCGTCTCGACTTCGAGCGTGTCGAACTTGCCGTCGCCGTCGGTGTCCTTCCACTCGCCGATCGAATAGCCGGCGAAAGTCGGCTCGGCGTCCTGCGGCCAAGGCCGGCCGTCGGTAAAGATCCGCCGGAACATATCGTCATTGTGGTTGACCAGGATCCATGTGGTCTCCGGCATGACGATGATCTCCGCCGGAGAGTAGAAGCTCATGAACGCCGGCATGCCCTGGTGAACGCAGAACGTCGACGGCCAGTTGCCGGGCCCGCCCGCGTCCAGGTCGGCTTTGATCTCGTCCCAGACCTTCTTGTATTCGGGCGTGAGCGGGGGCTGGCCGCCGAGCCGGATCCAGTTGTTTGGGCTACCGTCTAGATGGCGAACCCACTGACCCTTCAGGTCAGGATATTTCCCAAAGTCCACGACTTGGGCGACCGATGGCGTTGCCAATAGCGTGGTGGCCAACGCAATGACGCACATTGTGACTCGGTTTCGCATGGAAGCTTCTCCCTCAGATCGGCCGATTGGCGACGAGAGCCGCTGCATCGGCGCTTCGTTCATTGAACGCAGACACCACGATACACCGCCCGCCGGCGCCGATGGAAGGGCTCACGGCGGCGCTACACTGCTCTCAATACTCATCGAACATGCGCTGTATTTCGTCCACGTTCGACGTCTTGGTCAGCGCAAGCGTCAAGAGCAGCGCCGCCTTCTGCGGGCTCAAGTTGTCGGCTACCACCATGCCGGACTCGTGCCAGTTATTGCCGCGCACGATGCGGCCTTCGCCCACGCGCGAGCTCTGCACCACCACGGCGCTGCCCTTCTTGATGATTTCGTTGAGCTCCTTGTCGAGCCCATTGGGCGCGCCAGCGCCAACGCTGGCAATCACGATGCCTTTCGCACCCAGGCCGACCATGGCGTTGGCGACTCCAGCGCGCGTGCCGGTGTGAATGTAGGCGACCTCGACGTAGGGCATGCTCTGGACACCCGTGAGGCTGAACTCGCTGTTCACGGTGTGGCGCCGATGCGGCGTGCGGTAGTACTCGATCTTGTCCGGATCGATGTAGCCGAGCAGCCCCAGATCACGCGTGCGGAAGGTTTGCAGGTGGTACGTGTTGGTCTTGCTCACGTCGCGCGCGGCGTTGATCTCGCCGTTGAACGCCACGAGCGCGCCCTTGCCGCGCGACGCGGGCGCGCAAGCGAGCCGCACGGCGTCGAGCAGGTTCATCTGCGCATCAGAGCTCAGCGCATTGAATGGACGTTGTGCGCCCGTAACCACGATCGGCTTGTCGCTGTGCACGGTCAGGTTCAGAAAATACGAAGTCTCCTCGATCGTGTTGGTGCCTTGCACATAGACAAGTCCGTCCACGTCCGGCGACCGCAACACCTCCTCGGCACGCAGCGCAAGCTTGCGCAGGTCCTCGTACGATCCCTGACCGTAGGGGTTGCCCTTGTCGACCTCGACCCGTGCGACCTTCGCAATCTCGGGCAAAGGCTCGAGCATCTGCTCGCCGGTGAGCCGCGGGTTGCCGCTCAGCCGGTAGCGCAACAAATCCATCCGGTCCTTGCCCACGCTCGGCAAGGTCCCCGGCCCGATCATCAGCTGGATGCGCGGCAGACTGCGCGCATTCTCCGCAGAGCGCATGGCAGGCGCGGAGGGCTGCGCTTGCGCGACCTCAAGGGATTGCTGCGCGCGGGCGCTCGTTGCACCCAGAGCCGCGGACACACCACCGGCCGCGCCGAGCGCTGTCATGTCTTGCAGGAACCGGCGGCGGCTTGCTGACTTGTCCATGACCGATCTCCTCTGTCTTCCAATCCACAGCGGTTCAGCATTGCGGGTCGCTCAGCGATCACAAAGCCTCGGAGGCTTCGGCTCACTCGACCTTGATGCCAGCAGATCGAATGACCTTGCCGGCACGCTCGGCCTCGCCCTTGAGCGCGCGATCGAAGTCCGCTGGGCCGCCGCCTTTGGTCTCGACGCCGACGGCGGCGAGCTGCTTGATCACCTCGGGCTCCTTGACGATCACGTTCGCTTCCGCGGCGATCTTCTGGATGATGGCGGAGGGGACGCCGGCGCGGGCGTAGATTCCAACAATCGTGGCAAAGTTGAACCCCGGCACGATCTCGGCGATCGCCGGCACGCTCGGCGCGAGCGGCGAACGCTCGCCGCCATTGCTCGCTATCAGCGTGATCCGGTTGGTGCCGGCGGCGCCGCTCAGCGACGGATAGGCCGAGAACAGCGTCTCGACATGGCCGCCGAGCAGAGCGGGCACCGACTCGCCTGTCCCTTTGAATGGAACGTGCGTCATGGTGAGCCCCAGCGCCGACTTGAACCCCTCCATCGAGATATGATGGATGCTGCCGACCCCGGAGGAGCCGTAGTTGAGCTGGCCGGGCCGCGCCTTCACATGCTCGACGAACGCGTTGAGCGTCGTGACGGGCACCTTGGGGTGCACGGCCAGGAAAAGCGGCGCCTGCGCCAGGACAGCGACCGGCGCGACATCCTTCGGATCATAGGGAAGCTTGGTGTAGAGCAGCGGATTGGTCGACAGCATGCTGCCGTCGCTCACCACGAAAGTCGTGCCATCGGCGGGCGCGCCGGTGAGTGCGGACATGCCGATGCCGCCGTTCGCGCCGGCGCGATTCTCGATCACCACCGTCTGGCCCATGCGCTCCTGCAAGCGCCGGCCGACCACGCGGGCGACGGTGTCGGGCAGGCCACCTGCCGGATAGGGCACGATCAGCTTGATCGACGGCCCCGAGCCAGGCGCCTGCCCCGGCGCCATGCCAGGCAGCAGAACACCCCACGCCACAAGGGCAAATATCGCGGCGCACAAGCGCTTCTGCATCACCGGCGTCCTCCAGATTTGACAGCGAGCCTAGGGCAGTTTGGCGAGGCCGCCAAGCTGGTGTTTAGTGCGTGGCGTTTGGTCCTCTTCTCGCCTGGCACCACGATGTGGCTTGCACTTGCGGCGGGAGCCGGCAAGGATTCGCAGCCTCGCAGAGCAAGGAGCTTGAGCATGAAGGATACCCTCCGCCCCGGCGTATCGCGGACGAGCCGCATCACCGTCGACCGCGATCGCACCATCGCGTTCATGGGCGAGGAGGCGCGGGTCTACGCGACGCCGCGGCTGATCAGCGATATCGAGATGACCTGCCGCCAGTTTCTGCTCGAGCACTGCGAGGCGGGCGAGGACTCGGTCGGGGTCGAGATCGCGCTCAAGCACCAGGCCGCCACCCTGATGGGCTCGACCGTCGAGATCACTGCCAACGTGACGGCGGTCGAGGGGCGCAAGGTCGCGTTCGAGGTTACAGCCAAGGACGAGATCGATCAGATCAGCGCCGGCACCCATACGCGCTTCGTCGTCGAACTCGACAAGCGCGTCGAGCGGCTGCGGGCAAAAGCCGCGAAGCTTGCCGCCTTGAAGGCATGAACCGGCGTGCAATCGCCGCTATCGTCGTCGATGCCCAACGAGCCCAGTCGTCATGGCCGATGAACAGCTGATCCTGGTCGACGAGCGCAATCGCGCGATCGGCGCCGCCGGCAAGGATGCGATCCACCGCAGGGGCCTGCTGCACCGCGCCTTCTCGATCTTCCTGGTCGATGAGCGCGGGCGTCTGTTGCTGCAGCAGCGCAGCCGGGAGAAGTATCATTCGGGCGGGCTGTGGGCGAACACCTGCTGCGGCCATCCGCGGCCGGGCGAGCGGACGATCACGGGGGCCGGCCGCAGGCTGCGCGAGGAGCTCGGCATCACTGGCACGCTGTCGTTCGGATTCTTCAGCCGCTATCGGGCCGAGCTCGATCACGGCATGCACGAGAACGAGTATGTCTATGTCTTTTTCGGCAGGCTCGCCGGCGAGCTGCGGCCTGACCCGGCAGAGGTGGCGGACACGGAGCTCTTGTCGCTCGATGAGCTTAAGCGCCGCATCCACAAGAGCCCCGAGGCCTTCGCCTACTGGCTGCGGCATTACATTCGCGATCACAGGGACGAGATCAAGCTACATGCTAACAAGGTGGCGCGCTTGTAGGGTGTGCCTACCGCGCACTTTGCTCGCTGCGGCGCGTATAGCCAATGAGCTTGGTCAACGTGTCCGGCGGCGTTGCCGCGACCTCGTCGAGCAGCCGCTGCATGGTCTCGCCGTCCTCGGGCGATAGCTCGCGGCGGCCGCGCTCCATCTCGGCGATAAACGCTGGATCGCTGACGGTCGCCGAGAACGCCTTGCGTAACACCTTGGTCAGTTCCGGAGGCGTTCCCGGCGGCGCCGCGACCGGCCGGCCGACCTCCGCCATCGCCAGGATCACCTTCCACATCGCCTTGTGCTCGTCGGTCTTGACATAGTCCGTGACCAGCGGAACGTCGGCTAGATCGGGCGCGCGCGTGCGCGCGATCTGCACCAGAACCCGTATCTGTTTGTCGCGCAGCCAGTTCGGCCGCTCCGACTTTATCGACGACCATGATCCGGTAAGACCCTCGACCTCGCCACGCTCCATCGCGAGAAGGACGGTGGAGTTGGCGCGATAGCCCGACACGATGCGGAACTTGGTCCCGATCGTGTTGTTCATCAGATGCGGATAGGTCTCGCTGTCGTTGGGTCCGCTGCCGCCAAGCACGATGCTGCTGTTGAAGGCATCGGCCATCGTCTGCGCCTTGGCGGTGTGCCAGACCGTGGTCGAGCCGACCTCGGACGCAAAGCTGCCGAGCCAGTTGAATTGCGTCGGCGCGAACAGCGCATTCTTGTCGCCGAAGAACGGATAGAACGGCACGCCGCGCTGGATCAGGCCGATCACCAGCCCATCCTTGGGCGCGATGTTGAACAGCCAGTTGGCCGATTGCAGGCCGCCGCCGCCCGGCATGTTCTGCACCAGGATGGTCGGCTCGCCGGGCACATGCCGGCGCAAATGGGCGGCGAAGGTGCGGGCATAGAGATCATAGCCGCCGCCGACCTCCGAGCCGACCACGACGCGTATCGTCTTGCCGCGATAGAAATCCTCGCCGGCCGCAGGCCCAATCGGGGCCGCCAGAGCCAAAACGGCAACCACAGACCTCAGCATCGATGGCCACAACATTCCAGGTCTCCGTCTACCGCCGACATTGACAAGGCCGCCGGACGGTACGAAACGAGGGATTGGCGGCACAAGTGTGACGCATCATCACACGTGACCATTCGGGGGGAATTGTCCTTGAGCCCGGCCTGCGGGAGCAGACGTTGAGCGGAGGCGCTCTCAACAAGGGAGCCTCGGTCGAGAGCCTGCCGATAGACCCGGCAACGCCGCTCTTCCGGGTGCGTTCGTTCAACCTCCTGTTCATCACCCGCGTCGCCTCCACCACCGCCTTCCAGATGATCTCGGTCGTGGTCGGCTGGCACGTCTACGAGCTCACCGACAGCGCGCTGCAGCTTGGCCTCATCGGGCTCGCCCAGTTCATGGCGCCCGTCATCCTGATGGTGCCGGCGGGCCAGATCGTCGACCGTTACAATCGCCGCACCGTGCTGCGCTTGAGCTACGCGCTCGCCTTTGCCTCTTCGGCTGGGCTGATGCTGGTGGCGGCCATGCCGGAGCCGAGCCTCGTCGCCATCTATCTGCTTGTCTTCGCCAACATGGCGGCGCGCACCTTCGAGCAGCCGCTGATGCAGGCGCTGTTGCCCGCCATGGTGCCGCGCGCGATCCTCAACCGCGCGATCGCGGCGCATGTCTCGGCGCGGCACCTCTCGGTGCTGATCGGTCCCTCGCTCGGCGGTGTGCTCTATGTCTTCGGTCCGGTGTTCGACTATGGCGTCTGTACCACGCTCGTGCTCGCCGCTGTCATCGCCACGCTGCTGATGCCCGATCCGGGCCGGCCGGCGGACCAGCCCGACATAAGCCTCGACAGCGTCCTCGCCGGCTTCCGCTTCATCTGGCGCGGCGAGGTGATCCTGGGCGCGATGCTGTTCGAATTCGCCGCTGCACTGTTCGGCACCGTGAGTGCGCTGTTTCCGATCTATGCCCGCGACATTCTCGAGACCGGCGCCTGGGGCGCCGGCGTGCTGCGCAGCGCGCCCGCGCTCGGCGCCCTCATCGGCGCCGCGGTGCTTGCCCGCATTCCCATTCGGCACGGCGGCGGGTTCTGGCTCTATGCCGGCTTCGCGCTCACCGGCGTCGCCACGCTGGTGTTCAGCGTGTCGCATAGCCTGGTGCTGTCGGTTGCCGCCCTGATGCTGGTCGGCATCGGCGACATCGTGAGCACGGTGATCCGGCAGACCCTGATCCAGATGACCACGCCCGACGACATGCGCGGCCGGGTGTTCGCGGTCAACTCGCTGTTCTACGGCACCGCGAGCCACCTCGGCTCGTTCCGCGCCGGCATCATGGCTGAATATATCGGCGCGATCGGCTCAGCCGCCATCGGAGGCGTCGCCATCATTGCGACGGTGGCGCTGTGGGCGTGGCTGTTCCCGGCGCTGCGCCGGGTCGATCGTCCCGACGAGCCGCAGCCGTTCGACCGGATCACGCCTCGTGGATGACACAGCACTCCCAAAAGAGACTTCGATCGCGGATTGGCCCATCGACCCGTCGACGCCGCTCTTGCGGGTGCGCCCGGTGGCGCTCCTGTTCACCACCCGCGTAGCCTCCAACTCGTCCAATCAGATGCTCTCGGTCGCGGTCGGCTATCAGGTTTATGAGCTGACCGACAGCGCGCTGCATCTCGGCCTCATCGGCCTTGTGCAATTCCTGCCGCCGCTGCTGTTGATGCTGATCGCCGGCCATGTCGCCGACCGCTACAACCGTAGCCTCATCCTGCGCGCCTGTTTCGCGGTCGAATTCTGCGCCACTACCGGCATCATGATCGCGGCGCTGTTTCCGCAGCCGAGCCTCATTGCGATCTACGCGCTGCTCCTCACCAACGCCATGGCGCGCACCTTCGAGCAGCCGACCATGCAGTCGCTGGTGCCGGTGATGGCACCGCGCGTCATCCTCAGCCGCGCGGTCGCCGCGCATGTGTCCGGCGGACGGCTCTCCAACCTGCTCGGCCCCGCGCTCGGCGGGCTCCTCTACGTCCTCGGCCCGGCGTTCGCGTACGGCGCCTGCGCGCTGTTCATCGGCGCCGCTGCGGTCGCAAGCTTCATGCTGCCAAGCCCACCGGTCGCGGCCGAGCGGCCGAAGCTGAGCTGGCAT
>Ga0081455_10002824_pt1 | contig 20455 bp, 22 predicted proteins | sample TabmetS3T2R1_FD_70207 | JGI IMG/M metagenome (GOLD analysis project Ga0081455, IMG submission 70207) | Tabebuia heterophylla rhizosphere microbial communities from the University of Puerto Rico - S3T2R1 | ecosystem: Host-associated > Plants > Roots > Rhizosphere ...
TGGTCATTGCAGCGTGAACACGGGAAGCCCAGGCAGCTCTACAGTTAGTTTAGGGCCAGAAGCGTTCAAGCAAAGGGTACAGTCTACTGCGTGCCTGAGGCGGGAGCCTTATAATTATGTCCGCAACATATACCTTTCTACAGCCTTTGTCAATTCTTTTCCTACAACCTTTGTCAATACTTCTAGGAGAAACATTCTTGCACAAATTTCGAGATAAAAAGAGGGTTATATAATATCCAAAAGAATATTTGTTACCTTTGGCAACGAAATTAAAGGGTATTTGTAACCCTCTGCTATGAACTTTAAAAGAACACAGTGCTTTCGAGATTCACATCGTAAAGCCAGAGTGGAGACGCAGTAAACCATCGTGCACCCAAATGGAATGACTGCGGTAACAAGTTCGTGCGTAACGCTGATACAGCACGGCTGCGTCAGCATCTGGCCATCGATACCCTAACGACAGATGCATCTAGGGGGTTATAGTTTAAGACAGTCTGATACTGTGAAGCATAATCTGTGCCTCTATCGGATTGCTCCAGCGGCCTACAACCGTTCCTTGACCATCCTAATGTGCAGAAGATGCTAGCAGGCGTGGGCAGCGTCACGATGCAGCGTGGCGCCTCCTGAGCAGTGGCTGAGGCAGCGATGCAATGCAGGTGCCAGGCGGCAGCAACGATGTGCAGCGGACCGCATGGTCAGAGGCGGCGCCGTCGTGGGCTCACACGGTGATGTTGACGGTTGCCACGATGACGTGCGGGGTGACTGGCAGCGTCCTTTGGGCATTATAGATGGGCAGGGGACTCGCCGGCCGAGCGGCCCAGACCTGGTAGGAGGCGGGTAAAGCTTCGGCATACAGGGGCCTCCCTAAGCCTGTGAACTCGATGTGCTGGAGCGGGCCGGCCTGCCCTGCAAACAAGAGTGGTGCCACCATGACACCGGACAAAATGCGTCATACTTAGAGCGACCTCCTTGAGCGCATATCACCATAGACCAGACACACATGGAGACTCGATTCCTCCATATCTTATCTACATGTTATACAGCACACTAGAGGCAACAGGAATCCTCATTGCCTCGCTGATACGCTGCTAGCAGACTCTGTGCTACACTAACAGGAGCAACACGCCTTTTTGCCAAGGAGCATGCCGTGGCCATAGACAGCACGCAGCCAGAGATTACGTTTATCACCCCGGAACACCTCAAAGCCCGTCTAGACGCTGGCGAATATCTCTGCCTGCTCGATGCGCGTGAAATCGCTGAGTTCGACACGGCGCACATCCCTGGAGCACAGTGGTGCTCCAGCGGCCTGTTGGCCTCGCATATTGAGCGTGCGGCTCCTACCCCATATGTACCGCTGGTAGTCTATTGTGGCCGTGGTGAGGATGCTACGCTGTCTGTACCCACCTTACAGCGACTCGGCTATACGCACATCTTCGTCATCGAGGGTGGTTTTCTTGCCTGGTGTGCCGCAGGTTTTCCAACTGAAATAGAATGCATAGACCCACTGACTTCGGTGTAAAGGAGGAGAGACGGCATGGCGCAGCTACGCCTGCTGGCCTGCTTTGCGCACCCCGATGACGAGGCCTTCACGGCTTCTGGGGTACTGGCAGCCAGTACTGCCCGTGGGGTGCAGGTACGCCTGGTGTGTGCTACGTGTGGTGAGGAAGGCGATATTCGTCAACCAGGGGTCGCTACCCGCGAGACCTTAGGACAGGTACGGCACGAGGAACTGCGACGCTCGTGTGCGGTACTGGGCCTGCAAGAACCTATCATGCTGGGCTATCGTGATTCTGGCTGGGGAGAGTCGTCGGCGCAGTATCATCCTAGCGCCTTGGTACAGGCGCCACCCTGGCAGGTCGTACAACGTCTGGTCGAAGAGATTCGGCGCTTCAAGCCGCACATCGTCCTGACGTTCGAGCCCGATGGTATTTCGGGGCATAAGGATCATAAGGCTATGTCGCGTCATACGACTGCCGCAGTGCATATGGCCGGCGATTCCACCGCCTTTCCAGAGCAGGTCCAAGCCGGGCTCTTCCCGTGCCATCCCCTACGGCTGTTTTACGTTGCCCGCTTGCAGGGGCACCGTATGCACCGCGCCACCCTGCTCAGACAAGCGGGCCTCGAGGTGCCCTGGCCTGCACCAGAGCTGCGTCATCAAGGGGTCCCACTCGAACAGATGCATGTGCAGCTCGACGTCACTCCCTATCTGGAGCAGATACTCGCCAGCATGCGCAGCCACCGCACGCAAATGACCCCGGATTGGACATTCGACAAAGTTCCATGGGACACTACTGTCGCCATCCTCGGACAAGAATATTTAATACAGGCACATCCAACGGCACCACCGGGTGAACCACTCGCCACAGACTTTCTAGATGGTCTCCTTGGAGGAGAGAGGGCTTAACCCTGAGGAGGGCAGAGACGCTATGGACTCTTGGCTTCCCTTACCAAAAGCTTCTGGCCTTTTGACATTCCTTGCTGTACAGCTTCAGCCTGGGCTCACGCTGCCGAATGTCTGGCGCAATGTGCAAGAGATTGCCCGGCACGAAAGCCTTGGGAGTGTGACGGTAGTTTTTGTATTGCTGGCACTCCTCCTCGTGATCTGCGTCCCTATGGCACGCAGCCGCATTCGCACCGCTGCGTCGTTGTTTAGTGTCGCCCTACTGCTGGTGCTCACTTCCAGTATCCTGGCGGCTATGGGGCTGCCGGCCGGGGCGACAATGGTGTATTGGGCAGCGCTGGTATGTGGCGGTGTCGCGATCGTGAATCTGGCCAGCCTCGTCGTGTTTGATATCGCTCTTACCCTGGCACACCTGCACACCCCGCGTATCCTACGCGACCTGGTGGTCGCTTGCGCCTATATCGGTGTAGGCTTTGCGCTGCTTGCCCACAACGGCGTCAGTCTCACGGGCTTGATCACGACCTCTGCGGTCTTGACCGCGGTGATTGGTTTTTCACTGCAAGACACGCTTGGGAATATCATGGGTGGGCTGGCGTTGCAGATGGAAAAAACCATCAACGTCGGTGATTGGGTGAGAGTAGACCAGCAGGTCGGGCGGGTTAAAGAGATTCGTTGGCGGCACACGGCACTCGAAACGCGGAACTGGGATACACTTGTCATTCCCAATAGTATCTTGATGAAAGGCCAGGTGCTGGTGCTCGGGAGACGCACTGGTCAGCCTGTCCTGCATCGTCAGTGGGTGTACTTTAACGTGGACTTCCGCATTGCCCCCACGGAGGTGATCAGCGCGGTCAATGACGCCCTCCAGGCTGAACCCATTCCGGGGGTGGCCGAGGAGCCGCGCGCGCATAGCATTCTGTTGGATTTCAAAGAGAGTTATTGCCAGTATGCAGTACGGTACTGGCTCACCGACCTGGCGGCGGATGATCCCACCGATTCGCTGATCCGCACGCGTATTTACTTTGCCCTCAAGCGGCATGGCATTTCCCTGTCGATCCCGGCTCAGAGCGTATTTGTTACCGAAGATAGTGTGGTGCACAGAGACCTGCATCTGCAAAAAGAAGTGGCGCATCGCCTGGCAGCCCTGGCTGGCGTGGAACTGTTCCACACGCTGAACGAGGACGAGCGGCATGTCTTAGCGGAGCGCTTGCATCCTGCCCCATTCGCCAAGGGTGAGGCGATGACACGTCAGGGAACCGAGGCGCACTCGCTCTACATTATGACGAAGGGGTCGGCTGAAGTCGCTATTTCTGTGGCTGATGCCCCACGCAAGGTGATAGCGACACTGCAAGCGGGAGACTTTTTCGGTGAGATGTCGTTGCTGACGGGTGATAAGCGCTCGGCGACCGTGGTGGCACTGGAAGACGTGGAGTGTTATCGACTCGACAAAGAGGCCTTTCATGACATTTTACAGCAACGCCCGGAAATTGCCGAGCACATATCGCATGTCTTAGCACGCCGTCGTATGGAGCAGGAAGCAGCCCGTGAAGGACTCGATGCTGAGGCTGGGCGTCTGCACATGCAGCATACCCAGGGCGATATTTTTGCACGTATCTCAGCCTTCTTTGGCCTTGGCAGTGTCATGAAGGTGTAGGCGAGGAGAAGCCCAGAGCGCTCTAGGGGTGCTGCTGCAGCTCCCAGCCCTTACCGCGTAAGCAGGTGAGATAGGCATTGTAGTGGTCGGCGTCAAACACATCGGAGGTCGTCGGGGCTTGCGCCGCCTCGACCTCACAGGTCGCCGCATCATCGGCAAAAGCTGTGGACGGTTTTGTGGGGTTCGTCCAATACGTAGATGGGCAGCCGGCCAGTGGTAGAGCCATGCACAGCCCCAGCAGACAGCCCCAACACCGCGCCCAGGTGGCATAACCAGCATGTCTCACAGTCCGTGTCCCTCGATGATCCTAGCGCGGGCCCATACGCAGGGCCCCGTCCAGACGGATGGTCTCACCATTGAGCATGACATTCTCGACGATATGCCGTGCCAGAGCTGCGTATTCGTCGGGTCGTCCCAGGCGTTTGGGAAAGGGCACAGCAGCACTCAACGCTTGCCGGGCCGGCTCTGGCAGGTCAGCGACCATGGGAGTATCAAAGACCCCGGGCGCAATGGCTACGACGCGAATACCGTGGGAGGCGAGCTCGCGGGCAATCGGCAGGGTCATACCAGCGACCCCGGCTTTGGAAGCCGCATAGGCTGGCTGGCCAATCTGGCCTTCGAAGGCGGCGATAGACGCGGTGTTGATAATGACACCACGCTCGCCCTCAGTATTCGGGGTGTTCTGCGTCATAAGGGCTGCTGCGAGACGTATGACATTGAACGTTCCAATCAGGTTGATCTGGATCACCCGTGCAAAGCGCTCTAGGGGCAGTGGGCCTTGCCGGCCGATGACGCGCTCAGCGGTAGCGATCCCGGCGCAGTTGATCACAATATGGACGCTACCAAACTGCTCCTGCACCTGTGTCAAAGCACGCTGCACGCCCTCACTGTTAGTGACGTCAGTCTTGACGAAGATCCCGTTGCTACCCAACTCGGCTGCCAGGGCGTTGCCTGCTTCAACATTGAGATCCCAGAGGGCCAACTTGGCCCCAGCCCCAGCGAACAACCGCGCTGTGGCGGCTCCTAAGCCTGAGGCTCCACCCGTAATCACTGCCACGCTTCCCGCGAGCTGCATGCGCTATCTCCTATGTCGAAACTCTCTCCAGCGGTGCTCTCATCGCAGACAGTGTAACGCATCGCGGCGTCTATCGACAGAACTTCGTCAGGGTTGCTTTTCTTCTGCACGCAACTCTGGTAGAACATTCCTGAAACGTATAGGCAATCGACCATCGACTGGGAGGAGCAACAATGCGATTTGCGGACCGCATGTCTTTATTGGGAACCGAGACAGCGTTTGAAGTGCTGGTCAAAGCACGGGCGTTGGAAGCGACCGGCAGGGAGGTCGTGCACCTGGAAATTGGTGAACCTGACTTCGATACCCCACGGCATGTGATTGAGGCAGCCAAAGAGGCCCTGGACCAGGGCTACACCCATTATGGCCCCTCGGCTGGTCTGCCGGAGCTGCGGGAGGCAATTGCCCAGGATGTCGCAAGGCAACGCGGTACTACTGTGCAGGCGTCTCAGGTCGTCGTGACGCCTGGGGGCAAGCCTATCATGTTCTTTGTCATTATGGCATTGGCGCAGCCTGGAGATGAGGTCATCTATCCCAACCCTGGCTTCCCGATCTACGAATCCGTGATTCGTTTTGTGGGTGCCACCCCGGTCCCTATTCCGCTGCGTGAAGAAAAACAATTCAGCTTGGACGTCAATGAGCTGCGGGACCTCGTCACGGAGCGTACGCGCCTCATCATTCTCAATTCCCCGCAAAACCCCACCGGTGGCATTCTGCCGCCGGCGGACCTGCAAGCGATCGCCGAGATTGCGGTCCAGCACGGTATCCCAGTCCTGTCAGACGAGATCTATTCACGCATGGTGTACGATGGGGAATTTTGTAGCATTACGACCTGCGATGGCATGCAGGAGCTGGGGATCATCCTGGATGGCTTTTCTAAGACCTATGCCATGACTGGCTGGCGTCTCGGCTATGGCGTTATGCCTGAGGAACTGGCCGTGCATGTGACGCGTTTGATGACCAACAGCAACTCTTGCACGTCCTCGTTCTCGCAACGAGCGGCGCTGGTGGCCCTCACTGGTCCGCAGGAGCCGGTGGATGCCATGATGGCGGAGTTTCGACGGCGGCGGGATATCTTTGTCGAAGGCCTGAACACGATTCCAGGCTTCCGCTGCGCTATGCCTGGTGGAGCCTTCTACGCCTTTCCAAATGTGTCGCAGGTCAGCCGGTCGTCCAAGGAACTGGCCGAGTATCTCCTTCAGACTGGCGGCGTTGCTTCCCTGGCGGGCGTCGATTTCGGTGTGTACGGTGAAGGGTATCTGCGCTTTTCCTATGCCAACTCGCAGGCGAACTTACGCAAGGCCCTGGAGCGCATTGCCGACTGTGTCGACAAACTTGGGCCTCGTTAAGGCAGCCGGCGGAAGAGGGGGAAGTATGGAAGCGTTCCGTATTAATGGTGAGCGACTCTGGCAGTCGCTGATGGAGATGGCCAGGATCGGGGCGACACCGCGCGGCGGCGTGTGTCGTGTGGCCCTGACGGACGTGGATCGACAGGGCCGTGATGTGTTCATACGCTGGGCCCGTGAGGCAGGGTGTGAAGTTGAGATCGACCAGATGGGCAACATTTTTGCCCGGCGTCCTGGTACTGATAACGCGCTGCCCCCGGTGCTGACGGGCAGTCACCTTGACACACAGCCCACGGGTGGGAAGTTTGATGGGGTCTACGGGGTGTTAGCCGGACTCGAAGTGATCCGGACCCTTAACGATCACGGCTACGCTACCCGCCATCCGGTGGAAGTGGTGGTATGGACGAATGAAGAAGGGTCTCGCTTCGCTCCTGCCATGGTCGCCTCAGGCGTGTTTGCCGGGGAATTTTCTCTGGAGTACGGTCTGTCACGTACGGATCTCAACGGCGTCACGATTGGCCAGGAACTCGATCGCCTGGGCTATGCCGGCATGCGTGTCTGCGGTGGGCAACCTGTGCACGCCTACTTTGAAGCCCATATTGAGCAGGGGCCCATCCTGGAAGCAGAGCGGCGTGTGATTGGCGTGGTCCAGGGATTGCAAGGGCAGCGCTGGTTCGACTGTACCGTGCAGGGCATGGAGTCGCATGCTGGGACCACACCGATGCCCAGGCGCCGAGATGCGTTACTTGGGGCCATGCGCATAGTGCAAGCGGTCCAGGAGGCCGCCCTGGCACAGGCCCCATACGGCGTGGGCACCGTAGGGCAACTGTTGGTACATCCGAACTCCCGCAATGTCATTCCAGGACGCGTGGATTTTAGTATTGACTTACGTCACCCCGAGGATGGCCCACTCAAAACTATGGCCGAGGCCGTGCGTGCGGCCCTGGACCGCCTGGGTGACCTGGGACTCACCGGTACCCTCCAGGAAATCTGGTACGCACCGCCCACGCCTTTCCATCCCGACTGTATCGCGGCAGTGCGGCGCGCTGCGGAGTATTTACACCTGTCACACATGGATATGATTAGTGGGGCGGGTCATGACGCCAAATACCTGGTACAAGTCTGCCCCTCAGCGATGATTTTCATCCCCTGTAAGGACGGCATTAGCCATAACGAAATTGAGGATGCTACCCCAGAGGACGTCACCGCCGGCGGTGACGTCCTGTTGCAGGCCATCCTCGAGAAAGCCACCGAGTAGCGTGGGCAGGGAGTTTTTGCATGGTCACCTCAGTGCGCTATCCCCCGGGGCCCAAATCAAAACTGCCCGGCGGGCAGATGCTAGCCTACCGCCGTGACGCCATTGGTCTGTTGACTCGCCTTACCCGACAGTATGGAGATGTGGTCACATACAAACTCGGGCCGGAGCGGGTGACCGTCCTCAACCATCCTGACTACATCCGTGACGTCCTGATTACCCATCAGCGCAACTTCACCAAGAGCCGCGCCTTGCAATGGGCCAAGTTTATCTTAGGCGAGGGACTCCTCACCAGCGAGGGGGAGGTGCACGTGCGCCAGCGTCGGCTGGCACAGCCCGCCTTCCAGCGTCAGCGTATCCCCACCTATGGCGCCGTCATGGCCACTTACGCCCAGCGTCTCCAAGAGCGCTGGCAGGACGGAGAGACGCGCGACATCGACCAGGAGATGACGCGCCTCACCCTGGCTATCGCCAGCAAAACGCTCTTTGATGCCGATGTGGAAGAGGATGCCAGAGACATCGGCGCAGCCCTGACCACCATTCTCCAACTTTTCCCCCGCTTCATGCTGCCCTTTTATAACCTGATTGAGAAACTCCCGCTGCCGAGCAATCGACGGGCGGAACAGGCCCACAAACTCCTTGATACAGTGATCTACCGCATCATCCAAGAGCGCCGTGCCAGTGGCATCGATAAGGGCGATCTGTTGTCAATGTTGCTCGCGGCCCGCGACGAAGAGGGCGATGGTGGTGGCATGAGCGATCAGCAAGTCCGCGATGAGGCCATGACCATTTTTCTCGCTGGTCACGAAACCACAGCGATGCTGCTGACCTGGACGTGGTATCTGCTGTCCCAGCATGCAGCGGTGGAAACCCAACTGCATACGGAACTTCACACGGTGTTGGCTGGCCGCCTGCCGACGGTAGAGGATATACCACGCTTGCCTTACACTAGAATGGTGCTTGCCGAGGCCATGCGCCTCTATCCCCCTGCCTGGATCATTGGCCGTCGTGCAATCGAGGCGTACGAAGTAGGGGCGTACGTTATCCCGGCCACATCCATTGTGGTCCTGAGTCCATACATTACGCAGCACGACGCGCGCTTTTTTCCTGATCCTGAGGTGTTTGACCCACAACGCTGGACTCCAGAAGCCGAAGCCGCACGCCCCAAATTCGCCTATTTCCCTTTTGGTGGTGGGGCGCGTCAATGTATTGGGGAAGGCTTTGCATGGATGGAAGGAATTTTAGCGCTGGCAACCCTCGCGCAGCAGTGGCGGATGCGCCTTGCCCCTGGTCATCCAGTGGCCCTGAAGCCTTTGCTTACCCTGCGCCCCAAGTATGGCATGCGCATGAGGCTGGAGCGGCGTCAGGTGCAGTGAGCTGGGCAGCATTCTGGAAGGAGAGTACATGGCTGACGATGTCTTACGTGTTGAGCGACGCGAACGCATCGCTATCCTGACCCTGAACAGGCCGGACCGGTTGAATGCCTTGAGTGTTGAACTGCGTGAAGCCCTGACCCACACCTGTCAAGAGCTGCGCGATGACGACAACGTCTGGGCTGTGATCCTCACCGGCGCTGGACGCGGCTTCTGCTCTGGCGTCGATTTGCGCACACCGCGTGCTGACAGTGAGTCATCGCCAAACCGACAAGAACGCTTAGATGTCTACGGTTGGGTCGGGCGCCAGGCTATGGCCGTGTATCGCACTTTGGATAAACCGATCATTGCCGCGGTCAATGGCGTGGCTGCAGGAGCTGGGATGTCTCTGGCGCTGTCCTGCGATATGCGCGTTGGTTCAGAGTTGACGCGCTTCAAAACGGTGTTTATCGAGCGCAGCCTTAGTCCAGATTCAGGCCTGTCATTTTTTCTGCCACGTATTGTGGGCTACAGTCGTGCGTGTGACCTGATTTACACCAGTCGCTTTGTTGAAGCCGAGGAGGCATATCGTATTGGTCTCCTGGATCGGCTGGTTCCAGCTGACAAACTCCTGGAGGAAGCCATGGCGCTGGCCCAGGCTATTGCCTCCTGGCCTCCAGTTGCCATGCAGGCGGCGCGGCGCACCCTGCAACAGAGCATGGAATCAACCCTCGAAGAGCAACTGCGCCATGAGTCCTTTGGCCTCCTGTTGGCGCGGCGGGCTCCTCACGACGTCCAGGAAGCTCGCGACTCTTTCCTCGAACGCCGGCCCCCCAACTTCACTGGCCAATAGTCGTCTCCACGGAGGCCACTGCACGCTGCCGCAGCAGGAATCTCCCCTGCGCGAGTGAGGTTGTAAATGATAGTTGTCGGGACGTCCAACAGTGTCAAGCCTCTGCGCTTCTGGTCAAGTGAGGGAGAAGCAGGTGTCGATAGTACGGCGGATTGTGGCGGCGTGGTGTCTCGTGAGTGTCTGGGGATGTGTCCACCCTGTGGTGCAACCCGACACGCAGGAGCGCTCAGCCATCGCCTTTGCGCAGAAGGTGCTGAAAGAGATGTCGCAGGGGCTGGAGAAGCTGCGTGTCTCCTTGGGGACAACTCTCCAAGAGAGAGGTACATATCGTATCTTGGCCGCAGATTTTTTCCCTCATAATGTCACGACAGCCGACATGATGCAAAATTTTGCCCGTTTTTGCACACAGATCGGCGGCACGATGGTGAAATCTGTCTGTCAAGCGAGTCCCGAGGAGGCGAATCAGGTGAAATTTTTGGTGCGTACAGTGGACCAATCCCCCAAAAACAAGCAGTTTGTGCGCATGCATGTTGTGGTCTACGAACCGGTTGGGGCACCTTCGGCGGAATTTTTACGAGCTATTCAGCCATATCGATAGGCTAAGCGCCCCAAGGCTACAAATGAGCAAGCAGCGGTCATTCGGCCACGGGGCCCGAGGGCTCTCACGCGACCGCTTGCCGCGGTGGTGGCGGCCGTGCTGGGAGAGGTCGTGAGGCCTCCCCCTATCCCGACATTCCTCCACGCCCCTTCATACTACGGCGTCGCGCCCCATACCAGCGTTGTAGCTTTTCCGGCGGCACGCCCCAGAAGTATAGGGTGATGAGGACAGTGTTACGCACGGTGGTATAGAGCACGCCGTCTCGTTGCCAGCGGCGCCCAGACGTGTGCACCGCCTGTGGGAGGAGCGTGAGGCGTCCACGTTTGCGTAGGGCCTGCACCATGCGGACATCTTCCATAAAGGGGATTTCGTCATAGCCCCCCAGGGCCTCGAAGACCTGCCGAGGCATGAAGAGTGCCTGATCGCCATATGGTAACTGTCCAAAGCGGGCACGCAGATTCGTGCCCCAGGCGACCAGGCGTAGGGCCGGCGTAGGCGGCATAATAGCCAGGCGAAAGGCTCCCCCTACGACGCCATCCTGGAGCGCCCACCGCACCGCCTCCAGGCCCGCTGCTGGCAGGAGGGTATCGGCATGCAGAAACAGTAGAATGTCCCCGTGGGCGTGCCGAGCTCCCCAGTTCATCTGCACAGCCCGCCCACGCCGGCTGTGCAGGACCTGCAAGGTGAATTGCTGGGCAATGGCCACGGTCTGGTCGGTGCTCCCGCCATCCACCACGATCAATTCATCACCAGGGGCCAAGGTTACGCCCCTGAGAGTCGCAAGGAGATGGTCTTGTTCATTGAGAGTCGGCACAATCACGGAGATGCGAAGCGAGGGAGACGGCGTGACCACAGCGCTAAAGCTGGCCATGGTGTGACATATCTCGCGGCAGCAACGACACAGGATCTATACGATGCAGAAAACGCTCAAAGGTCTGACATAGAGGCGACAGCGTGCGTCCACGATGGCGGATAATGTAAAAATGGCGCTGCAGCATCACCCCCTCAATCGTCACGACCGCCACACTGCCAGCCTTCAGTTCATCAATGAGCGCAATACGCGACAGAATCGACACGCCGATACCAGCCTTAATGCCTTGTTTGATCGCCTCCGTACTGCCCATTTCCGCCACGGTGCGGAGAAGTGTGGGTTCGAAGCCGTGCTGTTTCAACGTCTGTTCCATGACCAGGCGTGATCCCGAACCGCGCTCGCGTTGAATAAACGGTTCAGTCCCCAGCGCCATGAGCGGCACGGTCCCTTGCTGCGCCCAGGGGTGATCGTGCGCTACCGCTAGCACCAGTTCATCCTCGACAAAGCGGTGATAGAGCACCTGCGCGTGCTGTACACACGCACCCACGACCCCGAGTTCAAGATCACCGCGGAGAATGCGTTCGATGGTATTCATGGTGTCGGTAATGCTCAAGCACGCGGTGATGTCAGGGTATTGGCGTTTAAAGTGCCCGAGAATCGGCGGCAGCACGTACTGACCCGGGATGCTACTCCCACCAATGAGCAACTCCCCACTTACGCCCCCTTGCAACTCCTGCAAGGCTTGCACGGCCGCAGTTTTGACGGAGAGCAACCGCTTCGCATAGCTGTACAGCACTTCCCCTGCCTGTGTAAGCGTAATCTCTCGACCAAGTCGATCAAAGAGTACGAGTGCCAGGCTCTCCTCCAGCGTTTTGATATGGCCGCTGATAGTGGGTTGGGTCAACAGCAGTGCCTCGGCGGCTTTCGAAAAGCTGCGAAACTTTGCGACGTAGTAAAATACCTCGACTTGTCGGAGGTCTAAAGCACGCGTGTGGTCACTGTTGTGCACGGCAACACCCACTTGAGCCTAGGAGAGCGGCGACGAGCATTGCACGACGCCTAGGGTATGTATAGTATACAGTACAGTGTCTACGAGTACGCCTGGCATGGGACGGAGGAACCTGTGTATTGGTTTGACATTGGCCTGACGATTGCCCTGATCCTCAGTGGCGTATGGGGTTGCCTCAGGGGTCTGGTCCGCGCCATGCTGTCGCTCATCGGGCTGGCCACCGCTTCGGTCCTTGCTGTACATGGGTATTCTGACATCGCCCAGCGACTCGCACCGCTCATTGCCACACTGTGGGTACGACAGGCCATCGGTTTCGCGCTGATTTTCCTCGCTGTGATGGCCGTCGCCATGCTGTGTAGTCTCTTGTTGCGTTTTGCCCTCCAGGCTGCCGGTCTGTCACTGATGGATCGAGTGCTCGGAGGGCTCTTCGGGCTTGCCAAAGTTATTCTCGTGGTCTCCGTACTGCTCATGATGGCCAACAGGTTTTTCCCGTCTGTGCGGACGCACCTGAAGGCAGACTCTACACTCGCCCCCTTTCTCTTATGTAACGCTGAATTCCTTGAAGCGTTCCTAGAAAAGCATGACACTATGAAAAGCATGACGCTGTCATACAGCACCTGCATCGGTAGGTACGCTAACCCTGTCGGCAACCCCTAAGCTCTAGGCCTTGTCTGTTACACCGGCCTCCGCCGTCAGGTGCTTCCCGAAGGTCTGGCGCACCTCTTGATTTGCCTCGATCAGGCGTTGCATACGTGTGGTCGCTTCCTGCTGCATGAAATCCTTCACGCACACTAGAACCACACGTCCCGCCAGGGTATTGACGTTGGTGATGTCTGGCACTGGATGAGCGACAGGGTCCTGTTGGAAGAGAGCAATGGCTGCCGCCACGGCAGCATCGCTATACATCTCGCTGAAGAGATAGTTGTAGCGCAGACGGACATAGTCGCGCTCCTTGGTCTCCTCCCCGCCCATTTCCTGGACAATATTTTCCATGTCGATCGCGCTAGGCTGCTTGGCGTCCTGTTTCAGGAAGTCCTGAATGGCACTGAAATAACTGGCAAAATCTTCCCGGTCGTCCAGTTCATCCTGGGGGATCTTGGAACTGATTTCGAAGGTAATGCTATCGCCATCGAGGCGTGCCGGACCGATCTCATACGTAATACCGTCAATATTGAAACGATTTTCTTTTTTCGGCTGGTACTGGGTTTTGAAGGCATCGATGCTCGCGGCCAGCCCCTGCGAGGCGAATTGATGAAAAAGCTGCTGTCTGAAGTTTGACATCACGTCACCCCCCGAATTATCTAAGGTGCTAAGGGGCGCGACTCCACCGCCGAGATGGGGGTAGCATCCGCGCTGGGACGAAGGATTAAAAATGTGCTAATACGCAGTATATCCGCAAGATGCGTGTAACGATTATACGCGGCGAGGCGTGCCCTTGCAATGCGAAAGGGGCAGGTTGTCCACTATACGAGTGCCGAACGACCCCCAGAGCGGCTGCCCTTGACGGGTACGAGAAGCGTGAATTAGACTACTGCCTATGACACTCATTCGTATAGAACATCTCGTGAAAACGTTTGCTGGTGTGCCGGTCCTGCAGGATGTCTCGTGGCAGATTGAGGCGGGGCGTAACATTGGACTCATTGGCACGAACGGCAGTGGTAAAAGTACGCTTCTCAACATTATGAGCGATGTGATGACCGCCGATAGCGGTACGGTGGAACGCGCGCGTGGTCTGCGCCTGGGATATCTCACCCAGGAAATGACGGTGGAAGGAGACCGCACGCTGTACGAGGAAGTCCGTGAAGCCTTCCGTCCGCTCCTGGATATGCAGGCAGAGATGACTGCCCTGGAGGCCCGCCTGGCGCAGCCGGCCAGCAGTACTGCGGATCTGCAACGCTATGGGACGCTGCTCGAAGAGTTTAACGCGCGCGAGGGGTATGCCATGGCGGCGCGCGTAGAGGCGACGCTGCTGGGCCTTGGCTTTCGCCCCACTGATCTGTACATACCGGTGCAACACCTCAGCGGCGGGCAGAAAAATATGGGAGCCCTGGCGCGGGTGCTGTTGCAAGAGCCTGACCTCTTATTACTCGACGAGCCCTCGAATCACCTCGACATCACTGCTACCGAGTGGCTCGAAGGCGTCTTGCGCGCCTATCGTGGCACAGTAGTGGTGATTTCGCATGATCGCTACTTTCTCGACCGTGTGGTTGACGAAATCATGGAGCTGGAGCAGCATCGCCTGCAGCGCTATGTGGGCAACTATTCGGCGTATGTGACGGCCAAGGCGGCGCGCCTCGAACAGCAACACAAAGCCTATGAACAGCAGCAAGCGGAGATCCGACGTCAGGAGGAATTTATCCGGCGGAATATGGCCGGGCAGAACACGAAACAGGCACAGAGCCGTCAGAAGGCGTTGCAGCGTCTGGAGCGCGTGGAGAAACCCACGACGGACAATCAGCGCATGCAGTTGCGCTTTACCACCCATCAGCGCGAGAGCCATGAGGTCATTGTCGGGCGCCAGGTCTGGAAGTCGTACGGTGATCGCACGGTGCTGCGCGGCCTCTCCTGTACCGTCTACCGTGGCGAAAAAGTTGGCCTGATGGGGCCGAATGGGGCCGGTAAAAGTACTTTCTTGCGCCTGCTCATGGGACACGAGATGCCAGATCGGGGCACCCTGCGCTTGGGCCAGAATGTCACTGCTGCCTATTACGACCAGGAAATGCGTCACTTAAACCCTCAGAACAGCATCTTGGATGAGGTGTGGCAAGTTGAGCCCTGGAAAACTGCGGGGGACATGCGGGCCTATCTGGGGCGCTTTTTGTTTAGTGGCGATGAGGTGTTGCAAACGGTTGGGACGTTGAGCGGGGGCGAAAAAAGCCGGGTGGCCCTCGCCAAGCTCATGCTCTCAACGGCCAATCTCCTGGTGTTGGATGAACCCACCAATCACCTCGATATTCCGGCCCGCGAGGTGCTCGAACAGGCCCTGGCGGCGTATCCTGGTACGCTGCTCATTGTCTCGCACGACCGGTATTTTTTGGATTGCGTTATCTCGCGTCTGCTCTATCTGCGTGACGGTTCGTGTACGTCCTATGCGGGGAATTACACGGACTACCAGGCGCATCTTGCCGCTCAGACAGCAGCGCAACAGCAAGTGCCGGGTATCAAAAAAACCTCGCATGTACCTCCGCGCCTCGGTCCGCGGCCTGCTAAACGCCGCAAACTCAGTGTTATCGAGGCCGAAATTCACCACATCGAGGCAGAGATCGCCGCGGTCCAAACGGCTATCGAGGCTCATGACGGCACGGATTGGCAGCGCCTGACCGAACTCAGCACGCAGCAGGGCACACTGACGGCGCGGCTGGAGAGTTTGCTAGAGGAATGGGAAGAGAGCATGGCCGCCGAGGGCGACTAATGGTCACCGTGGATGGATAGCGGTGGCAGAGAGAAGCACATGCAGAAGGGAGGGTACAAGCGGTGGACACGGAGCAGGATTTGATCATCCTGACCTATGTGGATTACATACGCCTGCGCCGCGAGCTGAAAGCGGCGGGGTTCGATCTGTGTTACACGGCCCAGGTAGAACAGCCTGTGCGTCTCGATTGGTCCCCTGATCTCATGCATGATCCGGAGTTCCTGCGGCAGATAGCGCAGCGGCATCCGGCTGATCCCAGTTTTCGCATTGCGGCAGTGCGCCTTATCAAAAAAGGCAGCTGGTTTCGACCTGACCAGTATGCTGTAACATTTCATGCCGTCGGAGCGCTGCGCGACGCTGAGTTCCAGCGCTACCTGGCTGAGCACCACATCCAGAGTAGCACGGACGTATCACGTGCTCTGCTCACTGCATCCTGAGACGCTCCGCAGTGTGTTCTTGACCTATCCGCTGCGGCTGGTGTGCTAGGGGCCGTTGCCACCGCTGGGCGCCTCGTCGGCTTAATACCCGTGCAACTCCAGCACGCCTTGGGTATTGCAACCAGTGCGGCTGCCGGCAGCCGCAGTAATGTCGGCACCAACACGATGCCCCTGCACACGAACATGAGCGTGGCAGCCCCCAACGCCCCCTCACGCGGCAAGAATGCGAGACCAAATTTCGCCAGTGCGCCCGAGACGTACTCTCCGCGGAGCAGACGCTGTTGGCCATGCGCTACCTGTATCAGCTCGACACACTCGCAGGTATCCGGCGTTTGTTGGATGCGCTCAGCCTGGCTCCGAGTACTGCCTAATTATTTGATAAGATGTGCCGCCTTCTACCGTTTTCGCCGTCATAGGTATGCGCCAGTTGCCTCGCTGTTGAGACATGTCCCGACATTTCCCGAATTCGATGGCAAGAACCGGAGTGTTTTACTGGCGGATTTCAGCCATTCTTATAGCAGAAACGGCACAAGTAAGACGATGGGACATTCAAAGGGAAAAACCATGCATCAAACAGGTGAACCAGTGATGACACAAACCGCTCGGACCTCGCCGCCGTTCGCGAGCGACGATGAACGATGGGAGGCGGTAGTGCGAGGCGACCGCGCCGCGGACGGCGCGTTCTATTATTCGGTACGGACGACTGGCGTCTATTGCCGACCATCCTGTGCGGCGCGGCTGGCACGCCGCGAGCATGTCCGTTTCCACGCCACGTGCGAAGAGGCCGAACAGGCAGGCTTCCGGCCCTGTAAACGGTGCCGGCCGCACCAGTCGGCGCTCGTCGAACAGCACGCCGCAGCGGTGGCGAAGGCTTGCCATTTAATCGAGACCGCTGAGGATATGCCGAACCTCAATACGCTCGCCGCAGCCGCCGGCATGAGCCGCTTTCACTTCCATCGGGTTTTCAAAACCCTCACCGGCGTCACACCGAAAGCGTATGCGGCTGCTCACCGGGCGCAGCGGGTACGCAACGAGTTGTCGCGGAGTGGCACCGTGACGGAAGCGATCTACGGCGCCGGGTTTCATTCTAATGGGCGTTTCTACACAACGTCCTCGGAGGTGCTAGGTATGACACCAACCAACTTCCGCTCCGGCGGTCATGGTGCATCCATTCGCTTCGCCGTTGGCGCCTGCTCACTGGGCTCGATCCTTGTCGCAGCCACTGACAAGGGTGTCTGCGCTATCATGCTCGGCGACGATCCCGATACGCTGGTACGCGATCTCCAGGACCGCTTCCCGAAGGCACAACTGCTCGGCGGGGACAAAGACTTCGAGCATTTAGTGGCCAGGGTAGTCGGCTTCGTCGAGGCGCCAGCACTTGGGCTCAATCTGCCACTCGACGTGCAAGGCACAGCTTTTCAGCAGCGTGTCTGGCAAGCCTTGCGGGCGATCCCGTCTGGCGCCACAGCAAGCTACACGGAAATCGCTGAGCGTATTGGTGCTCCGCAGGCGGTACGCGCCGTGGCCCAGGCCTGTGCGTCAAACCCGCTCGCCGTCGCCATTCCCTGCCATCGCGCCGTGCGCAAGGACGGGGCCTTGGCCGGTTACCGCTGGGGCGTCGAGCGTAAACAGGCTCTGCTCGAGCGTGAGGCCGTCTCATGACCAGGGCCGTTGTCTCCAACACTCCAATGTGTCCGTACCCCACTATTGCCGAGCGCGTTGCCACATGCGATTGGCAGCGCATCACCGCAGGCCTCGAGGCGTATGGCTGCGCAGTGGCGGGCACGGTGCTTTCTCCAGCAGAGTGTAAGGTCCTAGCGGAGAGCTATGCAGAGGAGGAGCTGTTTCGCAGCCGCATTGTAATGGCGCGCCACGGCTTCGGGCGCGGCGAGTACAAATACTTCGCCTATCCGCTTCCCGCAATGGTCGCCAACCTGCGCCAGGCGCTGTATCCGCCGCTGGCTAGCATCGCAAATCGCTGGAACGAGACTCTGGGCAGCGACGTGCGCTATCCGGATGAGCATGCGGTATTTCTTGAGCGGTGTCACGGCGCCGGCCAGACCCGGCCAACGCCGCTCCTCTTGCACTATGGCGAGGGCGATTACAACTGCCTGCATCAGGATCTCTATGGCGAGCATGTCTTCCCGCTGCAAGTCGCCTTCCTCCTATCGGTGCCCGGACACGACTTCACGGGCGGTGAATTCGTGCTCACGGAGCAGCGACCTCGCCAGCAATCGCGCGCTGAAGTGGTGCCGCTCAGGCAGGGAGACGGCGTCATCTTCCCGGTCCATCATCGGCCAGTGCAAGGCACGAAAGGATGGTATCGCGTCACCCTGCGCCATGGCGTGAGCCGGATACGCTCCGGTCAGCGCCATACGCTCGGCATCATCTTCCACGACGCCATATAAGGCCTGATTTAGTGTGCCTGGGGAAGAACGTGTGCAGCGAGAGTTTCGACCTCCCAGCGGAAACGCGCCATGTCGTTCGTCTGGGTACTCAGCACCACATGCGAAGCTCCTAACGCCTGGAGCTGGAGGAGATCGGCGGTAATTTGCGCCGTGTTGCCTTCCATGAACTGCCGGTCAGCGGCACTGGCAGTCTCACGGACACGGACAGTAAAGCGCGGACATAGGGCAGGCGTCTGGCGTCCAGCCTGCTGGCTCAACGTCGCCAGGGTCACCATGGTAGTTTGGAGCTGGGCCGGAGACTGGTCAATGGGATGCCAGCCAGTCGCAAACCGGGCCGTGCGGCGCAGCGCCGAGCGGCTCTGGCCACCGACCCAGAGAGGCAAGGGTTGCTGGATAGGCTTGGGCTGAAAGATAATGTCGGCAAAGGAGCCATAGGGACCACTGTACTGCGGCGCATCCTGCGACCACAGGATTTGCATGACGCGCAGCGCTTCATCGGTGTAGCGTCCACGCTCGGCAAAAGAGACACCGAGTGCCTGGAATTCCGCCTCAGCCCAGCCTACCCCTGCTCCGAGGATCAGACGTCCTTCACTGAGTTGGTCAATGCTCGCCAGTTCTTTCGCGAGTACAATGGGATGACGGTACGGAATGACCAGCACCGTGGTCCCCAGGCGCACCCGACTCGTAATCCCTGCCAGATAGCCCAGCACCGCGATGGCGTCGTAGTACACTGGACCGTAGCGTGCCTCAACCGCACGCGGCACCACCGCATGGTCCGGGATCCATACGGAGTCAAACCCGAGATCCTCAGCCATGCGCGCGGTGTCATGGATATAGCGTTTCGAGAGCAGGTCCCGGTGGTTGGCGATATTGATGCCAATCTGCATACCATGCCTCATCCACTCTAGCTGATTGCCCCAACAGGCGTCTCATCGCGGGCCTCCTGCCGCCAGCCTTCTGTAAGCACCATACGGCTACGGTACGCGCCGTGGAGGACCTTGTCAAGCAGGAAGCCAGGCATGAGCGAGGCTACTCACTCGGTTAGCCCTTTCACCATCATAAAGACCGCTCCTGCCAAGACGAGCAACAGGAACAAGCGCTTCAACATTTCAGGAGGCATATGTACCACACAGCGTGCCCCCACCTGGCCGCCCACAATGCCCGCAACGACTAACGGAAGCCACAGCCCCACATCCACATTGCCCTGGCGCCAGTGGGTGAAGGCACCAAAAATAGCAGGCAGAATGAACACCGCCAGGGAAGTCCCAGCCGTTACCCGCAGAGGGACACCGAGCACGATGGCGGTTAAGGGGACGAGGAACACGCCGCCACCAACTCCAAAAAAACCAGAGAGTATGCCAGTAGCCAGGCCACTGAATATAGCTTTGACCATATCAAAATCGTAGTGATACAGCATATCCCCTATGATGCGCTGGCGATGTAAGACATACCACCGCGATGCCGTTGGAGAGGTTGCTGGCTGCGTACGCAGAGACCGAGAGGCAGGCACCAAGCAGTACATCGCAATAACGCCCACAAGAAGCAGACTGAACAGCACATGTAAGACTGGATGCGAGACCAGACTCGAAAAATGCGCTGAGGCCATCGCCGTCAGCGTGGCAGGGAGCGTCATGGTCAGAGCAATAACGGGATCGATACTTCTCTGACGTACATGTTGGAGAAGAGCAGCCAGGCCAGAACAGGCCACAAACGCCAGGCACGTACCGACAGCCGTATGAATGGGCACCCCCATCACGGTGAGGAGAGGGATCATAATGAATCCTCCTCCTACGCCCAGTAAGCCGGAGAAAAACCCTGTCGCGCCTCCAACAATGAGGCTTTCAGCG
>Ga0081455_10002826_pt1 | contig 20450 bp, 17 predicted proteins | sample TabmetS3T2R1_FD_70207 | JGI IMG/M metagenome (GOLD analysis project Ga0081455, IMG submission 70207) | Tabebuia heterophylla rhizosphere microbial communities from the University of Puerto Rico - S3T2R1 | ecosystem: Host-associated > Plants > Roots > Rhizosphere ...
GGTAATCCGCTGAGGAAGAGTCGCCAGACGTGGACGCGCGTGCCCGCGTTGGTGTTCCCTCAGCGTTCCCTTGAGTGATTGGGGGAGGCGGAGCTGTCGTGGAACGGGCCTTGGACGGCGAAGTGATCCCAGATGCCGGCGCTGTCGGCTTGTGGCCAGCTCCCGTCGAGCGAAAGCGAGAAGAACGAGCGCTCCGGTTTGATGTTGTCGCCGCAGACGAGTAACTCGAGCCGCCACATGGCGGCGTCGAGGACGTTCGCCTCGTTCGGCGGCCAGGGCTGCGTGACCTCGACGAATATCGGGTTAGCTTCGTCCGGCGAAGGAGTCAGGTCGACAGAGGCGAGATCGACGATCCGGTCGGTGTGAGGGAAGACGTCGACGAGGTCGGGCTGGTGCTCGAGATGGTTTGACGGTTGCAGCGCCCGCCCGTCGAGCTCCGGGCGCGACCGTATCCATTCGGCTCGGACCGGATCCCAGCGATGCACCCTGAGGATGTTCACCGCAACATTGCGCGCCGTCGTGCGGCCGACGTTGACGAGACGGAGTCGTACGTAGGCGGCGGTCTCCCCGTTCCTGAGCCGTTTCGTCGCTCGTGCCCGCGAATGCCCGCGCGTGACAGGCGTTTACGAACTAGACAAAGGAATGACTGCTTTTACAGGCAGATTGTCGAAGCCCTCTTCCGGACTCGAACCGGAGACCCCCTCCTTACCATGGAGGCTGAAGCGTTGGTCGGCGGCGTCGGGAGTTCACGCTTTCCGCCTCGTTTCCCTGGTCTTATGCGGCTCTTCGACCTTTCCGCTGGCTTGACTTGAGGTTCCCTGAATGACCTTGAGACACCCACGACCTATCCCTTAGACCTGTCCACAAGGTGCTTTCAGGATTGGCTACAAGATGGCAGGACGCAGAGGTGAGCAGCTGTGCAGTTCGCCGTTCACTCCTATGTGGACGTCGGCGACGCCGGAGACTGAGCAGCTGGGTTAGGAGGGGAGGCTGCGTGGCAGACCGAAGCCGGGCAGTACGCTCGTCTCGAAGCGGGTGAGTCTCGCGACTCGCTCGCCGGCGAACGTCACGACGACAAGTCCGACGGCGCGGAAGATGCCGTCGCGGTCGTCGCGGACGTAGATGCCGAAGGCGGGTTGGCCGTTCGCTCGCGTGTGGACGAGGCGTCGTTGGCGTGGCCGAGCGTGGACGACCCGAGTGAAGTACTGGGTAACGGCGTCGAGGCCGCGATACTCGAACGGGAGAGGCGGCATGTCGAAGCGCACATCCGCGGTGAACATGGCGACAAGGCCGCTAATGTCGCCCCCCTCGAAAGCTGTCGTGAAGCGCTCGAGGACCTGCTGTTCCTCTGAGGAACGCGGAACCGGAGGCGCGTCGTTCTCGTCCTCGCGGAACCGCTGCTCGAGTCTCGCACGCGCGCGTTTGAGCGCGCTCGTCACTGATTCCTCCGTCGACTCGAGCATCGAGGCGACCTCGTTGGCCCGGTAACCGAGCACGTCATGGAGGATTAGCGCGGCGCGCTGCCGCGCGGGCAGGAGCTGGAGGGCAGTGATGAAGGCCAGGGAGATCGCCTCGCGCATCTCGTAGCGCGGTTCCGGACCGGGCGCCTCGTCGGGTAGCTCGTCGAGCAGCTGGTCGGGATAGGGCTCGAGCCAGAGCGGCTCGTCGGCCGCCGTCGCCACCGGGAGGAGCCCCTCGGGGCGCTCTTCGTAGCTTCTCGGACGGCGGCTACCGGCGCGGAGCATGTTCAGGCAGCGGTTGGTCGCGATGCGGTAGAGCCAGGTGCGTAGCGAGGCCCGCTCCTCGAAGCCGTGCAGCCCTTGCCAGGCGGCCAGCAGCGTCTCCTGCAGGGCGTCTTCGGCGTCCTGTGCCGAGCCGAGAATCCGGTAGCAGTGGACGTGTAGCTCCCGGCGATGGGATGCCACTAGCTCCGTGAAGGCGTCGGCGTCGCCGGCCCGTGCTCGCGTCAGGAGCTCCATCGTCACGCGTCCATCCTCGCATCGCCTGTCCTTACGGTCGCCATTTGCCCATCACCCATGTAGGCACCGACGCGCTCGAAAACTGGGCGGTTGGGAAGCGCCCAGTTTCGCGTCTCTTTGGTGTCAGTCCTTTCGAGACGGACTTTCGACGAAGGGGATGCGCAGATGAACACCGAGGCGACGAAGATGAACCGCCGCGTCTCACATCTCATCGCGGGTTGGCGTACCGGGCTCTCTCGCCCCGTGCTCATCCTTCAGGCGGGAAACGCCCTCAACTACTTCGGTTACGGGCTCGTTCTTCCCTTTGAGATCATCTATCTGCACCAGATACGTGGCTTCTCGACGTCGACAGCCGGACTGGTGCTCGCGACGACGATGGGGACGTCCGCAATCGTCACCGCGCCGACGGGAGCGCTGCTCGACCGCTACTCCGCCAAAGCGCTCGTGGTCGCAGGAAGCTTTGCGAGCGCCCTTGGCTACGCCGGCTTCGCCTTCGTAGAGCGTCCCTGGCAAGGCTTTGTCTGCTCGATTGTCAGCGGAGCCGGGCTCGGCGTCGTAGGGACGGCCAACCGGACATTGGTGGTCAGGCTGGTCACGCAGGAGCAGCGAGCGGCCGCCTTCGCGCTTAACCGCGTCGCTGGCAACTTCGGTATTGGTGCCGGCGCGACCGTCGCCGGCTTCACCGTCGCAGCCGCACCGCAGCTCAGCACGTTCCAACTTCTCTATTTCTTCGACGCTGTCACCTACGCCGGATTCGCGCTGATTGTGCTCGCTGCCGTGCCGAGCCCGCGAGCCGAGATCGCCACAGCGACAGACGCCAACGGAACCGGCTTTCGCGCCGTCGCTCGAGATCGGATCTTCCTCATTGTGATCGCAGCCAACATCGTGCTCGTCGTCGTCGGCCACACGTTCTTCTCGAACATCCTGCCGCCATTTGCAAAGGCACACACACCGGTCGGCCCCGCCGAGATCGGGATCATCATTCTCGTCAACACCGCCTTCATCGTCATCGCGCAGATCCCGGCGGTGCGCGTCGTGGCACGGATGCGACGCACACACGCTTTCGCGGCGACAAGCGTGCTTTTTGCGGTAGCCCTGCTCGCGGTGTTGCCGGCGACGCTCGTCCACTCGGCGCTCGCTGCGACCAGTATCCTCGTCGGCGTTGCGATCGTCTTTGCACTCGGCGAAATCGCACACATTCTCGTTCTCGGGCCGCTGGTCGCGGACATGGCTCCAGCCCATCTGCTCGGCCGCTACCTCTCTCTCTACACTCTGACCTTCACCGGCTCCCTGGCCCTCGGCCCGGCGATTGGTGGCCTTCTCCTGCAGACCAATCCAGACGCCATCTGGTGGGGTGGCGCGCTTGCCGCGCTGCTGGCCGGAGCCGTCCTGCTTCAACTCGGCGACCGCATTCCCGACCCACTCCACCAAGCACCGTCAACTCTTGCGCCTGCGCCAGAAGCCGCGTGAGGTCCTGCCGCCGATCGGGGGCGCTACAGGGCGCGCGGGACGACAAGCGCCCCGCGCGCCCTGTGCTGGTTCGCCTAGAGCGGCTCTCCGGTCTCGAGCAGCGTCTTCAGCGATGAGAGGACACCCATCCATCCCGTCCCGTAGACGCCCACGGCCGTCTTCGGCGCCCCCTCGAGCTGGTCGTGCGTGACCGTCAGGAGCGCCGTCCCATCGTCCCGTGCTTCGATCTCCCACGTGACTCGGCTCGGCTCCTCCACCGCCATCTCGGGGTCGTACAGGGACGTCCACGTGTGCGAGAGGCGTCTCGGCGGGTCGGCCTCGAGCACCTCCCCCTGCGTCGCGAGCTGATCCGTGTCGCCCATCGTCTGCCGGTAGTGGCCGCCCGGGCGCAGGTCGAAGTCGGAGCGCACGCCGTGGAAGTAGCGCTCAGTGAATTCCGGCTTCGTGATCGCGTCCCAGATCTGCTCAGGGGTCGCCTTGATGAACACCTGGTAGACCTGGACGGTCAGATTTTGCATCTCGGTCGTCGTCATCCTGTCTCCTCCAGCTTGGTCTTGAGGTCTGCGAGCGCCGATACTTGGCGCTCCGTGTACTTGTCGATCCACCGGTCGTGGATCAGCCGGATGGGGACCGGGTTCAGGAAATGCAGTTTCTCCCGGCCTTGCCGGCGCGTGACTACGAGCCCTGCGTCCTCGAGGACTCGCAGGTGCTTCATGACGCCGAAGCGCGTCATCTCCAGCTCAGACTCAAGCTCGGTCAGCGTGCGGCCGTCACCCTGAAAGAGCAGGTCGAGCAGGAAGCGACGCGTCGGGTCACCGAGCGCCTTAAACACACGGTCCTCGTCCTTGCTCATGCGTCCACTATAGGTGACCATACGGTCACATGTCAAAGTCCTTCTGCGAGCTTGAAGGCAACCCCTCCTTAGAGGCCCTGCTTGTGCTGCCTCAGGCCGCCTGCCTCGACGGGGGGTGACAGACGAGGTCCCCACGACGTGCAACCGTGGTGGCATCTGTCGTTACGGACGTGGCTGGGAAGCGCTTGTGGGTTCTGCTCGCCTATGGCCAGCGCCTAATCGGCGTGGTGCTCGAACGCAGCCTCGTCGAGACGCCGGCTTCGCGTTCGAATGCGAGGCGTTCTGAGCGGTCTTTTGGATCTGAAAGCTCCATAAAGAGCTCCATACCCACCGCATACTGGAGCTTCTGCAAGCTCCTTCAACAGGAAAAGCCGCGATTTGCGCGGCTTTTGCAGAGCCCTCTGGCGGACTCGAACCGTCGACCCCCTCCTTACCATCTTGGGCCGGAGCCGGGAAGCGCGGGCACTGCAGGGGTCACGGCGGCCGCGAAAGCGCCGCGAACCGAAGGGATCTGACGCAGAGTAGTGACCCGCGCGTGGACGCGCGGTGCTGTCTTCGCCTCATCCAGCCGACCTTTGCGCATGCCTGTCGGGGCTATGCGGCCACGCGTGCTCCAGCTACAGCAGATTCAGCTTGTTCGCCTTCGCCACAGCCGCGGCGCGCGAGGAGCAGCCGAGCTTGGCATAGGCGTTCTGGAGATGGCGGTGGACGGTGTGCTTGCTCAGCACCAACCGCGCTGCGATCTGGCCGTCCGTCAGTCCCTCCGAGACGAGGCGCAAGATCTCGAGCTCGCGTGGCGTGAGGATCTGATCGCGGCGAGAAGCGCGTGTCGCCTTGGCCGGTGCACCCAGGGAGCGCAGAAGGTCGCGAGCCCTCACCGCCTCCGCGGCCGCGTGGATCTCGTCGAGCCGACCGAGCGCAAGCGTCGCCTCGCCGACGGCCGCGTCCGCGCGACCCATTCGCGCATACACGCGTGCCAGCTCGAGCCGTGCCCGCGCGAGCTCGAACGACCCGCCGCTCGCCGTGAACAGGTGCACGGCGTCCTCGAGCTTCTGCCGTGCTGTCTCTTCGTCGCCAGCTGCGGCCGCGAGGAGCCCCTCGCAGAGAAAGAGCGAGGCGTGTAGCGGACGCGTTCCCAGGGCATCCGCTATCGAGCGCAGCTCCGTCAGGTGCGTACCGGCTTCCTCCGAATCTCCCGCAACGAGCTTCGCCCGCACCATCACCTCGACAGGCGCCGCGCGCAGCGTTCTGTTCTCGGCCGGGATGCGCCGCAGGACGGGGTCGAGCAAACGAACCGCCGCGGGGGCATCGCCTCGGTCGAGGGCGAGTTCTGCCGTTACCACCGGCGTGAGAGGATTGCCCGGTCTTTGCTGGAGGAGCTCCTCCGCTTCGGCGAAGCGTCCCTGCCGGCGGCGCAGATCGGCGAGACGCACGATGGCCAGGCCGCTCCAGGAAGGCCGCTCCGCGCCGAGCGCGGCCGCCTCGGTCAGCGAACGCTCGGCCTCGTGCCACTCCCCGCGCCAGGTCAGCACGGCGCCGTAGTGCGCCCGGCAGGCGAGTGTGACGAAGTTCGTTTTCATCGCGCGGCTGTACTCCTCGACCTTGCGGCACCACTCCGCGGCGCGCTCGTAGTCACGCACGCGTTCGCAGGCGTTGAGCAGGAAGCAGAACGTCCAGCCGGCCGCCACGATCTCCTCGAACTCGCCCGCCAGGGCAGCCGCTGTCGCCTCGTCGAGACAAACCATCCCGGCTGCGACCTCGCCTTCGGTCACCAGCGCCAGCCCCTCGACCGCGAGCGCGAACATCTCGAGCGAGACGACGCCGAGCTGGCGCCCCAGCTCGCGCGCCTGAAGCGCGAGCACCTTCGCCTTGTCCGGATCGCCGTCTACCGTGGCCACGTATCCGAGGAGCGAGTCGAGCCAGCCGTGCTCGGGACACATTTCGAGCCCCTCGAGGATGCGGGCCGCGCGCTGGAACCAGCCGTTGGCGATCGCACGCTCGCCGCGGAGGATCAGGTAGTCGTCGGCGACCCAGAGCGCGAGCATGGCCGCGCGCCGGAGGTCCCCCTCCCGGCGGCTGAGGCGGTAGGCGCGCTCGCGCGCGTCCAGGCAGGTGGCCACATCCTCAACCCACCACGCAGCCCAGCTCAATCCCTCCAGTGCGTCCACAGTCTCGCGCGTCTCGAGCTCCTGGTCGAAAATCGCGCGCGCCTCGGCCCACGCTCCGCGCGCCAGGGCGGCGTTGCCCTCGCGTACGCGCTCGCCCGACGACGTGAGTTCGGTCACGAGCGAACAGTATTCCGCTCGAGCCGCGCGGACGTCCTTAGTCGGCGGCCTCCGTCTGCTGTTGTGTCGCAATGTCTGTCGCCGCATGGCCTCGACAGGCCATGCGCCAGCTTGGCCGAAACAGGCGAAGACGCCGCCTCGGCGCCCGCCAATACTCGACCGCAAGTTGTCGAGTAAGGAGACGCGATGTCAACTACGAAGACGCAGGGGTACCTTCTGGCTGGACAGGCCTCGGAGCTCGAGCGCCTGCAGCTCCAATCCAGGGTCTGGGAGCCGAGCGGGCGGCGGCTACTCGAGGAGATCGGCGAGGGCCGCGACGCCCGCGCCCTCGACCTCGGCTGCGGCGTCCTCGGCTGGCTGCGGGTCCTGAGCGAATGGGTAGGACCCGACGGAGAGGTAACCGGGACCGACGTCGACGAGGCGATGCTCAGCGCGGCCGATCGGTTCGTGACAGAGGAGAGCCTGCGCAACGTCGGCCTCGTCAAAGACGACCTCTTCTCCAGCGATCTCGAGCAGCACTCGTTTGACCTGGTGCATTCCCGCTACGAGATCACTCCGTTGGGACGCGCGCACGAGCAGATGCAGACCTACCTGCGGCTCGTGCGGCCAGGTGGGACGATCGTGCTCGAGGATCCCGACACGGGCTCCTGGCACTTCAACCCGCCGGCGGGGGCGCTGGAGAGGCTGATCGACCTGATCCTCGAGGCGTTCCGGCTGAAAGGCGGCGACATGGACGCGGGGCGGCACAACGTGCAGTTGTTGCGGGAGTTCGGCATCGATGGAAACTTGCGTGCCGAGATCGTGGCGCTTCCCCCGGGCCACCCATATCTCCGTTTGCCCTTGCAGTTCGCTACCTCGCTCGAGCAGCAGCTGCTGGCGCTCGTGAGTGCGGACGAGCTCGCGACGCTTCGCGAGCAGGGCGAGGCGGAACTCCAGGAGCCCGGCCGCTGGGGCACTACGTTCACGCTCGTGCAGTGCTGGGGTCGGTCGCCGGCTTAGGTCGGAGTCATTGGCCACGCCACGATCGCGGTCGACGCCACCGATGCCGGAGCAATGGGCGGGCCGTCCCTTACGAACGCGGTCAACATCGGCATGGGGACAAATGACGCCGTACCGTGACCTCGAGCGACTACAGATGGATTCGTCTCTCCGTATCCGGAAAGCCACGCGCGCCGACGCCTACCTGTTGTTGGAGATACAGAAGGCGTCCTCCGTTGCTGGCTTTGGCCACGTATTCCCGCCGGACGAATACCCGTTTCCGAGCGAGTCAGTTCTCGATCGGTGGCAGAAGGCGATCGACGATCCAGCTGAAGTCGTGGTGCTTGCAGAGCTCGCCACTGCCGCGGTGGGCTTCGCCGCCATGCGCTCCAACTGGCTCGACGCTCTCTACATTAGGCCCAGGTGCTGGAGCATGGGCGTCGGCGCGCGGCTCCACGATCACGCGGTGACGTGGATACGTGACCTCGGCTGCAAACGGTGCCATCTGTGGGTGCTGGAGCAGAACGCGCGTGCGCGCCGCTTCTACGAGCGTCGCGGCTGGCGCGCGAACGGCGATACGCGAGTTGTCCCGTTTCCTGCGTACCCCGTCGACGTCGGATACACGATCGAGCTGTAGCCGCCGGTAGCAGCGCCCGAGTGGCGGCGGCGCTTCGAACGCTCCGGATGACTCCCTCTCTGCAGGAGAGGGTCGCCAGGTCGGCGCAGCCAGCTGCCCAAGCCGACGCTCCCTCGATCGTGCGAACAGCGTGCGAACATCGACCGTGCCCCGCAAGTGCCCGCGCGTGACAGCCTTTTACTGCACCGACAACACGACCAGTCGATTTGCAGGGGTTCTACGAAGCCCTCTGACGGACTCGAACCGTCGACCCCCTCCTTACCATGAACGTGAGGAGGGGGTCGATTCATGCGGGATTGCGCGTAGCGGTGCGCGTTTTGCCTGTTCGCAGGTAGTCGCGCGTCGCCACGTTCTTCACGCCCGTGCGACCTTGGTGCGACCTCGACGGTCAGCGCGCCACCTCGAGCGACCGGCTCGCGGCGAACACGTAGTGAGCTGATCCGCCAGACACGGCTGACTGCGGGCGTCTCGCAATCCGAGCGTCGTCTGCGGGCGCGGGTTCGACAGCTCCGAGACACTCGTTTGCGTCTCCGCAGCGCGGCGTCCGCACCATGGGTTGGGGGGCACGAGCTCGAAGGTCACGCTTTTCGGATGAAGACTCACGACACCCCGTAATAATGTGCTCGCATCTCTGCGCGCCGAACTACTGCCTGCGCTACCGGCCGCCCGGCAGGCGGAGTCGGTCGACACCTGCACCTGCCACATCGGCTTTCGCTGCGTCGTCCGGTCGACGCAGCCGACCGAACGTACCCAAGGAGGGAGGAGCAATGCCTGACGTGAACAGAGAGGTCCTGCCGATCCCGGATCGGACGTTTCCGGGGCTGACGACGTACGACGCGAGAGATCCTGATACGTCGTTCCCGCCGATCAGCCGGTTGCGTCCTCCGGAGGGCGCGCCGAACGTCTTGATCGTCCTCGTGGACGACGTCGGCTTCGGCGCTTCGAGCGCGTTCGGGGGCCCGGTGCACATGCCGACGGCGGAGCGGCTCGCCGGCGACGGCCTGAAGTACACGCGCTTCCATACGACGGCGCTCTGCTCGCCGACCCGCGCGGCGATGCTGTCCGGCCGCAACCACCACGCCGTCGGCATGGGCGGTATCACCGAGCTCGCAACCTCGGCGCCCGGCTACACCTCGATTCGGCCCAACACCTGCGCGCCGCTTGCCGAGATCCTGCGCCTGAACGGGTACGCGACGGCGCACGTCGGCAAGTGCCACGAGGTGCCGGTCTGGGAAAGCACCCCGACAGGGCCGTTCGACCGCTGGCCGACGGGGAACGGGTTCGACTATTTCTACGGGTTCATCGGCGGCGAGATGAACCAGTGGTACCCGGACGTCTACCTCGGGACCGCGCCGGTCGAGCCGTGGGGCACACCGGAAGACGGGTACCACCTGATGCCGGACCTGGCCGACAAGGCGGTCCAGTGGGTGCGCCAGGCGAAGTCGCTGCAGCCGGATCAGCCGTTCTTCATGTACTTCGCTCCGGGCGCGACACACACGCCCCACCACGTGCCGAAGGAATGGGCGGACAAATACAAGGGCAAGTTCGACAAGGGCTGGGACGCGCTGCGCGAGCAGACGTTCGCCCGCCAGATGAAACTGGGAATCGTTCCGCCCGACGCCGAGCTGACGACGCGCCACGAGGAGATCCCGGCCTGGGAGACGATGGACGAGGAGCTCAAGCCGGTGCTCGCCCGCGAGATGGAGGTCTACGCCGGCTTCCTCGAGTACGCCGACCACCACGTCGGGCGGCTGATCGACGCGCTCGCCGACCTCGGCGTCCTCGAGGACACGCTCGTCTACTACATCATCGGCGACAACGGGGCGTCGGCCGAGGGGAGCCTGCACGGCTCGTTCAACGGCATGACGATCGTCGAGGCGCCGGAGATCGAGTCGACCGAGTTCCTGCGCGAGCACATCGACGAGCTCGGCACGCCGACGTCGTACAACCACTACGCGGTCGGCTGGGCACACGCGCTGTGCGCGCCCTATCAGTGGACGAAGCAGGTTGCCTCACACTGGGGAGGGACGCGTAACGGGACGATCGTGCACTGGCCGAAGGGCATCTCGGCCGCCGGAGAGATGCGTCATCAGTTCTGCCACGTGATCGACGTCGCGCCGACAGTGCTCGAGCTCGCGGGCGTGCCGGAACCGACGGCGGTACACGGCATCACGCAGGAACCGATGCACGGCACGAGCATGGCGTACACGTTCGGCGATGCGGCCGCGGCTGAACGCCACGAGACGCAGTACTTCGAGATGTTCGGCAACCGCGGTATCTACCACAAGGGCTGGTCCGCGGTGACGAAGCACCGCACGCCATGGGAGCTGCACGGCGACCTCGTCCGCTTCGACGACGATGTCTGGGAGCTCTACGACGGGTCGAGTGATTGGACGCAGGCACACGACCTCGCCAAGGAGCAGCCCGAGAAGCTGCACGAGTTGCAACGCCTCTTCCTGATCGAGGCCGCGAAGCACAACGTCTTGCCGCTCGACGACCGCAGCATCGAGCGCCTGATCCCGGAGAGCGCCGGACGGCCGTCGCTCGCCCTCGGCGACTCCCAGGTCCTCTACGACGGCATGGTCGGCCTCCAGGAAGACTGCATGCTCAACGTCAAGAACAAGTCGCACTCGGTTACCGCCGAGGTGACCGTCCCAACCGGCGGCGCCCGCGGGGTCATCGTCAACCAGGGCGGCGTCACCGGCGGATGGGCGCTCTACCTCAGCAGCGATGGGCACCTCAGATACCACTACAACTTCCTCGGCGTACAAGGTGCTTCGATCTCGTCCGCCGACGCGGTGCCGGAGGGCAAGCACCAGGTGCGATTCGAGTTCGCCTATGACGGAGGCGGTGCCGGCAAGGGCGGCGACGTCACGCTGTACGTCGACGGTGAGCAGGTCGGCGACGGACGCGTCGAACGCACGCACGCGTACCACTACAACCTGACGGAAACGGCCGGTGTCGGCCGCGACTCCGGCTCGCCGGTCTGCGACGACTACCCCGCCGGCGACAACGCCTTCAGCGGCACGATCGACTGGGTCCGAATCGACGCCGGCAATGACAGCCACGACCACCTCATCGACCCGGAACACCTCCTGAACCTCGCCATGAACCGCCAGTAGCCGCGTCAACCGGTCGCAACCCACCGCAACGGCTTTCGCCTGTTTGAGCGCCTTTCGGAGGCGCCGCATTTTCCAGCGTTTGCCACCGGTTGCGGCCGCTCGGCTCCATTAATGCTCCATGTCTCGGCCGCGACGAAGGTTAGGAAAGACCAGCGATCGCGTCGCCGATCAGCTTGACGCCGATCACGAGGAGCAGGACCGCCATGATCACGGCGTTGTTCTGCGCCATCCAGGTCTTCAGGCGGTCGAGGAGCTGCGCTGAGCGATCGCCGAGGGCGAAGTAGATGACCACGGGCGTTGCGACGCCGATCGCGGCGATGATGGTGAAGACGAGGAGCGCGACCGCCTGCTCGCCCCCCGAGATGCCGGTCTGCGCGATCGCGGCCATCCCGGCCACGATCAGCAGCAGATTCTTCGGGTTGAGCGCGGAGAGGACGATGCCTGCGCCGCCGGCCTTCACCGGGGTGAATGCGTCGAGGGCGCCCATCCACTTCGGCGTCGGCGGCTCCTCGCCCTCGTGCGGACGACCGCGCCACTGCTTCGCGGCGAGGAGCAGCAGACCGAGACCGAGCACGAGTTTCAGCCAGCTGACCCAGCCTGCGGGCTGACCGTCCTCATGCGCGTCGGCGCCACTCGCGATCAGGAGCAGGATCGTGCCTGCACCCGCGACGCCGACGAGCCAGCCGAGGAGAAATGCCGGCCCGTTCGCTCGGCCACGGGCGGAGACGAGCATCAGGACGACGGCGACGATCGGGAACGGGCTGATCGCGACACCGACCGCGGCAGGGAGGAGGTCACCGATCGCCTGGCCCATCGATCGCTCCTTTCGTCAGGTCGTCGACCGCGGCCTGCACGGTCAGGTAGCTTCGGAGGGCTCGCTCGTCGCCGCCAACGTTAACGAGGTCGCGGATCGCACCGATGTCGCGGGCGAGCACCAGCTCGACGCCGTCGCGACGAAGATCGTCCGCCAGCTGCACGAGCATCGCGAGCGCGGTGACGTCGATCGCCGGGACGGTCTCGGCGTCGAGGACGACCGCCCGCGTGTCGCCGGCGGCGTGGGCCCGGACTGTGTCGCGCACCATGTCAGCGTTGGCGAACCAGAGCCCGCTCTCGGGACGCAGGACGACGATGCCGTCGACGGGCTCGTTCTCCGGATGGCGCTCGACGTCGCTCCACTGCGTGCGGGTCCCCGGGACCTTGCCGAGGAGGGCGACGTGCGGGCGCGAGGCGCGGTAAACGAGCAGCAGTATCGAGACGACGACGCCGATGAAGAGGCCGGGCAGCGTGTCGAAGAGGAGGACTCCGAGCAGCGTCGCGAGCGCCGCGACGAAGTCGGGCCGCGCGGCGACCGAGAGAGCCCGTCCGGCGCCGCGGGTGTGGAAGCGGTAGAGGCGGACGAGCGCCGGGACGTCGACGAGCTCCACCAGCGCGGCGATGACGATGGCGGCGAGCGTCGCTTCGGGCAGGTCCTCGAAGAGGCCGGTGAGGAAGAGCAGCGTCACGATTGTGAGCGTCGCGACGACGAGCCCTGAGAGCTGTGAGCTGGCGCCCGCCGAGGCGTTCACGGCGGTCTTGGAGAGGCTGCCATTGACGACCATCCCGCTCGACAGCCCGGCGCCGAGGTTAGCGGTGCCGAGTCCGATCAGCTCGCGGTTGGCGTCGATCTCGTAGTGGCGCCTCGCGGCGTACGTCTTCGCTGCCCCGAGGCCCTCGGCGAAGCCGATCAGCATCACGCCGACTGCGGCCGGCGCGATGTCGAGGTAGTCGGAGACGCTGACGTCGGGTAGACCAACAGCGGGCAGCCCGCTCTCGATGTTGCCCACGATCTCGACCCCGTGCTCGTCCAGGTCGAAGAGCTGGACGGCGACGATGCCGATGCCGACAACGACAAGCGATCCTGGGACAACAGGCGCGTACTCCTTCAGCCCGAGGACCAGGGCGAGCGAGACGAGCCCGATCAGGAGTGTCAGGCCGCTCGTCGCGTCGAGCGCCGACAGGAAGTCCCATAGCTGCTCGAAGAAGTCACCGTCGCCTTTCGGGACGCCGAACAGCTTCGGGAGCTGGCCGACGATGATCGTCAGTGCGAGCCCGATGATGAAGCCCTTGAGCACAGGCTCGGAGATGAAGCTCGCGAGGAACCCGAGCCGGCAGAGGCCCGCTCCGAGCGCAAGGATCCCGACGACGAGACCCATCGTGATCGTCAGCTGGAGGAACTCGTCAGAGCCGCCGGCCGCCAGGTCGCCGACCGCCGCCGCCGAGAGCGCAGCGGTCGCCGCCATCGGGCCGACGACGAGGTGCCGCGAGCTACCAAACGCCGCATACAGGACAAGCGCCCCTGGGGCGGCGTAGAGCCCGACAACGGGAGAGACGCCGGCGATCGATGCGTAGGCGAGCGCCTCGGGGACAAGCACCGCCCAGACCGTCAACCCGGCAACGAGGTCGCCGCGCAACCAGCCTCGGTCATAGACGGGCAGCCACGTGAAGACCGGGAGCCTCACCCGGCCAATCTACTCAGCCGTCCGACCCGCATACACTCGCCCGACCGTGAGGCTCACGCCTGGCTGGCTGACGAGCTACCCGCGAGCGTGGCTCGTCCCGGACGTGCTGGCCGGAATCATCGTCTGGAGCGTCGTCGTGCCACAGGCCTGCGCGTACGCGCAGATCGCCGGGCTGCCGCCCTCGGCTGGGCTCGCCGCGGCTCCCGGCGCGCTCCTCGCGTACGCGTTGCTCGGCACTTCGCGCTCGCTCGTCGTCAGTGCCACGACCGCGACTTCGGCGCTCTCCGCGGCGGCAGTCGGCCCGCTGGCAGACGGAGACGGAGTGACCTTCGCCGCGCTGTCCGCGGCGCTTGCACTCGTCGCCGGCGCGGTGCTGATCGTGGCCGGGCTCGTGCATGCCGGCAAGCTCATGGACTTCGTCCCGAAGACGGTCATGACCGGGTTCCTCTTCGGGCTCGGGCTTGTCGTCGCGCTCGGCCAGCTCCCGAAGGTCTTCGGCGTCGCGAGTGGCAGCGGCGACTTCTTCGAGCAGCTCAGGGACCTTCTGCAGCACCTCGACGACACGAGCGCATCGACGCTCGTCGTCGGGCTCGGGAGTGCCGTCGCTCTCATCGCGTTCCAGCGACTCGAGCCGAGGCTCCCCGGCACGCTCATCGTCCTCGTCGGGTCGATCGTGCTCTCGGCGATCCTCGACCTCTCGGCCAACGGCGTGGACGTCGTTGGCGAGCTGCCCGACGCGGCGCCCGACCTCGCTCTTCCCGACGTCGGCTGGGGCGATCTCGTCGACCTCCTTCCCGCAGCCTTCGGGGTGATGATCGTCTCCGCCGAGGCGGCTGCCGTCTCGCGCTCGATCGCGAGCAGCCAGGGTTACGAGGTCGATGTCAACCGCGACATCGTTGCGCTCGGCGCGTCGAACCTCGCGGCGGGGCTCTCGAGCGGGTTCGTCCAATCGGGCGGCGCCAGCCAGACGCTCGCCGCCGAGCGCGCAGGCGGCAAGACGCAGCTCGTCTCGCTCATCGCCGCTTCGCTGATCCTGCTGACTGGGCTCTTCCTGGCCCCGTTCTTCGAGGATCTCCCGCAGGCCACGCTGGCGGCGATCGTGATCGTGGCCATCGCCGGCTTCTACCGCGTCGACGAGCTCCGCCGTTTCGCCCGGCTGCGGCGATCGGCGGTTGTCCTCGCACTCGTCGCGCTCGGCGGCGTCCTGGCATTCGGCGTCCTTCCGGGGCTCCTGCTCGCCGTTGCGCTCTCGGTCGTCGAGCTGCTGCAGCGGCTAGGCTCGCCCGCCGTCTCGGTCCTCGCGCGCGATCCGGTTTCCGGGGTCTGGCGCGACCGCGACCGGCATCTCGACTGGCAGCAGGCACCTGCAGAGACGCTCGTCGTGGCGGTCGAAGGGCCTGTCTTCTTCGCGAACTCGAGTGCGGTGAAGGACAGGATCTTGGAGCACGTGCAGACGGGCACCGCGGTCGTCGTCCTCGACCTCTCCCGCAACGACGAGGCCGACGTCCAGGGGCTCGACATGCTCGGCGAGCTCCAGGCGGCGCTCTCTGTCCGAGGCGTCGAGCTCCGCCTGGCGGCCGTGCATGCCCATGTGCGCGAGCTTCTCGAGCGCGCGGGAAGCGCGATCGCCGTCGAGCCGACGATCGATGCCGCGTTGCGGCGGCCTCCGGAGAACGTCTAGCGTCCGGGGGCCGCAGACCGCCGACTCCAGGGAGGCTCTCCAATGCCGAAGCAGTTCACGGGCAAGATCGAGCTGGACATCCGCGACTCTGTCCCGGACTGGGACGCGTTCCTTCCGGAGAAGGCACCCGAGGGGGCGCCGAATGTCCTCGTCGTCCTCTTCGACGACACCGGCCTCGCGGCCTGGTCGCCGTACGGCGGCCGGATCGAGATGCCAACGCTGCAGCGCCTCGCTGACAACGGGCTCACCTACTCGCAGTGGCACACGACAGCGCTCTGCTCGCCGACGCGGTCGGTGTTCCTCACAGGCCGCAACCACCACCAGAACGGCTTCGCCTCGATCTCCGAGACGTCCACGGGCTTCCCCGGCTACAACTCGCACATCCCCCGCGAGAACGCGGCGATGGCCGCCGTCCTGCGCGACGCCGGCTGGAGCACGTTCTGGGTCGGCAAGAACCACAACGTTCCCGTCGACGCCTGGACGATGGGCTCCTCCAAGAAGGGGTGGCCCCTCGCACTCGGCTACGACCGCTTCTACGGCTTCATCGGCGGCGAGACCAACCAGTGGTATCCGGACCTGGCCGAGGACAACCACTACGTCGACCAGCCGTACACTCCCGAGGACGGCTACCACCTCTCGAGGGACCTGGCCGACAAGGCGCTCGAGTTCATCCGCGACTCGAAGCAGTCCGAGCCGGACAAACCCTGGTACCTGTGGTTCTGCCCGGGCGCGAACCACGCGCCGCACCACGCTCCGCACGAGTACATCGACAAGTACAAGGGCAAGTTCGACGACGGCTACGAGGCCTATCGCGAGTGGGTTCTGGCCCGGATGATCGAGAAGGGGATTCTCCCCGAGGGAACCGAGCTGACGCCGATCAACCCGATGACGCCGGGCACCTTCAGCGAGGGCGACTCGATGCGGCCGTGGGACACGCTCTCCGACGACGAGAAAGGCCTCTTTTCGCGCATGGCCGAGGTCTATGCCGCCTTCTCGGAATACACCGACGCACAGGTCGGCAGGATTGTCGACTACCTGGAAGAGTCGGGCCAGCTCGAGAACACGTTGATCCTCTACTGCGCCGACAACGGCGCATCCGGCGAAGGCTCGCCGAACGGCTCGGTCAACGAGAACAAGTTCTTCAACGCGTGGCCCGACACGACCGAGGACAACCTGCCGATGATCGACAAGCTCGGCAGCCCGGAGACGTACAACCACTACCCGACCGGATGGGCGGTCGCGTTCTCGACGCCGTTCCGGATGTTCAAGCGGTACTCGTATCAGGGCGGCGTCTGCGACCCGCTCGTCATCCACTGGCCGAAGGGGATCAAGGCGAAGGGCGAGGTTCGCCACCAGTACCACCACTGCACCGACATCGTCCCGACCATCCTCGACTGCTGCGGCGTCGAGATGCCCGACGTCGTCGAGGGGTATCAGCAGACACCGCTCCCGGGCGTCTCCATGCGGTACTCGTTCGACCAAGCCGACGCAGACACGCAGAAAGAGACGCAGTACTACGAGATGCTCGGCACGCGGGGCATCTGGCACAAAGGCTGGAAGGCGGTGGCCGAGCACGGCCCGGTCCCGCTGGACCTTGGGAAGTTCGACCAGGACCGCTGGCAGCTCTTCCACACTGACGAGGACCGCTCCGAGGCCCACGATCTCGCCGAGCAGCATCCCGACAAGGTCGAGGAGCTCAAGGCGCTGTGGCTCGAAGAGGCCAAGAAATACGACGTCCTCCCGCTCAACGACCTCGGCATCTTCGAGTTCCGGGCGCTCGAATACGTCATCGGCGCCCCGGAGAGCGGGCAGTACACGTACTACCCCGGCACGAGCGAGGTCCCCGAGGCGTCGGCGGCGAACACCTGCCACGTCTCGTTCAAGATCTTCGCCGAGGTCGAATTCACCAAAGACTCGCAGGGCGTGATCGTCGCCCAGGGCTCTCGCTTCGGCGGGTTCTCGCTCTTCGTCAAGGACGGGAAGCTCACTTACGTCTACAACTTCCTCGGCATCCCGCCCGAGCAACGAATCGCCGCCGACGCACCCACCTCAGGTACCCACATCGTCGGCGTGGAGTTCACGAAGGAGAGCGAGGGCGAGCATCACGAGCCGCACGGGACGCTCAGGCTCCACGTGGACGGCGAGGTCGCCTCCGAGGATCAGATCACGACGATCGCGTCCCGCTATGCACTCTGCGGAGAGGGTCTCTGCATCGGCTACGACGGCGGCGACGCCGTGAGCTCGGAGTACAAGCCGAAGTTCGAGTTCACCGGCGGCAGGGTCGTCAAGGTGGTGTTCGACATCGCGGACGACCACTACGTCGACGTCGAGCGCGAACTAGCGGCCGCGATGGCACGCGACTAGCCTCGCCGAGGCATTCGTGGCGTTGGCCGTCGGGGACGAGGAGGCAACGATTGATCGAGTGGATGAGCCACATGACGGCGCTGTTCGGGTGGATGACACCGGGCGAGGTCAAGCACTTCCCGCTCTCACAACGCGCCGACGCAATTGCGTGGGCCGCGGCCCCCAAGGTGATCGAGTGAGCGACGATCCGCTTGCATCCTGGAACGACACCGCGACGCGACAGGCGATCGTCGACTTCGTCCAGGCCGCGACCCGCGCCGTGCCGACCGAGGAGCGGGTCGCAGTCTTCGACAACGACGGCACGCTCTGGTGCGAGAAACCTATGCCGATCCAACTCGACTTCACCGTGCGACGGCTCGCCGAGCTCGCACAAAGCGACAAGTCACTTGCCGACACCCAGCCGTACAAGGCCGCGCTCAAGGGCGATCTGCAGTGGCTCGGCGCCGCGATGGTCAAGCACTATGACGGCGACGACACGGACCTGGCGCTGCTCGAAAGAGCCGTGACGACGGCGTTCGTGGACGTGTCGGTGGAGGAGTTCGCGGCGCAGGTGACCGCATTCTTCGCCGAGGCGACGCATCCAACCCTCGCGCGGCCGTACAGGGCCTGCAGCTACCTCCCAATGGTCGACCTGCTGCGCTACCTGGAGGCAAACGGGTTCGCGACTTACATCGCGTCCGGCGGTGACCGGGACTTCATGCGCGCGATTGCTGACGACCTCTACGGCATCCCGCCCGAACGCGTCATCGGCAGCTCGCTCAAGCTCGACTACGCTGAGAAGGACGCGAGCGTCCTCTACAAGGCCGGGATGGAGTTCTTTGACGACGGACCGACGAAGCCGGTCCGCATCTGGAGCAGGATCGGCCGCCGCCCGATCCTCGCCTTCGGCAACTCGAACGGCGACGTGCCGATGCTCGCCTTCGCCGGCGGCTCGAGGCCCGCGCTCCGGCTACTCCTGCTCCACGACGACGACGAGCGCGAGGTCAGCTACACCGCCGGCGCCGAGAGCGCACTCGACCGAGCCCGAGCGAAAGCCTGGACCGTCGTCAGCATGAAGGACGACTGGGCGAGCGTCTTCGGCGCGACTGGATAGGCGTCGCGCCGGCGACGGGTCAGCTCGTTCGGACCACGCAGCGAAACCCGATGTGACCGGTCGACGTGTCGATCGCCTCGCCCTGCCGCGCCGCCGGTCGATAGCGCAAGCAGTAGTTCGGAGCGCACAGATGCGATCCGCCCTTGATCACCTTGCGCGGGATGTGCGCGCCGGGCTGTCCGGGTGCGAAGCTCGTGTCCGGCGAGGTGACGCGCGGGTTGCGCGGAACGCAACACGGCGAGGCGGTCTCGACCGAGTCGCGCAGCGAGAACCAGTCGCTCGTCCACTCCCAGACGTTGCCGCACATGTCATAAAGCCCGTACGCATTCGGGGGGAAGCTGGCGACGGGCGAGGTTCCCTCGAACCCGTCCGCCATGAGGTTCTGCCAGGGGAACTCCCCCTGCCACGCATTGGCCATCGGCTTCCCGTCCGGGAAATGCTCGTCCCCCCACGAGAAGACTGCCCCCTCCAGACCTCCGCGGGCGGCGAACTCCCACTCTGCCTCGGTCGGGAGCACCTTGTTCGCCCAGGCGGCGAACGCCTCCGCGTCCTCGTAGGCGACGTGCACGACGGGATGCCGGTCGCGGCCGTTCACTGTCGTCCCCGGCCCTCCGGGTCGCTTCCAGTACGTGCCCGGCAGGTACTCCCACCAGTTGCGCAAGTCGTTGAGATCGACTCGTCCTGCGGTCTTCCGGAAGACCAGCGACCCCGGGACGAGGAGTTCGGGGTCAGCGTCCGGATACTGCGCGGGATCGAGCGGGCGCTCGGCGAGCGTGACGTACCCGGTCTCCCTCGCGAAGCGCCGGAATTCGGCGACCGTCACGGGGCGCTCGTCCATCCAGAAGCCGTCGACCTCGACGCGACGAACCGGCCGCTCCTCCGGATAGAAGCGTTCGTCGCCCATGTCGAACGGACCGCCCGGCACGAACACCATGCCCGTCGTAGGAGCGACCCGAGCTGTAGTGGTCGCGCTCACGGCTCGAGTGTCGCACAGGCGGCCTCGAACGGTAGGGGCCCGCGGCGGCAGCCCCTCCAGCGCGAGCGCGGCGCGGGGCTCCGGCCCGCGATGTCCCTTGCAGACGCGGCTTCCGCTATCTGAGCCGCTCTCGGCCTCGTCCTTCGCCACGGATTGCCGCAGACCCAGTCAGATCGGGGTTACGTCGATGAGCCGGAAAAGGCGCCGCGAACGAGGCGACGCCGATCCCCTCCCGGCTAGGGAGGGGATCAGCGGCACCAGACCCGCGACGGGCGCGAGTGCGACCTCGGTGCGACCTCGCGTCGCCGCCGCAGGCAACAAGCACGCCGAAGAATCGCTCATTTGCAGCGACTTCTTCAAGCCCTCTTCCGGACTCGAACCGGAGACCCCCTCCTTACCATGGAGGTGCTCTACCAACTGAGCTAAGAGGGCAGCGCCGCCCATTCTAGGCGCGTTCCCGGCTCCTCGGAGACTGCCGAGAGCGTCCGTCAAGCGAAGGCCGTCAAGTTCCGGC
>Ga0081455_10002827_pt1 | contig 20442 bp, 18 predicted proteins | sample TabmetS3T2R1_FD_70207 | JGI IMG/M metagenome (GOLD analysis project Ga0081455, IMG submission 70207) | Tabebuia heterophylla rhizosphere microbial communities from the University of Puerto Rico - S3T2R1 | ecosystem: Host-associated > Plants > Roots > Rhizosphere ...
TCCGCTGTTCGGCGGCCATTCAATCTCGAAATGGTTGGAGCTGAGTTGCGCCACGTCGAAATCGGCGGCGAGCGCGAACGCCGTGACGATCTTGCCGCCCCTCTGCTTGATCTCGCCCAGCGGCACGAACGTATCGTCAGCCTGGTCCGAAAGGATCGCCGCGGCGGCCGGTCCCAATTCTTCCGCAAGCTCGCGTCGGGCCACTGCAAGCGGCGCTTCGCCCTCCAGACATTCGCCTTTCGGGATCGACCAGCTCCCCATGTCGCGCTTCCGCCAGAACGGCCCGCCGGGATGCACGAGCAGCACATAAAGCATGCCGCGCTCACGGCGCCACAGCAGAATACCGGCGCTGCGCTTGGGCATCGCTAGCCCGCCTCGGACGTCATTGTATTGCCCTCATCGGACGATGATGCGGCCATATTTGGAACCTAAATCGTCGGCTGCGCTTATTGATCACCTGATCTCATTTCCCGGCTCTCCGATGCCTGACATTATGTCGACGGCGATTCTGCGGCTCAGCTACGACGCGTTCGCACGCGAATTGGACGTGGTCTTCATATCAGGCCGCCACTTCCGGTATTTCAATATTCCGGCCTCGGCCTACAGGGCCTTCGTGGACGCGCCTTCCAAGGCAGTCTTCTTCGATCGGCAGATTCGCGACCGCTACGCCTGCGCGGAGATCGTGGAGAAACCCCGGCAATTCGATCCGCTGCACTATCGACAAAGCGCCTAGGTTTTGGCGGGCCGCCATTCGGCAGATTTCCAGTTAGACTAGCCGACCGAATCGCTCGCGCCGAGCGGCGGCGGAGTTGTGCTTGGAAACCTCACTCTACCTTCCGATCAAACGCTTTCTGGAAAAGCTCGGCTTCGCCGTGAAAGGCGAAATCGGCGGCTGTGATGTGGTCGGGCTGAAGGACGGCGACCCGCCGATCCTGGTGATCTGCGAATTGAAGCTCGCGTTCAATCTGGAGCTCGTGCTGCAGGCGGTCGACCGCGCCGCCGCCGCCGACGAGGTTTGGCTGGCGGCGCGGCTGTCGGCGCGCGGCAAGGGCCGCGAAAGCGATGCACGCTACCGCAATTTGTGCCGCCGGCTCGGTTTCGGCATGCTTGGCGTGTCCGAAAAGGGGCGCGTCGAGATCCTGGTCAAGCCGCCGACCACCTCGCCGCGCCGCAACCCGCGCAAGCGCTCGCGGCTGGTCACCGAACACATGCGCCGACAGGGTGATCCGGCGTTGGGCGGCTCGACCCGGCAGCCGATCATGACGGCCTACCGGCAGCAGGCATTGGCCTGCGCGGCTGTCTTGTCGAACGGCCCGCACCGGCCGCGCGACCTCAAGCCGCAAATTCCGGACGCGCCGAAAATCCTGCTGCACAATGTCTATGGCTGGTTCATCAATGTCGAGCGCGGCATCTATACGTTGAGCGAGGCGGGCCGCGCCGCGCTGAAACGCTGGCCGGACTATGCAACACCAGGCTGATCCGAAATTCATGCGCCAGCATCTGCTCCTTCACTGCAATCTCCATGAGGTCGACATGACCGACGCCATCCGACGCCTTGCGAACCGTCCCATGCGGCACTGGCAGCCGGCGATGCTGTCGCTCTTCTGGGCGATGACATTGCTGACGCGCGAGCCCGCCGAAGGCGATTTGAGGCTCGGGCAGCGCGTCCATGTCGATGATGGCACCTGTCCCCAGGGGCAGGTGAAAGAGGTGACCGGCGCGAAGCTCAGTCCCGGCGGCCTGGTGCGCGCCCGCAAATGCGTCGCACGATCGAGCGTCAAGCAATAGGCGACGCGCGATGGCATCGACCCAATTCGAACTCGTGACGGATTGGGCTTTCGAGGCGCCGATCACCGAGGTGTGGCGAGAAATCGCTCAGCCCGAACACTGGCCATCCTGGTGGCGGGCGGTGAAGCGGGTCGAGGTGCTGCAAGCGGGCGGCGCCGATGGCGTCGGCGCAATCAGGCGCTTCACCTGGCGGACGGCCCTGCCCTATGACCTGACGTTCGACATGCGCGCGACCCGCGTTGTTGAACCTCACCTGCTCGAAGGTCGCGCCAGCGGCGAACTTGACGGCACCGGCCTCTGGACGCTTGCAACCGACGGATCGCTGACGCGTGTTCGCTATCGGTGGACGGTCGAGGTGACCAAGCCCTGGATGCGGCTCTTCGCGCCGCTGCTGCGACCGGTATTCGCCTGGAATCATGGCGTGGTGATGCGCTGGGGCTTTGACGGATTGCAGCGGCGCCTGGCCGCGCGGAGTTGACGGCAAACCTGCCGTTGGGCCGCGCGCAGCGATGGTTAAATTGCCGTTTGCGATGATCGCAAGATTCACCTGCACGCGACGGATGTTTCGTTGTCCGAGATCGAACCGGACCAACTTTCATCAAACCGCAATGCTTTGTTGTCAAAAGACCCGCGATGAACCCGCAGCGGGCTTGCGACGTCAAAGACCATCATCAAACTCGGTCACCGTCGCTGTCCTATGATCACCGATATTCACAAGCACAGGTTGGCGCGACAGTGGAATTGCCTTTGAAAAGCCGCAGCGAGGTGCGAACGACCTTGCAAGCGCAGGACGCCGCCGATCGGCGCCGCGCGCGACTGACACCCAACGAGGAGACCGGCATGGGCAATCCAGCCATGGGCAACCTCAGCGTCAGTTCAGGTCCGGATGCTTCGATCGCGTCCGCAAATCCAGCAGCCCCGACACGCCTCGTCACAGCGGTCAGCGCGCGCGGCGAACTTGCGCGGCAACGGCCGAGCGATGCGGGCTATATCCTGCAGCAATTCGTTCGGCTTGCCGGCGCCCAATGTCGCATGAGCGCCGAAGAGGTCGCCTACCACAACCGGACGCACGAGCAGCGTAAAGCAAGCTGACGTCGCCCGACATCGCGTCCGATCGCCGTTCTGGCGTGCCACGACGGAGTGGTTGGCACGCTCAGTCACTGCGTGACGAAATCAGCGCATTTCTGCACGGTGTCGTTGCTGCCCCACGGCATGATCGGCACCGACGACGTGGAATTCTTCGGCGAACCTTCGATCAGCTTGTCCGAATAGACCATATAGACGAGCACGTTGCGTTTGGTGTCGCAGCCGCGAACGATCTGCATCTTCTTGAAGAAGAACGAGCGCCGTTGCCGGAACATGTCGTCGCCCTGGGCGAATTTGTCCTTGATCCTGATCGGGCCGACCTGCCGGCACGCCAGCGAAATGTCGGAAACCTCCTCGGCGAGGCCCAACCACCCGGACACGCCGCCCTTCTCCGGAACGGTGAAATGGCAGGCGACGCCCTCGACCTGCGGATCATCGAGGCCGTAGGTGGCAAGCTTGTCGTTCGGCGTCAGCAATTTGAACACCGTCGACCTGCGGAAGATCAAATCGGGCTCGTCAGCGGCATGGGCTGAGACACCGGACAGGGCGAATGCCAGCAGCATGCCAACCCAACCCCGCCGCGATCTCGCTGCCAAAGCGGCGGCGCCCGCTCCCCAAACTTTCGGCATGATCACCTCCCGTTACCGTTCATGCCGATGCCGGCACGCACCCCGCAGAAAGCCGTCCACCCGGGGGCCGCTACAACCTGTGACATTTTCGCAATCGTCACGACAAATCTCTGATTTCATTCAGCCTCTGGCGCTCCGCGTCGCCAACTTTGCGATACAATCAGACCCGATCGAATCGCCTTGTAGTGAACCCTTTACCGCTTTGCGACACTGATTGAGCGGGGCTGCGATCGCAGCCCGGCCTTGAACGAACAGATTGCGGCGCTTGAGGAATTTGGGTTGAGCAGGAATAGTTTGCAAGACGGGAGGGATCCGGCAGATGCCGCTCGCGCCCGCATCACATCTTCGTCTTCGCTCCCCGGAACCGCGCTGCTCACTGCCGCGATGCTTGTGACGCTGGAGCCGGCGTCGGCGGCGAATTCGTATGATTGGGGACGCGGATCCGAGGTTGCCGCTCCGGCCCCGCTTCCGGTCCAGACTCGCAAGCGGACCAAATCCGCCCGGCCCCATTTGCCCGAACTCAAACTGACCGAGAAGGACAAGCCGAGCGGTCCGCTGATCATCAATATCTCGATCCAGAACCAGCGGATGAAGATTTACGACAGCCGCGGGCTCTATGCTGAATCTCCTGTTTCGACCGGCATGGCCGGACACCTGACCCCGCTTGGCGTGTTCAGCGTGATCGAGAAGCAGAAATGGCATCGCTCCAACATCTATAGCGGCGCCCCGATGCCTTACATGCAGCGCATCACCTGGTCCGGCGTCGCGATGCACCAGGGCGTGCTGCCGGGGTATCCGGCCTCGCATGGCTGCATCAGGTTGCCGGCAGCCTTTGCGATCAAGCTGTGGGCCTGGACGCAGCGCGGCGCTCGCGTGATCATCACGCCCGGCGAAATTTCGCCGTCGGATTTTGCCCATCCGAAATTGATTGCGCAGATGGAGGACGCTCCCACTTTGGCGGCTGCGCCGCTCGACCCTGCATCGACCACGGGCGACACTGGTTCATCCGCCGGCAAGATCGCCGATCGGCTGGAGCAGCAGACGCCCGTGCGCGCCGAACTCCGGCTCGCAACCTTGAGCCAGACCGTCGGCTCGGACGCAGCGCCGGCCAGCAAGAGCGAGGGCGGTCAAACTTCCACGCAACTCGCCGCCGAAACGGCGCCAAAGGATGCGGAAGGGACCACGGCCGATCCGCAGGCGAAAGCCACGGAGCCCGCAGCCCAGGCCGCGGAAAAACAGGCTGCGACCGCGCCACAGACCGCAGCGTCGATGGAGCCCGGTCAGACGCCCGATCCTGCATCCGGTACGGAGACCCCGGGCAGCCGGCCGATCACGGCCTCCGCCCAGCCCGCTCCGGAGGCGAACGCCTCGGAACCAGCAGCGCCACAGCCCGCGGCCCAGGCGCCCGCGGCCCAAGCACCTGCTGCCCAAGCGGCGGCCACACCACCGGTCCCGTCCGCGCCGGCCGAAGCTCAATCCGCCGTCACGCCGGCCAAGCTCGACCCCGCGATCGCCGTCCCTGCAGCCGACCCGAAGGATATCCCGACCGTGGTCGGCCCAAAACGGACCGGGCATCTCGCGGTGTTCATCAGCCGCAAAGATCGCAAGCTCTATGTGCGGCAGAATTTCTCGCCGGTGTTCGATGTCCCGATCGAGATCGCCGACGCCGACAAGCCGCTCGGAACCTTCGTGCTGACGGCGCGCGGCGACAAGGACGACGCCAAGGCGCTGCATTGGTCCATGGTGGCGCTGCCAGTGGCGGTCCGCCGGACGGTGGCGGGCGTGGCGTCGCATCATGGCAAACCGGCACGGCCGATCACCGAAACGACGCTGGTTGCCGCGACCACGACCGCCGCAGAGGCGCTCGACCGGATCACCATTCCGGAAGCCGCGCGCGAACGGATCGCGCAAGCGATCAAGCCGGGCGGATCCATCGTGATCTCCGATCACGGCCTCGGCGACGAAACCGGGCTGGGAACGGACTTCATCGTGCCGCTGCGCTGAATCGCAGCCTGCGCAATCCCGGATTGGCTTTGCCGGGACCGCACGCTAGTGTCCCGATTCCGAAGTTCGCAAGACTTCGCGGCACCCTCCGATGCGAACTTCGGAATCAAAGGGACACTAGCAAATTTATGATTCTAGTGTGGTTTTGGTTCAGAAGTTCTCTTGGAGGACTCGCTGAAACAATGAAGAGAACTTCTGAACCACCACGCTAGAACCCTGCCGCCATGGCTTCATCCCTCACGGACGCGTCCGCGTCCTCTCCCGCGCAAGCCGCGCAAACTCCGACCGACGCGCTTGACCGGCTGACGCCCTATGGCGAGCGCCGCGGCATGCTGATCATCTATCTGGCGCTCACGCTGTCGTTCGTGCTGGCCGGTTATTTCGTGATCTATTGGCGCAACGCCGACATGGATCTGATGATCGTCTACAGCGCGCTCGCCATGAATGACGGCCTGCCGCAGCATTACGTCGATCACACCGGCTATCTGACGATCATCTCGGTCAAATACTGGTTTCAACTCCTGCATTCGGTCGGCCTGCTCGACGCCTACAGACTGTCGGCGATTCCATCGGCCGCGAATGTGCCGGCGTTCGATGCCGCGATGACCAGCGCAATCCGCGCCGGCCGCGTCGTCTCCTTCCTGACCACCCTGGGGCTGGTCGCGATCTTCGCAGGCCTCGCCCGCCGCGTGTTCCGCGACTGGCGCATCGCGCAGCTCGTCACCTTTGCCTTCGCGTTCTCCGGCGGCATCGCCGTGCATATGCGCATTCTGCGTACCGAATTGATCGCAGCCTCGCTGCCCGTCTTCGCGCTGTTGATCCTGATCATCGTCGCCCGGCGCGCCAGCGCGATGCGGCCGCTCTGGATCGGCCTGGCTGCCGCGCTCTGCGTCATCGGCATGGAGAACAAGGTTCACGCCATTCTGCTGGTGATGACGCTGCCGGCGCTCGCCGTGCCTTTTGGCGCGCGAGATGGCGCCAGCGCCGCCTTCTGGCGCAACGCCGCGACGGGATGGCCCGGTGTCGCCGCAAGTGCGGCGGTCGCTGCGGTGGCAGTTTGGCTCGCCTGGCCGCTGCTGCGGATGGGGTTCGATCCGGCCGCGATCCGGGCCTTCGATCTTGTCCCAGCCTTCTCCGACCATTTTGGCGCCTACCAACCCTTGATCGGCGGCTGGGTCGTGGCTTGCGTGGTGGTGTTCGCACTGATCTGGCGCGTGAGCGCGACCGAAACGCTGGCGACCCTGTTTGCGATCATCGCCGGCATGGCGCTGGCGCTTTTGATCGTCAAAATCGACTTCAGCCCGATCAACATCATCGCCGTCCTCAATCCGGCCGAGCGCATGTTGACCTTCGCCGGCAATGAGGGCGGCATTTCCGCGGAGGGCGGCATCAGTGGCGCCATCCACCAGATGATCGGCCAGGGTATCGAGGCCTTGAAGCGCTACACTTTCGTGCTGCGCTCCTCGCCGCGCCCGACGGTCTTCCTGGTCTGGCTGGTGCTGCCGGGGATCGTGCTGGCGCTCAAGCGCGGCGAGCGGCTGGTGGCGCTGCAGGCGACGATGCTGATGGCGGCCGCCTTCGCCATTGACATGGTCGGCATCCGGCGCGGGCTGAAGCCCGAATACATCATCTTCTCGGACCCGCTGATTATCCTCGCGGGGGCGGTGCTGCTGGAACGGATGATCGATCTACGATGGCATCGCCTCGCCTATCCGATCGGCCTCTCGCTGATTATCGCGCATGTCGCGGTCAGCCAGGCCGAGCCGGTCAAGCATGTCATGAAGCGCAGCGGCCCCGACTATATCTGCGACTGGAATCAGGTCTATGAGCCGCTGCTGCCACTGCCATGGTGTGCGGTCCCGCCAATCCGCCGGTAACGCCTGGTCAGGTCACGCCTGGCCGGCTCGCGGCGACGTGTGTGGCCGACGCCCCAGTCGTCGATTAGCATCAGCGGACGAATCCACGAGCGTGGGGCCGGCTGCATGCGCGATCGCCGCGGTGTTTTGACATTAGGCCTGGTTGCGACAGCCAACCCTTGGTTGGGATCGCTGTCGCCGGCCGCTGGCGCCGCCGCTGGCGCCGCCGAAGGCACACCGATGACCCGCCGCACCGCGTTGGGCTTTTCCTTCGACGCGCTGGAGGGCCCGCGGTTGCAGCTTGCTGATCATGCCGGCCATCCGATGCTGATCGTCAACACCGCCTCGCTTTGCGGCTTCACGCCGCAATATGCGGGTCTGCAGGAGTTGTGGACACGCTTTCGCGCCGGCGGCTTGATCGTGATTGGCGTTCCCTCGAACGATTTTGGGGCGCAGGAACCCGGCGACGTGAAGGATATCGACGCGACCGCTCACCGTCAGTATGGCGTCACGTTTCCGATCACGGCCAAGACAACGGTCAAGGGCCCGAACGCGCATCCGTTCTACAAATGGGCAGCAGCCGAGCGGCCAAACGATGTTCCGCGCTGGAACTTCCACAAATATCTTGTGGGTACCGATGGCTATCTTGCCGACGCCTTCGCGAGCGAGATCGAGCCGGGCGACACACGCATCGTGACGGCCATCGCGCGTCAGATCAACGGGATGACACAGCAGCACCCGGCGCGGCGCGCGAGCAATTAAGCACGTCGTGGAACACCTGATGTCGCAATGGTCAACGCGCTCGGCCTGCGCTAAGCTTGCGTGATAACATGCCAGTTGAATGGCGATCGCGTGTGAGGGTGGGATGCGCAAGCTTGCAGGTTTGTTGACGGTTGGTGTCTTGGCGGGTGCGGCGCTGGTGCAGGCGCCGCCGGTCTCCGCGCAAATGATCCCGCGTTCGGTGGTCCCTGCCACCGCTGCTCCCCCGGCGTCGGCACCAGCCGCTGCGCCGGCCCCCGCGCCAACGCAGACCGCGGCGCCAGCGCCGGCCACCAAGCCGCCCTGCGCCAATCCCGACGCCCTCGGCGTCAGTCGCGTGGTCGAGATCGACACCACGGGCGGACCCGGCTTCGGCTTCGAGCATTTCAAGCAGTTGGACTTCCTGCGCGAGAAGGAAGTCGTGCTGACCTTCGACGACGGCCCCTGGCCGGAAAACACCCCGAGCGTGCTGAAGACGCTGGCCAATGAATGCACGACCGGAATCTTTTTTCCGATCGGCAAGCATGCCACCTATTACCCGGAAATCCTGAAACAGGTCGCGGCCGCCGGCCACACCGTCGGTTCGCACACCTGGTCGCACCAGGATCTCAATCGCGGCAAATACGTCAAGGACGACGCCGCCTCGAAGGAAGAGATCGAGAAAGGCCTGAGCGCGGTGGCCTGGGCGCTTGGCGCCCCGCCCTCGCCCTTCTTCCGCTTTCCGGCGCTCCAGCACCCGCCGAAGATGGTGACCTATCTCGGCGAGCGGAACGTCGCGATCTGGTCCTGCGATCTCGACTCCTTCGATTTCAAGGCGAGCAAGCCGGAGACGGTAATCGAGACGGTCATGACCAAGCTGACCAAGCTCGGCAAGGGCATCATCCTGATGCATGATTTCCAGCGCCACACCGCCGAAGCCTTGCCGGCGCTGCTTCGTCGACTCAAGACCGAGGGCTACAAGGTCGTGCAGGTGAAGGCGAAGGACAAGGCGACCACGCTGCCGCAATATGACGAGGCGCTGGTGAAGGAAGCCAAGTTGCCGACCGTCACGACCCGGCCGGTGTCGAGCGTCGTGAAGACGATCTCGGAATGATGACTTCCGAATCATGGGTTCGTTCCGCTTCGTCGGCTATGCCATCGTCTCCGGTGACGGGATGCTGGCGGCCGCCGACGGCGTCATGCCGTCATCGCTGAAATTCGCAGGCGACCAGCGGTTCTTCGAAGCCGGACTGGACGATGCCGATCTGATCGTCCATGGCCGCAATTCGCATGAAAACCAGCCGCGGTCCGCTGAGCGAAGACGGCTGATCCTGACGCGCGCGGTCGTACAGCCCGTCCAATCCCCCGATGATCCGCGCGCCACACTGTGGAATCCCGCTCACGCCACGTTTGAGGACGCTGCCGCGGCGGCTGGCGTCGACCAGGGCAAGGTCGCGCCGATCGGCGGTACCGATGTCTTCAGCATGTTCCTCGACCGCTACGACGCCTTCTGGCTCTCACAGGCGCCGCATGTCCGGCTGCCCGGCGGAGTACCGGTGTTTCACGGGGTGCCGCACCAATCACCGCAGGAGATCCTGCGAGTTCACGGCCTGAAACCCGGCGACCCCATCGTGCTGGACGCAAAGCACGACGTCACCGTCGTCGGTTGGACCCGAGCGTAGCGGGCTGGGCGCGCGCGGTCAGCGATCGTGATAAGGCGGATCTTCAATCGCGTGGGTGGCCGTGCGGCCGGAGCCATAGCCGAACAACATCAGAAGCGCGCCAATGAGAGCCGCATTTTTCAAAGCATGCGATAAATTATCAGCGAATTCGCGACCGGTTGTCGTCCAAAAATCATCGAAATACATCGTCGCGAGCAGCAATCCCACGATGAGCAGGAAAGAGAACAACCGGACACCGAGATTGAATGCGATCATCAAGCCGGAGACAACCGCGACGGTTCCAACGACGATGGCAATCAACGCCGGGGTCGAAATCGAAAGCTTGGTTTCCAAATCGGTCGCGTAAGGTTGCACGATGGCCGGAATTGAAATCCGCGGCGACAGTTCTTTCGCTGCCTCGGGAATGTCAGCCAGCGTAAAGGCGCCGGCGACAATAAAGAACAGCGCGAACAGAATGCGCCCTATCGTGACAAACAGCGACATGCGCTGCAACTCCTCAAATCGGCCGGCGTCATTGACGTGTGGAACATTGACGTGCGGAACGTTGACGTGCGGAACATTGACAGGCGGGACGTAGTCTAACGGCGCGCCCGGGCGATCTGCCTGACGCGCCGTTGCCGCATCTCATGCCCAGAAGCGATCAATACGCGCAGTACCGCCGCGATACCAGCCGGTACTCGCCATTCGGATAACGGTACCAGCAGCGATTGTCGTACCAATAATAGCCATTCGGCCGCGGATCGAAGGTCAGGGCTGCGCCGGCCGCCGCACCGATCACCCCGCCGACGATGGCGCCGCCGGCCCGCCCGCCGGTCACGGCTGCGCCAGTTGCTGCGCCCACCGCGCCGCCGACCACGGCGCCGAGCGGGTTGAATTGCGCAGCCGCCTGCTGCGAGGGTGCCATCGCAAAACTTGCCAGCAGCAACGCTGCTCCCAGGTGACGCATTGAGAACCTCCTGCTTTTCAAACTGAAACGATTATGACGGTTCAGCCACCGCATTTCAAATAGGCAATCGGCGAGACAACCGATGCCGCCGCACGACCCCGTTCAACCGAACAGGTTCGGCTGCATCCTTCCGGCCCCCTCCTGCGCCTCGACGGCCGCAATCGCCGTCACATTCAGCACGCCTCGCGCCGTCACCGAAGGCGTCAGGATATGCGCCGGCCGGGCCGGTCCAACCAGGATCGGACCGATCGGCAGCGCGTTCGTCAGCACCTTGATCACCTGGAAGGCAATATTGGCCGCATCCAGGTTGGGCATGATCAGCACGTTTGCATCGCTTTTCAGGCGCGAATGCGGCAGCACGCGATCGCGCGACAGCTGCGCCAGCGCGGTATCGCCCTGCATCTCGCCGTCGGATTCGATATCCGGCCGGGCGGCGTGCAGCAATTCGGCGGCGCGACGCATCTTGCGCGCGGATGCCGTATCGTTGCTGCCGAAATCCGAATGCGACAGAAACGCGACACGCGGATCGAGACCGAAGCGACGGACGTGGGCGGCGGCGGACGCCGCGATCTCCGCCAATTCTTCCGCGGACGGGTCGTAACGCACCTGCGTGTCGGCGATAAAATACGGCCCCTTGCTGGTGATCACGAGCGACATCGCGGCAAAATCGCTGGTGCCCGGCGCCGCGCCGATGATGTCGCGGATATGGCGCAGATGACTCATATAGCGGCCGTCGACGCCGCAGATCATCGCGTCAGCCTCGCCGCGCTGCACGGCAAGCGCCGCGATCACGGTCGAGTTGGTTCTGACCAGCGTGCGCGCGGCATCCGGCGTGACGCCACGGCGGCCGGCGAGCTCGATATAGCTTTGGACGTAGGAGCGATAGCGCGGATCATCCTGCGGATTGATCAGGTCGAAATCCTGGCCGGGCCGGATCGATAAACCGAAACGTTCGATCCGGGATTCGACCACCGAAGGCCGCCCCACCAGGATCGGCCGCGCCAGATTTTCCTCGAGCACGGCCTGCGTCGCACGCAGGATTCGCTCATCCTCACCTTCGGCATAGATCACGCGCACGTGCTGGGACCTTGCCTTGGTGAAGACCGGCTTCATGACAAGACCCGAGCGGAACGCAAAACGTTCCAGATGTTCGCGATAGGCGTCGCAATCCTGGATCGGGCGCGACGCGACGCCCGACGCCATCGCGGCCTTGGCAACGGCCGGCGCGATGCGCAGGATCAGCCGTGGATCGAACGGGCTCGGAATCAAAGACCCCGGACCGAAGCCCTGCGCCTCGCCTTCATTGGCGCGCGCCACCACGTCGGACGGTGCTTCGCGCGCCAGCGCCGCGATCGCTTCCGCCGCCGCGCGCTTCATCTCCTCATTGATCGCGGTCGCCCCGCAATCCAGCGCGCCCCGAAACATATAGGGAAAGCACAGCACGTTGTTGACCTGATTCGGAAAATCCGAACGGCCGGTGCAGATCATTGCGTCGTCGCGCACCGCGCGGACCTCATCCGGCATGATCTCGGGCGTCGGATTGGCGAGCGCCATCACCAAGGGCTTCGCCGCCATGGTCGCCACCATCTCGCGGGTGACCATGTTCGGACCCGACAGGCCGAGGAAGATGTCGGCGCCGACCATCACCTCGGCGAGCGTCCGCTTGTCCGTCTTCTGTGAATATTGCGCCTTCCAGCGATCCATTCGCGTGTTGCGGCCTTCGCGGATGACGCCTTCCTTGTCGCAGACGAAAATATTCTTCTTCTGCGCGCCCATCGACACCAGCAGATTGAGGCAAGCGAGCGAGGCGGCGCCGGCGCCGGCTGCGGCAATCTTGACGTCTTCGAGCTTCTTGCCGTTCAGCGCGAGCGCGTTCTTCACCGCCGCGGCGACGATGATCGCGGTGCCATGCTGGTCGTCATGGAACACCGGGATCTTCATCCGCTCCTTGAGCTGGGCCTCGATGTCGAAGCACTCGGGCGCCTTGATGTCTTCCAGATTGATGCCGCCGAAGGTCGGCTCCAGCGCCGCGACGGTCTCGACCACGCGCTCGATCGTGTCGGCCGAAATCTCGATGTCGAACACGTCGATGCCGGCGAACTTCTTGAACAGGACGGCCTTGCCTTCCATGACAGGTTTCGACGCCAGCGGTCCGATATTGCCAAGGCCGAGCACGGCGGTGCCGTTCGATACCACGGCCACAAGATTGGCGCGGCTGGTCAGCGTCGCGGCCTCTGCGGGATCGGCGACGATGGCGTCGCATGCCGCGGCGACACCGGGGGAATAGGCGAGCGCGAGGTCGCGCTGGTTGCCAAGCGGCTTGGTCGCCTGAATCTCGAGTTTTCCGGGGCGCGGCAGCCGATGATAGGACAGCGCGGCGGCGTTGAGTTCTTCAGAGCCCTTGTCGGACGACATACGTTTCCCCCGGAGCCTTTCTGATCGGCGCCCCGGCTCCCTGCTTCATTTGGCGCCCTCCAATGCTGGCGAGGGCGCGCTGGGTTACTCTTGCGGCAAATTCAGGCGGATGTGAAGCTCGCGCAGCTGCTTGGCTGAGACTTCGGATGGTGCTCCCATCAACAGATCCTCGGCGCGCTGATTCATCGGAAACAGCGAAATCTCGCGCAGGTTCGTCGTACCGCAAAGCAGCATGACGATGCGGTCGACGCCCGCGGCCATGCCGCCGTGCGGCGGTGCGCCATATTGAAACGCCCGATACAAACCACCGAACCGTTCGACCACGTCCTGTTCGCCATAGCCCGCGATCTCGAACGCCTTCACCATCGCCTCGGGGCGGTGATTGCGAATGCCGCCCGAGGCGATCTCATAGCCATTGCAGGCGATGTCGTATTGGAAGGCCTTGATGGTGAGAGGGTCTTGCGACTGCAAAGCCTCCAGGCCGCCTTGCGGCATCGAAAACGGATTGTGCGAGAAATCGACCTTCTTCTCCTCCTCGCTGTATTCGTACATCGGGAAGTCGACGATCCAGGCGAGTTCGAACCGGTCCTTGTCGATCAGGTTCAATTCTTCGGCGACCTTGGTGCGCGCAAGCCCCGCAAACTTCCAGAATTTCTGCGGATCACCGGCGACGAAGAAGGCGGCATCGCCGTCCTTCAGGCCGAGCTGCGCGCGAATCGCCGCCGTGCGCTCCGGCCCGATATTGTTGGCGAGCGGCCCTGCGCCCTCGCCACCCTCGCGCCACATAATGTAACCGAGCCCCGGCTGGCCTTCACCCTGTGCCCAGGAATTCATCCGGTCGCAGAAGGCGCGGCTGCCGCCGCCCGGCGCCGGGATCGCCCAGACCTCGTTCCTGGTGTCCTCGAGCATGCGGGCAAAAACCTTGAAGCCCGAGCCGCGGAAATGCTCGGACACCGCCTGCATGACCAGCGGATTGCGGAGGTCCGGCTTGTCCGAGCCGTATTTGCGCAACGCTTCGGCAAACGGAATCCGCGGCCAGTTTTTCGTCACCGGCTTGCCGCCGGCAAATTCCTCGAACACGCCGGTAATGACCGGCTCGACTGCGGCGAACACGTCCTCCTGCTCGACGAAACTCATCTCCAGATCGAGCTGATAGAACTCGCCCGGCAGCCGATCGGCGCGCGGGTCCTCGTCGCGGAAACAAGGCGCGATCTGGAAGTAGCGATCGAAGCCCGACATCATCAAAAGCTGCTTGTATTGCTGCGGCGCCTGCGGCAGCGCGTAGAACGTTCCGGGGTGGATCCGGCTCGGCACCAGGAAATCGCGGGCGCCTTCCGGCGAGGACGCGGTCAGGATCGGCGTCTGGAACTCGAAGAAGCCCTGCTCCTTCATGCGCCGGCGCATCGAATCGACGATGGCGCCGCGGGTCATGATGTTCTGGTGCAGCCGCTCGCGGCGCAAATCGAGGAACCGGTATGTCAGCCGGACATCCTCCGGATACTCCTGCTCGCCGAACACCGGCAGCGGCAGTTCGCCAGCCGGCCCCAGCACCTCGATTTCGGTGGCGAACACCTCGATCGCGCCGGTCGCAAGGTCCGGGTTCTCCGTGCCCGCGGGCCGCAGCCGGACCCGGCCATCGATGCGCACCACCCATTCCGAGCGCAGCTTCTCGGCATCCTTGAAGGCCGGCGAATCCGGGTCGGCCACGCACTGGGTCAGCCCGTAATGGTCGCGCAGGTCGATGAACAGCACGCCGCCATGGTCCCTGATCCGGTGGCACCAGCCGGAAACGCGCACGGTCTGGTCGATATGGCTTTTGCGGAGGGCCCCGCAGGTATGGGTCCGATAGCGATGCATGAAGGGTCCGGTTTGCTTAAAAGGGCCGCGACGCGGGCGCGCCGGGTTTAGCTGAGCCGGGAGTAGTGGGCAACCAAGGACCGGGGCCCTGCCAAGGCTTTGCGCAACCTTTCGCGGCGCGAAAAATGCGTGCGAAACAAGGGTGTTACCGCTCCATCAGATGGCGACAAGCGGCCAAAGCTGCGTTAAGGAGCGAACCATGAACCTGATGACCGAGACTGCCGAGCTCGCCGCCGCCTGCGAGCGCCTGGCCAAACACCCCGTGATCACCGTCGACACCGAGTTTCTGCGTGAGACGACCTATTACCCCCTGCTCTGCGTCGTGCAGCTCGCGAGCCCCGACGAGGCCGTCGTGGTGGACGCGCTCGCCGAGGGCATCGACCTCGCGCCGCTATACGCGCTGATGGCGAATGAGCGGGTGCTGAAGGTGTTCCATGCCGCCCGCCAGGACATCGAGATCGTCTGGCACCAAGCGAAGCTGCTGCCGCATCCGATCTTCGACACGCAGGTGGCCGCCATGGTGCTCGGTTATGGCGATGCCATCGCCTATGACGCGCTGGTCGAGCGCGTCACCGGGCACCGGCTCGACAAATCGCACCGCTTCACCGACTGGTCGCGCCGGCCGCTGTCGCAGGACCAGCTCGACTACGCGGTCGCCGACGTCACCCATTTGCGCGACGTCTTCGCAGCGCTCGATGCCGAATTGAAAAAGCAGGGCCGCAGTGACTGGGTGAGCGAGGAGATGGAAATCCTGACCTCGCCGAAAACCTATGACGCCGATCCGGCCAAGGCCTGGGAGCGGCTGAAGACGCGCGTTCGCAAGCCGAAGGACCTCGCGGTGCTGATGGAGGTTGCCGCCTGGCGCGAGCGCGAGGCGCAGACCCGCGACGTGCCACGATCGCGCGTGCTGAAGGACGACGCGGTCGGCGACATCGCGACCCATGCGCCGACGACGCTGGAACGCCTCGCCGGCCTGCGCTCGCTGCCGAAGGGGTTTGAGCGTTCGAAATGGGGCAACGACATTCTCGCCGCCGTCCAGCGCGGGCTCGCGCGTGACCCGCATTCGCTGCCGAAACTGGAGCGTCCGCGCAACAATTCGAACGCGTCGGCCTCGATCGAGCTGCTCAAAGTGCTGCTGCGGATGACGTCGGAGCGCCATGGCGTCGCCGCCAAGGTGATCGCGACCGTCGACGAACTCGAACAGATCGCCGGCAGCGACGATGCCGACGTTCCGGCGCTGCACGGCTGGCGTCGCGAATTGTTCGGCGAAGCGGCCCTCGCGCTGAAGCACGGCAAGCTTGCGCTTGCGGTCGAGAAAGGCCGCGTCGTCGGCGTGCAGCGGGGCTGAAGGTCGCACCGATTGCGCCGGGCCTCGCTGGCGATGTCAAACAGCAGCTACGTCATCGCGAGGCGGCTTTTGCCGCCGACGCGATCCAGCTTTTTCTTGGGAGCTGGATTGCCGCGGCGCATTCGCGCCTCGCAATGACGCTTGTTGTGAGTCGTCGCCCCCGCGAAAGCGGGGGCCCATAACCTCTGGCGCTGGTTGTCTCGCCGCATGACAGACGATCTTGCGCGCCCGGTGAAACCATCGATGTTTCGGAGTATGGGTCCCCGCTTTCGCGGGGACGACGGTGGAGAGGGCACACCTTCTCAGTCTCGCGATCCATTCTGGACCCGAGCTTTGCCAAGAAATCTTCTTTGCACTTCTCAAACAGCTGAGAGAGCGCAGGGAAGGCCGGGCGCTCAACCGCACCCGCAGCGCTCGTGTCAAAAAGTAAAACAACACGAGCCGTAGTCACCACAGGATTGGTCTCACACGCGACCTTCCCTGCGCAGTGGTTGGAACGATTTGCTTCGCGCTCTTCCCTCGTGCCGCCGATCTGAAATTCCTGCAGCCTTGCCGCACCTCCACCTCAGGAATTTCAGATCGCAAGCGGCACGAGAATTATATTTACTCGTGCCCTTTGGTTTTCGAAGTTCGCACAGAGGAAGCAGCGAGGCATGACGAACTTCGAAAACCGGGCACGAGTGAGACCCGGCTTGGTTGTCACCGTCGCCTGCACGACACGACCAGGGCCGTATCGGTTGGTAATACCGCAGACTTGGCACCTGCGTTGGGGGCGCCAGAACCACGCGACTTCGTCGTCCGCAAACCCTTGTTCGTCCGCACGCGATATACGAATGCTGCAAGGCTTCGCGGCCACCGCTCCCCGCTCTCACCGTTCGTGACGATCGCGAAACGTCTCTCTCATCGAGAGCGGGATAACAGAAGGATACGCGAACAGTTTGCTGGACCAGCAAGCGGAATCTGCTGGACCAGCAAGCAGATTCTTCGCGCCACATCGCGCATGGATCAGGGGGTTGAAGTTACTGGCGAATTTGAGTTCTCAACATCGATGTGGAAATCTGCCTGCGCCGGAGTCTACAGCCGCTTGATGAAGCCCGCGTCGATCAGGAGCCGATTGAAGCGCCGCGCTTCGGCGCCCTTGTTGCAATCGTAGAACACGCCGGCACACCGGAGCATGATCTTCTTCTGCTCCTCGAAAGAAGGGTCCAGCGGCAATCCGGCGGCTTCCTGGACCACCAGCGGCAGATAGGCGCCGTCGATCCTGTCCATCATGGTCGAGCTTGCCACCGGCTCGAAATTGATCGCGTCGATCGCATAGTACGTCGCGTAATAGCGCGGGTCATAGTCCATCAAACGCTTGTCGATCTCGGTATCGCTGAGCCCGGGCTCGAGGATGAACGAGGTGAAATCCGGCTGGTGGTCGCCGTAACGGACGATCAGGAAGGCCTCGTCCGGAAACTTCTTTTTCAGCTGCGCGCGAAAATTGCGGTAATCCTGCGCGCTCAATGCCTGCCGGCGTAGATATTCATCGACATTGGGCAGATTGCCGGGGTCGCGCCAGCTCGGCATCAGATCGGGGCGGAAGCGGTGGTCCCATGGAAAGTGATTGGCCGCGAGATAGACATAGATGAAGTTCGGATTGATCTTTGAGCGTTGTTGCAACGCGTCCAGCGCCTTCCGATAGAAGAAGCTGTCGGGCTCGATACCGTCGGCGCCGAGCGCGCGGTCGTCGCGGAAATCCTCGATGCCCGTGGACTGCTGGAAGTCGCGCTCGCCCATGAAGGCGCCATGCGCCGGATAGAGCGAGACGGTGTCGTAGCCGCAGCGGCGCAGCGCCCGCGGCAGCCCGCGCTCGACGCGGCCTGCCGCAATGCGCGTCACGAAATAGGCGAAGCGCCCGAATGAGCGCGACGACAACCCGGCAAGCACATTGTACTCGGTGTACCAGCTCGGTCCGCCGTTCCCCTCCACCATGAAGCTGCGTTGCTTGCCATCATAGGAGCGGAAGTGATCGCCATAGCCTTGCGGCACCTTGATGCCGGGCGCCCGGCGGATGTCGAAGCTCGATTCGTCATGGACCAGGATGATGTTCGGCCGGCGCTTCGCCGGATGGCAGCTGTCTTCCAGCGGAAATTTCAGCGCGCCGGTTGCGGTCGCATCGGACTCCATGAAGCCGACGCGCATCAGATCGGCGATGGCCACGACACCGGAATTGGCGAATTTGGAGACGTAGCTGTCGTCGAGATAGGCCCGCCAGGATTCGTCCGGCCAGGTCAGCGAACAGGCGGCCAGAGCCGCCAGCGCGGCGAGCTTCGCAGTCAGCGCCGGCAGCCGGCGGATCCGAAATGGATCGAGCCGCCACATCGCGATCAGCAGGGGAATGCCGACGACGACGGAAATCAGGGTGTACCAGCGCAGCTTCGGAAAGATGGTCATCAGGAAGGCGACGGAATCGCCATCGATGATCATCACATCGACGAAGTTCACGGTCATCTGCGTGACCGCATGCTTCAATTGCGAGCACAGCACCACCAACACGATGAAGATCAGCGACAGCGCGGCCGAGAGGCCGGGCCGGCGCATCAATGTGATCAGCGCGAAATTGATGAAGGCCCAGCTCAGCAGAAACAGCGCCCGCGACAGCACGTCCGCCTCTGTCGCGATCATGACGCCGAGCGCAGTCAGATGAGGCGATGCGACCAGCGCCACGTGCCAGCGGCTGACGGCACGGATCCCCGTCCCGGCGAGCGCGGGTGCGGGCGGAAGCGAAGTGGGCGACGTCGTCATCGACGGACGCAAACGCGTCCGGAGGGATGCCTCGCGACGGGCGGGCGTAACCAGCGCCCGGACTCCGCGCTGGGTCAGATCAATGTAATGGAACCGTCATATATCTGCAACAAACCCGACATGAATGGTTATTTAGCCGGCGGGCGCGCGGCTAAATCGGCTCCGCCTCGAACCGCCAGCCTGGCGAGATCAACTCCTGCTGCGCCGCAACCAGCAGCAGTTCGCGCGACCCGGCATCCGCCGTCTGTTTGAGCAGGCTGTAGATCGAGGACGACGCCTTCACCAGGGCATGAACGGCACTGCCATTGGCGAGATAATGCACCAGGAAGAGCGCCGCGATCGCGTCACCCGCCCCGTTGATGGTCAGCGGCAGGCGTGGGGTTCGCACCCGCCAGCGCCGGCCTTCGGCTGACGCCAGCAGGTCAAGGCTGTCGGACGGCGTGTCCTCGCCGATGAAGCTCGTCACCAGCACGACGCGCGGCCCGCGTCGATGCAGCGCCTCGATCGCCTGCGTCGTCTCGCGCGCTGTCCGCGCCTGAAGTCCCGTCAGCAATTCCAGTTCGAAATGGTTCGGCGTCACGATATCGGCCGCAGGCACCGCGCGCTCGCGCATGAACTCGGCGATGCCCTCGCGCACGAAAACGCCGCGGCCGACATCCCCGATCACGGGATCGCAGCAATACAAAGCCTCCGGGTTGGCCTGCCTGACGCGCCCGACCGCGTCGAGGATCGCAACTCCGATCGCCGCGTCACCCATATATCCCGACAACACGGCATCGCAATCTGGCAGCGCGCCGCGTTCGGCAATTCCATCGACGAGTTCACCGATGGCGCGAGCCGGAAATACCTGCCCTTTCCACGCGCCGTAACCGGTGTGGTTGGAGAACTGCACGGTGTTGATCGCCCACACCTCGTGGCCAAGCCGCTGCATCGGAAATACCGCGGCGGCATTGCCGACATGGCCGTAGGCCACCCAGGACTGGACCGACAGGATGTTCATGGCCCGATCATGCCGCGTGAGGTGGCCGCGCGGAAGACCTGATCGCACGTCCTGGCCGTTGCAAGACGCTGGAGTTGGGCGGGATGCGGCTTCAGCCTCGCCGCGCGGAATGACCCCTCTCCCCTTGTGGGAGAGGGTGGATCACTGACGCGAAGCCGAGGTGAGCCAAGGGGTTAGGAGTGTCGAGAATTCGGGACCCCTTGTATCTGCACGGCACTGATTTGTGCGATGGAAGCGACTTAGCGCCTTGGCCGGTGGCCGCCGGCCAAGGCGCGTGGCGATGTCGCCCGTTACCCCTCCGGCTAC
>Ga0081455_10002828_pt1 | contig 20434 bp, 18 predicted proteins | sample TabmetS3T2R1_FD_70207 | JGI IMG/M metagenome (GOLD analysis project Ga0081455, IMG submission 70207) | Tabebuia heterophylla rhizosphere microbial communities from the University of Puerto Rico - S3T2R1 | ecosystem: Host-associated > Plants > Roots > Rhizosphere ...
CCCTGCGGGAAGGCGGCGAGCCGCTCGGCAAGCTCGAGGGCCTTGGTCAGGTGGGCGCCGGGCTCGACGAGCTCGGTCACCAGACCGATCGCCAGCGCCTCCTCGGCGTCGACCGGGCGGCCGGTGAGGATCAGGTCGAGGGCCCGGCCGAGGCCGACGACGCGCGGTAGCCGCTGGGTGCCGCCGTCGATCAGCGGCACTCCCCAGCGCCGCTCGAGGCAACCGAAGGTCGAGCTCGGAGTTGCCAGGCGCAGGTCGCACCAGAGGGCCAGCTCGAGCCCGCCCGCCACGCACCAGCCGTCGATCGCGGCGATCGTCGGCTTCGCCGCGGTCAGCCGGGTGAAGCCGAGCGGGCCGGCCGGGTCGTCGACGTCGAGCCCGTCCGACTTCAGGTCGAAGCCGGCGCAGAAGGCCTCGCCGCCGGCCCCGGTGAGGACCATCACCCGCGCCTCGTCGTCGGCCGCGAACGCCTCGAAGCCCTGGCGCAACTGCCGAGCGGTCGCCAGGTCGACCGCGTTGCGGCACTGCGGCCGCTCGATCGTCAGCACCGCCGCGGCGCCGCTCCGTTCGTAGCCAACCACGTCCCCCACCCGCCAATCCTCCCACGCCGCCGCTCGTGCAGCCGTTCCCCCTGGTTTCCCACCGGACATATTCGCCGCAGCAAATCCCGCTGATTAAATGACGAACCTCATGTTCGGCCATCCCCCTCGCAGGGGCGCCGGGGAGCGCCTCACCGTGGGCCGTCTCGGCGGTCTTGCCAGCGACGAAATCGAGCGCGGCGAAAAGGCGCTGTGGCTGGCCGGCGGCGGCTTTCGCGCGGCGCTGTTCCACCTCGGGGCGCTGACCCGGCTGAACGAGCTCGGGCTGCTGTCGCGGACCGGCACGGTCGGCGCCATCGGCGGTGGCTCGATCGTCGCTGCGCTGCTGGCGACCCGAGTGCCGTGGCCGCTGCAGGGCGCCTACCGCGAATGGCCGGAGCAGGTCGCCGAGCCGCTGCGCGAGATGACCCGCCGCAACGTCCGCGCCCGCTCGCTGCTGCGCTGGCCCCTGTCGGGGACGACTGCCGGGATCGAGGAGCGCTACGCGCGCGGGTTGGCCCGAGCCGCGACCGAGCGCAGCGAGCAGTCGGACTGGGGGCCGCGCTTCGTCTTCGGCGCCTCGGGGCTGACGCTGAGCGGGCTTGCCGCCGGCTGGGAGGAGTGCCTCGAATGGGCCCTCGAGCTGCCGGCGGGAACCGGCTACGACGAACGGCTGGTCGCCGAGACGATCGCGACCGTGCGAACAGACCTCGACGCCTTCGGTGAGGCCGAGCAGGCGGTGCTGGAGAACCACGGCTACCTGCTCGCCGACGCGGCGTTGCGGGCCGACGGACTGACCGCAGCGGCCGGGATCGAGCCGCTGCCGCCGCTGCCGCCACACCCACGCTGGATGGACCCCGATCGGGTCCGAGCCGCGCTCGGCACCAGCTCGCGCCGGACCCCGATCGGCCGCCTCCGACCACGGCGGGCCAAGCGCGCCGACCGTGCGCCGCAACCGCGCTCGCCCGAGCTGACCGCGCTGCTCGAGCGACACCGGCCGCTGCTCCGCTACGACTCGCTCGAGTGCAGTCGGGCCGACTCGGCGGCGACGATCTGCTCGCTCGCCATGCCGGGGGGGCGGAGCAACAGCCTCCACCGCGCCGACGGCACCCTGATCGCCAGCGTCGCGCCGCGCGGCGAGGCGGCGCGGCTCGAGCTCGCCTTCCTCGGGCCGACCTCCTACGCCGACGGCCAGCCGGTCGCGAGCGGCGACCACCTCGACGAGTGCGGCGGCTCGCTGGCCGCCGACGCGCAGGTGCTGCGCGCCGACCCAGAGCTCGCCGACGTCGTCTATGGCCGCGCCCGCCGCGGGCCGGCCGGCTCGCTCTGGCTGCAGTACTGGCTCTTCTTCTACTTCGCAGACCGCGGTCACCTCGGGATCGAGCAGCACGAGGGCGATTGGCAGCTGATCCAGATCGGGCTCGCCAACGAAGCCGAGCCGCGGGTCGTGACCTTGGCGCGCGACGGCGGTTCGCTGCGGCTCGCCTGGGAGCAGGTCGAGACGGCCGACGGCGAGGACGGGACGGTCGCGGTCGTCTATCCCGCCCGCGGTTCGCACGCACCGTTGCCACGGGCGGGGACCTTCGCGGCGCCGGTCGTCCCCGACCACAACGACGGCGGTGGCCCGCTGCTGCGGCCGCGGCTGCAGCCGATCGGCGACGACGGTCCCGGCTGGGTCCGCTGGCCAGGGCGCTGGGGAGCGACCCGGCGCCGCGAGTACTTCGAGGCCGAGAGCCCGCGCGGGCCGGGGCGGCGACCCGAGTGGTGGGACCCGGCGGAGCTCGAACGCGAAGCGCGCCAGTGGGACGGGGTGACCGCCGCCGGCGACGGCCTCGCGCCGCCGCCGGCTCCAGGGCTTCGGGCCCGGCGCGAGGACGGGCTGGCCCTGGTCGAGTACTCGTTCGGCGAGCCGGCAGCGGAGGTGGCAGCGCCGGCCCGTCTCGTCGCCGCGCCGGTCGACGCGGAGGGCGAGGTCGGGCCGACGCGGGCGCTCGCTCTCGGCGGCCGGCAGGGCAGCTTTGCGCTGCAGCTGCCGGCCGCCCGAGACTGGGTCGGCGTGCGGGCCGGAGCGGCATCGGAGCGCGGCCTGCCCGGGCCAGTGGCCGCGGCGCCGCTCGACCGCTAGCCGCCGCAAGGTTTGCACCCCCTATAGGGGGTGAAAGTTCTGCAACGGTGGGAGCGGGCGGGCTAGTCGCCAGGAGGCTCACGGGGTTCGCTGACGACGCCCAGCTCCCGGCTGCGTGCGCCCCGGTCGCCGGCCGGGGAGGGCAGGTCTCCCGGGCTCGCGACGAAAACTAGGAGCCAGCTCGGACGCTGCCGGGACGATGAGGTTGCCTTCTTCCGCCGATATGACGGCAAACGGCAACCTCGAGTACGGGAGCACGAAAAACGACCGGTGGTGACGCTCGTTGCCTGCCGTGCGCGTAGCCTTCGCGCTCAGAAGCTCGTTACGTCACCTTCGGAACCCGCTTCCCGCTTGGCTTTCGCGGGGGCCGGTCCCTCCCGGTCGCAGGGCGAAACTACGGGGCTCCCACCCGCTGTGCAAGGGGCGCGGCGTTCACGAATCCGCAAAATCGGGGTTCGTGACCCTCGGCGATGCGGTCTCGGCGCCGCGAGCCCCGCCAAAGCTCGCCCGACCGGGGGGTGGCGGCCGTCTGCCGGCCGCTGTACGTTCTGCGCGGAATGAATGGGGGATCGGAGGCGTCCGCGCGGCGGGCGCGGCGCAACGTCGTCCTGACCGCGGCAATCGCCGGGCTCGGCGGGCTCCTGTTCGGCTACGACACGGGGATCATCGCCAGCGCCCTGCTGTTCATCAAGACCGACTTCGCGCTCGGCAGCTTCGAGCAGGGCCTGGTCGTTGCCGCCGTCCCGATCGGTGCGATCGGCGGCGCCGCGATCGCCGGCCCGGCTGCCGACACCTACGGGCGTCGGCTGATGATCCTGCTCTCGGCCGCCGTCTTCATCATCGGCGCGCTCGCTAGCGCCGCCGCCGGGGGCCTCTTCGTGCTGGTCGTCGCCCGCGTCGTGATCGGAGTCGCAATCGGACTCGCCAGCGCCGCGGCCCCGGTCTACATCTCAGAGGTCGCGCCGCCCGAGAGTCGCGGCCGCCTCGTCAGCTTCTTCCAGCTGGCGGTGACGGTGGGGATCCTCGTCGCCTACCTGGTCGGCCTCGCTTTCGACGCCTCAGAAGGCTGGCGCTGGATGCTCGGGCTCGGCTGCGTGCCGGCGCTGGCGCTCGGCTTCGGGATGCTGCGGATGCCGCAGAGCCCGCGCTGGTTGGTGATGAGCGGCGACGACTTCGCCGCCCGCGCTGTGTTGGCGAAAATCCGCGTCGACGATCCCGACACGATCGACAAGGAGCTGGTGGAAATCGAGGAGAGCCTCGACGAGAAGCCCGGCTCTTGGCGCGAGCTGCTGCAGCCGGTGGTGAAAGCGGCGCTCTTCGTCGGCGTCGGGCTGGCGATCCTGCAGCAGGTGACCGGGATCAACACGGTCATCTACTACGCGCCGACGATCGTCGAATTCACCGGCGTCAACTCCTCGGCGGGCTCGATCCTTGCCGCGGTCGGGGTCGGCGTCATCAACGTCGGCGCGACGCTGGTGGCGTTGCGGCTGCTCGACATCAAGGGGCGCCGGGCGCTCTTGATGGTCGGCGTCTCGGGGATGGTCGTCTCGCTGATCGCGCTCGGCGGCGCTTTCATCGGCGGCGGCGGCTCGACCATCGCCTCGGTCGTCGCGATCGCCAGCCTGATGGCCTACGTCGCCGCCTTCGCGATCAGCCTCGGGCCGATCTTCTGGCTGCTGAACGCCGAGCTCTACCCGCTCAATGTCCGCAGCAAGGCCGCCGGGATCGGGACGATGGCGAACTGGACCTTCAACTTCATCGTCTCGCTCACCTTCCTGCTGCTGATCGAAGCGCTGGGACGCAGCGGCGCCTTCTGGTTCTACGCCGCGATCGGCCTCGTCACCCTCTGGTTCTGCTGGAAGTTCGTGCCGGAGACGAAGGGCAAACACCTGGAGGAAATCCAGGCCTACTTCCAAGCCCGGGTCGACGGCAAGGACCCGGACCCCGATCCGGACTCGGGCAGCTTCGAGCCGGCCGGGCGCTGAGCCGGCACTCGGCCGCGCCCCGGTACCCTGGCTCGATGCGCATCGACGAGATCATCGCCTCGCGGCGACCGACCTTCTCGATCGAGTTCTTCCCGCCGAAGACCGATGAGGCGACCGAGGAGCTGGTCGCGACGGCGCGGGCGCTGGCGCTGCTCGAGCCCGACTTCGTCTCGGTCACCTACGGGGCCGGCGGCTCGACCCGCGACGGCACGGTCGAGGTGACGCGGCGGCTGAAGGACGAGCTCGAGCTGGAGACGATGGCCCACCTCTCCTGCGTCGGCGAGACGACCGAGGGCCTGGCGGCGACGCTCGACCGGATCGAGGCGGCCGGGATCGAGAACGTCTTCGCGCTGCGCGGTGACCCGCCGCGCGGGCAGCAGGACTTCGTCCAGCTCGAGGGTGGCCTCGGGTCGGCCGCCGAGCTGGCCCAGTTCATCGAGGCCGGCTGGAACTTCTCGATCGGCGGCGCCTGCTTCCCGGAGGTCCACCCCGAGGCGTCCGACCTCGACTCCGACCTCAACTACCTGAAGCTGAAGGTCGACTCGGGTGCCGGCTTCCTGATCACCCAGCTCTTCTTCGACAACCAGGTCTACTTCGACTTCGTGCGCGCGGCGCGGGCGAAGGGGATCGAAGTGCCGATCCTCGCCGGTGTCATCCCGGTCGCCAGCTACGAGCAGACGAAGCGGATCTGCGGGCTCTGCGACGCGACGATCCCCGAGCCGCTGGAGCGCGCCTTCGAGGCCGCCGGCGGTGACCCGGAGCGCGAGTTCGAGCTGGGGGTCGCGTTCGCTGCCCAGCAGTGCGCCGAGCTGCTGATCGCCGGCGCTCCCGGCATCCACTTCTACGCGCTCAACCGGGCGCGCGCGACTCGCGCAGTGCTCGGCTCGCTGCGCGCCTCGCGGCCGTGGGAGCGGACGCGCGGCGACGTCGGCGCCCCGGTCGAGGCCGAATAGCTGCGCTTTAGGCAAGCCGAATAGGGTTCCGCCGCGATGGCCAAGGGTGATCGCAACCGAGACCAGCTGCGGCGCGAACGGGTCGAAGCCGAAGCGGTCGAGGCGAAGGGCGGCCGCAACCGCCTGCTGCTCGCCTACGGCGGCGCCGCGGCGCTGGTGGTGGTGATCGCCGTCGTCGTGGTCGTCCTCGTCAGCGCTGGCGGCGACGACCAGAGCAGCGCCGCGGTGACCGGCCAGCTCGACGATGGCGGCGCCCACATCAACCTCAACCTCTCCTACGGCTCGACCAACGGGATTACCCCCGACGAACGCGCCGGGATCGTGCCGGCGGCGGCGAAGACGACCGACCTGACCGCGGCCGCGAAAGCCGCCGGCTGCAAGGTCGAACTGAAACTGCCCGACGAGGGTCACGAGCACATCCCGCCCGGGTCGGAAACGCCCGACTACAAGACCAACCCACCGACCTCGGGCCCACACGTCGAACCGCCCTACCAGCAGGCCGACGGCGCCTACACCGAAACGCCGGCGGAGATCGACTACGTCCACTCGCTCGAGCACGGCCGGCTGGAGATCCAGTACTCGCCCGACCTGCCCGAACAGGCGCAGCTGGAACTGAAGGGGCTCTACGACACGATGTACGGGGCGTCGCTGATGTTCCCCAACCCGAAGATGCCCTACCAGGTGGCGGCCACCACCTGGACCAACATGCTGACCTGCCAGAAATACGAAGGCGCGAAGACGCTCGACGCGATCCGCGCCTTCGGCAAGGCGACCTGGGGCAAGTACGGTGGCGAGCCGGTGCGGGCCTTCAAGTTCACCGGGCCGACGCCGGCCGAACCAGAGAGCTGATCCGCGGACTGGTCAGGGGGCGCGGTAGGCAGGGAAGTAGCCGCCAGCGTCGCGGCCGCCGCTGAGTCGCTCGTAGGCGGCGGGGTCGCAGACCACCTCGGAGGTCGTCCACTGCTCCTCGCGGTTGGCGAAGCCGCGCTTGAACTCCTCGAGCGCGTCGCCGCGGCTGATCCCGCCGCCGAGGTTGAGCGGCATCCCCAGCTCCTCGGCGTGGTCGGAGAGCAGCGCGACGACGTTCTTCATCGGCGAATCGGCGAGCCGGGCGTCGGCGCTGCCGCTGAGGTAGTAGTGGAGGTAGCCGTCGCTGACCGTGGCGAGCGAGGCGGCGGCCAGCGCGCCCTCGGGGTCGGTGGCGAGGGCCAGCCAGGTGCGCTCGGCCTCCAGCACCTGGTCGAAGTAGGGGCGGCCGAAGAAGTAGTGCCCGGCGGCCTCGGTGCGGCGCATCGTCTGCTCGTAGAGGTCGACGAAGCCGGCCCGCTGCTCGTCGTTGGTCGCGCCGCCGGCGACGAGCTCGAGCCTGTAGCCGGCTTCGAGATTGCGGCGGATCTGGCGGCGGTCGGAGGGACGGCTCTTGCGCGGCAGCGCCGGGTCGGCGATCTCGACGACGTTGCGTGGCGTGGCGCCGACCAGCGGCGGCGGCACGCCGAGCCGGTGGCGGAAGAAGGCGCTGACCAGGCCGGTGGCCGAGAAGTCGACGGCGGCGGGATCGACGGCCGCCGTCCCCGCCGGGGCGGCGAACCCCGGATAGCCGTAGGGGGAGGTGGCGTCGCGCTCGGACCCGTCGCCGATCGCGCGGACCAGCAGCGGCGCCAGCAGCTCGGCCCCCTCCGCGGTCTCGATCCGCAGCGTGTGGGAGGCGCCCTCGGCGGCGAGGAACTCGGGTGAGCGGAAGAAATCAGGCGATGACGCTGCGGCGCCACCGTCGGCGATCAGCTCCGCCCGCGCCGAGGTCGCGCCACTCACTCCTTTAGGTCCGCGGTGGCGGCGCGGAACTCGTCGGGGAGGACGCCCCAGACCTCGCAGTCGTCCGGGGGGCCGTCTTTGCGCGCCAGGTGGGCGCGCATCGTCCCCTCGTATTTCCAGCCGAGCCCGGCGACCGTCTTCTTGGCGATCTCGTTGCGGCCCGGGATGCGGCCGTAGACCCGGTGGGCGCCGAACTCGTCGAATGCCTTGGCGATCGTCTGCGCCTCGGCCCGGCGGCCGACCCCCTTGCCGCGCACGTCGTCGCCGATCAGCGCCCCGAGCTCGGGCGCGGTCTGGCGGAAGAGGCCGTAGAGCGCGGTGAAGCCGACCGGCTCCGCGTAGCCCTCGACCACGATCGCGTACTTGCGGTCCTCGCCCGAGTCCTCCATCGCCCGCGTGGTCCAGGCCTCGGCCTGCTCGGGCGTGAACTCGTCGCGCTGCTCCATCAGCGAGGCGGTCGCCGCCGGGTTGTTGAACCAGCGGTGAACGGCGGCGGCGTCGCCGGGCTCGAAGCGGCGCAGGGTCACCTCGGGGCGGTCGCTCGTCACGGCGCGAACCCTACCCCGAGTGGGTCGATGGGCCGATTTCGGGAGACATAGGCACGAAATCGGCCCATCGGCCCTCAGTCGGGGGCGAGGCCCTGGCCGGTGAGGACGAGCCAGACGGTGCGGGCGAGGATGCGGGCGTCGAGGGCGGCGGAGCGGCGGTCGACGTACTCGACGTCGAGCTCGATCCGCTCCTCCCAGGGGATGCCGGCGCGGCCCTGGACCTGGGCCCAGCCGGTGATCCCCGGCAGCACCTCGTGGCGCCGTTTCTGCTGCGGGGTGTAATCGACGACCTGGGCGGGGATGGTCGGGCGCGGGCCGACGATCGCCATCTCGCCGCGCAGCACGTTGACCAGGTTGGGGACCTCGTCGAGCGAGGTGCGGCGCAGGAAGCGGCCGGCGCCGGTCACCCGGGGGTCGTCGCGGAGGATCGCGATCCCGACCCCGACCGGGTCGGAGCCGAGCTCCATCGTCCGCAGCTTCAGCAGCTCGAACTCGGCGCCGCCGAGGCCGACGCGGCGCTGCCGGTAGATCACCGGGCCGCGGCTGCCGAGCTTGATCCAGATCGCCGCCGCCAGCAGGAACGGCGAGAGGACGAGCAGCCCGAGGGCGGCGACCGCGCGGTCGAAGATCGGCGGCATCAGCGGGTGCCCTCCGCCTTCTGCCAGCGGCCGCTGGCGCCGTGGCGCAGCCGGTCCCAGAGGCCGAGCGCGATCGCGGCGGTGGTCTCGACGTAGTAGCGGGCGATCCGCAGCGGGGTCAGCGGGAAGGCGCGCGCCAGCAGCGCCGCGGCGAGCAGCGCCAGCTGGGCGGCGAAGAGGAAGTCGTAGACCCAGCCGTCGCCGAGCAGCAGCGCGTTGGCGACGAAGGCGACGAGGTGCAGCAGCGGGCTGAGGTAGCGGAGCAGGCGGTGGGAGAAGAGCTCGAAGGCGTAGAGCGGCGAGTAGCCGCGCGGCGAGACCATCCCTTCGCCGACGACGATGTCCCAGAGGCCGACCATCATCCGCCGTTTGCGGGCCAGCTCGCCGCCGAGCGTCGGCACCATCTTCTCGCTCGCCCGGGCCTCGGGAGCGTAGAGCGAGCGCAGGCGGCGCTTGGCCAAAAGGAACGGGAAGCTGAGGTCGTGGCTGCCGCTGGCGGCGAGCGGCAGGTAGGCATCGCGGCGGACGGCGTAGATCGCGCCGTTGCCGGCGGTGACGCCGGCCAGCGCCGACTCCATCTCCCGCACCGCCATCTCGTAGCGCCAGTAGGCGCCCTCGAGGTTGTCGCCGGTCTCGTCGACGAACCGGACCTGGCCGCAGACGTAGCCGACGCCGCGGTCGGCGAAGGGGGCGACGAGGCGGCGCAGGGCGTCCCGGGCCCAGGTGCTGTTGGCGTCGGAGAAGGCGAGGACCTCGCCCGCGGCCTGCTCAGCGGCGGCATTGAGGGCGGCGACCTTGCCACCCGGCGGCAGCTCGAGGACGAGGCCGGCGCCGGCGGCGCGGGCGAGCTCGGCGGTGCGGTCGGTCGAGCCGTCGGAGGCGACGATCAGCTGCAGGCGGTCGCGCGGGTAGTCGAGGGCGAGCGCGTTGGCGACTTTCGCCGCGATCACCTCCTCCTCGTCGTAGGCCGGGATGATCAGGGAGACGGTGGGAAGCTCGGTGTTCGCAGGCGCATGCGTTCGTCGTCGGGACGAAATCCGCGTCCTTACGGCGAACGCCAGCACCAGCGGGTAACCGAGGTGGGTGTAGACGAGCAGGCCGGCGCTGAGCCAGAAGAGGATCGCCGCGATCGTCGTCATCTCCGGGCGGCGAGCAGCTCGCGGTAGAGGTCGAGGGTGAGGCGGGCGGCCTCGTCCCAGGAGAACGGGCCGGCGGCTGCGCGGGCCGCGGCTGCGGCCAGCTCGGCGCGGGCGGCCCCGTCGCCGGCCAGCTCGGCGAGGGTCGCGGCAAGAGCATCGACGTCGCCGGGCGGGACCAGCCGGGCGGCGCCGGCCGCAGCGACCTCGGGGAAGCCGCCGACGGCGCTGAGGACCAGCGGCTTGCCGAAGGCGAGGCCGGTGTAGAGGACGCCCGAATGCTCGGCGTCGAGATACGGCAGCGCGACAATGTCGGCCCGACGGAAGATCGCCGGAATCTCGGCGTCCTCGACGAAGCGGGTGACGAAGCGGACCCGGCCGGGCGCCGCGGCGGCGAGCTCGCGCAGCGGGCCGACGTCCATCCGCGGGTTGCCGACGATCCAGAGCTCCGCCCCCTCGAGCCGGGCGAATGCTTCGAGCATGTTCTCGAGGCCCTTGTAGGCACGGATCAAGCCGAAGGAGAGGATCACCGGGCCCTCCGCCCCCTCGAGCTCCTCCGGCAGCGGCTTCTCGTCCGCCAGCCGGGTCAGGTAGTCGAAGGCGCCGTGGGGGATGACGCGGACGCGGTCGGCGGGCAGGCCGACCTCCTCGCGCAGGCGGGCGGCGCCGTGCTCGGAGTGGGCGACGATGGCGTCCATGCGGCCGAAGGCCCGGCGGGCCGAGGCCACCTGGCGGCGGCTCGGGCTGGCGGGAAGGATGTAGTGGGCAGTCATCACCCGGGGGCGGGTCGGCGGCAGCAGGCGGGCGTCGAGGCCGGGGAGCGTCAGCCACTGGTAGTGGACGACGTCGGCGTTCGACGGGGCGCGGCGGAAATGCCGCATGTCGCGCAGGTGCTCGGCGAGCTTGAAGCCGAGGCGCCCTTTCGCCGCCAGCCCGCGTTCGGCGCTGCGCTTGTAGAAGCGCTCGTCGACCGTGTAGCCGTCGACCGCCGGGACCTCGCCGTAGAGGAACTTGGTGGTGACCAGCTCGACTTCGGCGCCGGCGCGCGCCAGCGCCGCCGCGAGGGCGCGGTCGTAGGGCGGGGTGAAGGCGGATGGGTCGACGAGTTGGACCCGCATCGGGGCCGATTATCGTGACCCCCTTGCCACCAACGCTCTCCTACTGCGTCGTGAACACCAACGGCCGCGAGCTGCTGCTCGCCTGCCTCGAGGCGATCGACCGCACCCACCCGGCCGGGGTCGAGCGCGAGCTGCTGGTCCTCGACAACGCCTCGACCGACGGCTCGGCCGCGGCGGTCCGCGCCCGCGGCGGCGACGCGGTGCTGATCGAGCGTCGGCGCCGGACCGGCAAGGCCGAGAACGACTCGAGCCTGATGGAGGCGGCAAACGGCGAGTTCTGCCTGTTGCTGAACGAGGACTCCGAGCTGCGGCCGGGGGCGGTGGCGGCGCTGCTGGCGGCGCTCGAGGCCGATCTGAGCGCCGCGGCGGCGACGCCGCAGCTGCTCGACTCGGACGGCCGCCCGAGCCCCTGCGCCTGGCGCTTTCCCGGCGTCGGCACCGCCTTCGCCGGCGCCCTCTTCCTCCACCGCTGGTTGACGGTGCAGAGCAAGGGGGGCGCGACGCGGCGGGTCGACTGGGCGCAGTCGAGCGCCCTGCTGGTCCGCCGCGCCGCCGCCAAGCGGGTCGGCTACATGGACCCCGAGTTCTTCGTCTACTACGACGAGTGCGACTTCGCCAGGCGGCTTGCCGACGCCGGCTGGCACGAGCTCTTCGTCCCCGCCGCGCAGGCGATCCACCACGACCAGCTGGCGACCGACCTCGCCGCCGGTCTCCCGCGGATCGTCGAGTTCCACCGCAATCGAGATCGATACATGCGCAAGCACCACGGTCGCGCGGCGGCGCTCGCGGTCCGCGGCCTCACCGCCTGGGCCTACGGCGTGCGCGCCGTCGTCGCCGGCCTCCGCCGCCAGCCGACGGCGCCGATCTTCCGCGCCCACGCCCGCCAGGCCCTCTTCCCCGGGCGCGGTCAGTCGATCCGCGACCGCGCCGAAGCGGCGAATCGCAACCGCCCCGCCTAGCGCTCGAGCGGGAACTCGCCTTCGACGCAGATCCCCCAGCGCACCGTCTCGTAGGGGATCAGGTCGGGATCCTCGCCGCCGCGACCGCTGCTGTCACCGACTTGGACGTCGTCGCGCGGGTCGCTGCCGGCGATCACCCGCCCGCGCAGGTCCGGCAGGGCGAAGTTGGTCTCACCGTTGCCGCCGAAGCGGGTGGCGAACACGGAGTACAGCGGCACGTTGCCGTTGATCGGGAGCAAGCGACCGTCGCACGGCAGCCAGCCGTCGGGCAGCTCGGAGTCGAAGGCGCGCACTTCGCCGAGGAAATCGCTCATTGCTCCTGCCTATTCGGGTAGTCGCCGCGGGTGCAGATGCGGAAGTTGAAATGCAGGCGGACCGGTCGGCCCTCGCCGCCCGCCACCAGCCCGTTCCCCCGCTGGCCGACCTCGACCGCCGGCAGGCCAACCGCGTCGCCGCTGCCCAAGGGGGTGCGGCCGCGCAGGTCGGGGAGGTTGAACGTGTCGCGCCCGTCGCCGCCGAACGCGAGCTGAACGACCGAGAACAGCGCCGTGTATGCATTGACCCTGACCGCGCTGCCGTCGCAGGGCAACCAGTCGCGGAGCTTGGTGTCGAAGGGGAAGGCGCGCACTTCGCCGATCAGCGCATCGGGCGAGAAGTTGCGGTCGCCGAGGATGTAGGTGAGCCCAAGCGTCGCCGGCTCGTCGCCTTTCCCGCCGCGTGCCAATGCCCTGCCGCTGTCGCCGACCTGGCGCGCCGGGCCGTCGGGCGCATCGCCGGCGCCGAGCAGGGCCCGGCCGCGTCCGGGAACGAACGATGACCACCCGGCCGGCACATAGTCGCCGGCGAAGAGCCGCAGTTCGCGCCGATCGCCTGGCGCGGCGCTCGCGATCCCGAGCGGCCCGAGTTGCGAGAGCGCCAGGCCTGCTGCGGCACCCGCTCCCGTCTGCAGGAAGCGCCGGCGCGTCTGCCCCAGATCGTTCATACGCGCGCACCCTACCGCGCGCGAGCTGTTCCTTTTGTCGGAATGGCCGACATAAGGAACAGCTCGACGGGGGTTACGGCGTGCGATCTTCGTCCTGGCGCTCCACCTCGTAGACCTCGGGGATGCGGCCTTCGACCGCGGGCTCCTGCGAGCGCAGCGCGGCGATGCCGGCCAGCAGCCGGCGGGGGTGGCGGAGGCGGGCGATCCAGCCGCGCTCCTCGGGAGTGAAGAAGCCGCTCGTCCAGAGCGCCAGCGGGTAGAGCGCCCAGAGGGCGCCGCGACCGAGGAAGCCGAGGACGCCGTCGGTCGGCATCACCAGTTCACCGACCGCGACGAGGACGGCGGCGGCGAAGACGACCCTGGCCAGCCTCCCCCACTGGTAGGGCACCGGGAAGAGGCGCTGGGTGAAGACGTACATAAGCGCCGTCACCACCAGGTAGGAGGCGACCAGGGCGAGGGCGGCGCCGACGATCTCGAGCGGTGGGACCAGCACCAGGTTGAGGACGACGTTGACGACCAGGGCAGCGATCGCGGCGGGCAGGTTGAACTCGGTCCGGCCGGTGCGGCCGAGGATCACCACCATCACCATGTAGAGGGCGTAGAGGGTGACGGCGGCGGCGATCAGACCAACCGCTTCGTAGGCGCCGAAGAACTGGTCCGCCGCCAGCGCGCGGAGGATCCAGCGGGCGTAGAGCCACATCCCGGTGACGACGAAGGCACAGCCGGCGACGAACAGAGTGACGACGGTTGCGTAGACGCGGCGCGCCTCGTCGTCGTCGCGGATCGAGTAGGCGAGCGGCGGCCAGGCCAGCTGGAAGCCGCGGACGAGGACGTTGACCGCCTGGGCGAATTTGACCGCGAGCGAGTAGAGGCCCGCCTCGGCGAGCCCGATCGAGCGAACGATGATGATCCGGTCGACGAAGTTGAGCGCGTAGAGCGAGACCTCGGCCGGCATCGTCGGCAGGCCAAAGCGGAAGAGGCGGCGGATCAGCGGCACGTCGGGGCGGAGGCTGAGCCGGCGCCACTGCAGGGCGATCAGGCCGAGGACGAAGGCGGCGCCGGTCGCGTAGCTGCCGAGCAAGAGGCCCCGCGCCCCCTCCCCCGCCCCGACCACGAGGACCACGGTGACCGCGATCGTCGCCAGGACGTTGGCGAGGGTGGTGAGGAAGTAGGCGCGGGCGCGCTCCTCGAGGCGGAACAGGGTGAGGAGGAATTCCATCATCGTCAGCACCCAGAGGCCACCGATCGAGATCCGCGCCAGCTCGGCGGCCGGTTCGTCGAGCAGCAGTTCGGAGAGCGGCGTCGCCAGCGGCAGCAGGGCCAGGGCAGCGAGGGTCGAGAGCCAGAAGAGGCCGGCAAAGGTGCCGGCGACGACCCGGTCGGGGTCCTCGTCCTCCTTGTAGTAGAAGCGCAGCAGCGCCTCGATCAGGCCGAGGCGAATGACGATGCTGGCGGTGACGACGGCGGCGAACATCACCTCGGCGGCGCCGTAGTCGGCCGGGCTGAGGTGCCGCGTGTAGAGCGGCAACAGGGCGACCGCGATCAGTTTCGAGAAGACGCTCGCCGCCGTGTAGGCGGCTCCGGTCGTCGCGAGGCGGCGCAGATAGCCGGACACGCGAGGAGCCTAAGCGGGAGCGCGGATCGCGCCGGCCCTTGCCGCCGCGAGCGAGCCGCCCACGGCCAGCAGCACCCAGGTGATCGGATCCTCGATGAAACCCGCGTAGGCGAGGGTGTGGACCAGCAGGGCGACGAAGGTGGCGAGAACCGCGGCGCGGGCGGAGTCGAAGACCGTCGGCTCGCGGCCCGGCGCCCGCTCCCACATCCCCGCCGCCATCGTCCAGATCGCGGCTACGAGCAACGCCGCGTAGGCGGCGAGGCCGACCAGCCCCTGCTCGGCGGCGACGGTGATCGGCTCGGTGTGGGAGATCGTCACCGGCGCCTTCTTCTCGCTGCGGTGCTCGCGGTAGGCGCGCTGGAAGGAGCCCGAGCCGTAGCCCTGCAGCGGCCGTTCGGCGAACAGGTCGATGCCGCCGGAGACGAGATCGGCGCGGCCGCTGGTGTCGATGTTGATCCGGTCGAAGTTGACGCCCTTGCCGCCGATCAGGATCACCACCAGCACCGCGCCGATCGTCCCGACTCCGACCGCCGCCAGCGTCCAGCGCCAGCTCCAGCGCATCGCCGCCAGTACCGCGAGGCCGGCGAGCAGAGCGATGAAACTCGACTGCGAGAAGGTCTGGGCGAGGCCGATCCAGAGAACGAGGATCGTCCCGGCGAGCAACCAGAAGGAGCGGCGGTCCTTGACCCAGAGCAGGGCGGTAGTCACCACCACCAAGACGAGCGCCAGGTAGCGGCCGTAGACGTTGGGGTCCCAGAAGACGCTGTTGACCCGGAAGTAGGTGTGGAAGTCGTTGGAGCGGATCACCGCGTCGTTCCAGAACAGCTCCTTGCTGACGTACTCGACCGAGCCGACGAGGACGAAGACGACCGCCTCGACCGCGACCAGGACCAGGGTCCAGGAGAGCAGCCGCCGGTCCCAGTCGACGTCGCTCAGCAGCGCGTAAGCGACGGTGAAGGGGACGAGGAAGAAGCACGCGTTCTGCAGCCCTTTCGAGAAGTCGTCGGAGTAGAGCACCTGCAGCGCGTAGAGGACGACGAAGAGAGCCAGCAGCCGCGGCAGCCACCGCACCGGGCCGGGCAGGCGGCCGCGCGAGGGCAGCGGCGAAGTCCAGTCGCGCAGCGCGGTGGCGAGCACCGCACCGGCGATCACCAGGTAGAGCGGCACCAGCAGGTTGGCGGTGTCGCCACCGGAGTGGAGCGGGACCCGGAACGGCAGCGCGGCGACGATCGCCAGCGGCACCAGCCACGGCCAGCGGCGGAAGATCGCGGCGAGCGCGGCGACGACGAGGACCCCGACCGCCAGCAGCAACACGACCTTGTTGGTGCTGTCGCGGAGGTCGACGATCTGGTGGGTGTGCCACTGGTCGCCGAGGATCAGGACCGGGAACAAGATCAGCCCCGCCAGCAGGGCCGCCGAGCGCGAGCGGCTCGGCGGCAGCAGGATCGCGGCGGCGCTGGCGAGCGCGGCGATGACGACGCCCGCGCCCGAGAGGAACTCGCTCAACAGTTGCCCGCCTTCACGGGCGGCGCCTCGTGCAGCTTGATCGCGCCGGGCAGGACCAGCACCCGGTCTTCGCCGAGCAGGGTCACCCGCAGCTTGTAGCGGCCCGGCGGCGCCGTGCCGCCACCCCGCTGGCGCCCGTCCCAGAGGTAGGTGTGGATCGTGTAGCGCTTGAGGAATTCTTCGCGCGCCAGGGTGAGGACGACCTTGCCGCCGGGCTTGACGATCTGCACGTTGCCGTCGTCGGAGACGGTGGTCCGGAAGCTGATCCGGATCGTGTCGCGCTGGCAGTCCCCGTTCGGGGTGAAGCTGTGGACGCGCTCGTCCTGGTTGGGCGAGACCGGCGGCGAGACGAAGTGGACGCGGTCGACGACCAGCGGGTCGCGCTTAACCCGCTGCGCCCAGGCGAAGGCGGCGACGGTGGCGAGGACCAGCAGTGCGAAGACGATTGCGGCGGGGCTGAGCGAGCGGAGCCCGGCCTGGGAGGTCATCCGGGAACTCCCCGCGCACGTCTGGCGGCGCCGGACCGGCGCGGGGCGGCGTCCTCGGTCGGCCAAATAGCGGTGCTATTCGGCCTTCCTGCGTCCTGGCCCCGCTTGGTCCGGCACTCGCCATCCGCACACGCGGAGTTCCCGGATGACCTCCTATTCGGCCGCTTCGGCATTGTCCTCGCCGACCACCACCGCGACGTTCGCTCTGCGGGCCACCTGGATGATTTCGCCGCTCATCACTTCGACTTTCGGAATCCCGATCCGTTTTCCGACCAGCTTCGCCTCCGGCTCGTGGCCCGGCTTGAACATCACCACCGAGTCTTCGTAGGTTTCGCTCGAGTTCGTCACCGCTCCCGCCTCGAATCCCTTTTCTTCGACTTTTTCGCCGAAGCTGGCGGCGAGGCCCGGGACCGCGGTGCCGTTGAGCACGGCGACTTCGATTTCGCTCGGTTTGACCGCCTTGGCGGTGTTGGTGGGGCCGTTGCCCTTCGCCCCGTCGTCGCTGCCTGAGGTGATCGCGTAGACGACGCCGGCGGCGATCAGCACGCAGACGACGAAGATCGCCACCAGGACCAGCGGCTGCGACAGCCGTTCGCCGAAGCTCGAGAAGCTCTGGCTGACGCGCTCGCCGCGGGTCAGTTCGGGCAGTCCTTCCTCGCGCCGCTGGCGGCGGATTTCGCGGCTTTCGACCGCCTCGTGCTCGGCGGTCCGCGATTCCTCGAGCTGGCGCAGCTCCTCCGCCCGCTGGGCGGCGATCGCCGAAGTCGACTCTTTGCGGTCGGCCTCGCGCTCCGGTGCCGATCCCGCCCAGTCGCGCAGCCGGCGGATGTCGCGGCCGTGCGCGAACGAGAGGAGGGCGAGGACGGCGAGCCCGAGGAAGGCGGCGAGCCCGGCGAACGCGCCGATCTGTTCGATCACGTGGATCAAGGCGTAACGGTTTTGTGGCGGCTTGCCAAGAGTCGCGAGAGGCTACTCGTCGTAAACGAAGGTCGCGGCGTCACCGCCGCGCGCGGCGATCAGCTCCACGACCCGCTCCGCCAAATTAGCCTCATCACCGGCCAGAACCAGGTGTTCGAGCGAGTCGAGGGTCGACTCGACCCACTCGACGTCGAGCGGCGCCTCGCGCACCGCGCGGTTGATCCGCCGCGCGGCGGTCGGCTGCGGCGCCTCGTCGGCGGAGAACAGGACCTCGTGCAGCTTCTCCCCCGCCCGCGGTCCGATGAACTCGACCGCGATGTCGGTTTCCGGCTCGTAGCCGGCGAGCCGGATCATGTTGTGGGCGAGGTCGACGATCTTCACCGGCTCGCCCATGTCGAGGACGAAGACCTCGCCCTTGCCGGCGCCGATGTCGCCGGCGCGGATCACCATCTGCACCGCCTCGGGGATCGTCATGAAGAAGCGGGTCATCTCCGGGTGGGTGACGGTGACCGGGCCGCCGCGCTCGATCTGGCGGCGGAAGATCGGCACCACCGAGCCCGAGGAGGCGAGCACGTTGCCGAACCGGACCGAGGCGAAGCGGGTGCCGGGGTGGGCGGCGCCGGCCGCCTCGACGATCCACTCGGCCATCGCCTTCGAGGCGCCCATCACCGTCTGCGGGTTGACCGCCTTGTCGGTCGAGATCAGGACGAAGCGCTCGACCTTGGAGGCGGCGGCGGTTTCGGCGGTGACCCGGGTCGCGATCGCGTTGTTGCGGACCGCCTCGAGCGGGTTCGACTCCATCAGCGGCACGTGCTTGTAGGCGGCGGCGTGGAAGACGACGTCGGGCTTGAAGCGCTGCATCACCTCGAGCATCCGGTGCGGCTCCTTGCAGTCGGCGAGCACCGCCTCGGCGCTGGTGAAGTGGCGTTCCTCGACCATCTCGCGGTCGATCTGGAAGAGGTTGTCCTCGGCGTGGTCGAGCATCACCAAGAGGCGCGGCTTGACCTGGGCGATCTGGCGGCAGAGCTCGGAGCCGATCGAGCCGCCGGCGCCGGTGACCAGCACGATCCGGTCGCGCAGGTAGGCGCCGACCCGGTCGAGCTCGCGGACGATCGGGTCGCGACCGAGGACGTCCTCGACCTGCACCTCGCGCAGCTGGCGGTTGAGCTGGACGCCGCCGCGCAGCAGCTCGAAGACGGTCGGCAGGGTGCGGACGCGGATCTCGCGGTCGCGGCAGGCGGCGACGACCTGGCCGCGCAGGGCGCCCGGCGCCGAGGGGATCGCGATCACCACTTCGTCGGGCCCGGTCTCGTCGAGGATCGCCTCGATCTGGCGGGTCGAGCCGAGCACCTTCAGCCCCAGCATCCGCATCCCGCGCTTGCGCGGGTCGTCGTCGACGAAGCCGATCGCGGTCGCGCCGAGATTGGGGTTGAGCTGCAGCTCGCGGACCACCATCTGGCCGCCGGAGCCGGCGCCGACGACCAGCACCTCGTGTTTCGGCAGGCGCTCGCCGCGGGTCGGCCGTTCGACGATCAGCCGCACCGCGAGGCGGCCGCCGGCGATCAGGATCAGGGTGAGGACGAAGTCGATCACCTCGACCGAGCGCGGCAGCTGCGGGGTCGGCTTCAGCACCGCGAAGACGATCACCAGGATCGCGCTGGCGACGGCGACGGCGCGGAAGATCTGCATGAAGTCGCGGCCGCTGACGTAGCGCCACCACTTCTGGTAGAGCCCGAAGGCGCCGAAGATGATCAGCTTGCCGGCGATCACGAAGCCGACCGTCTGCGCGAACAGCTCCTCGTAGCGCTGCGGCCAGCCGTGCGGGTCGTCGAGGAAGCGCAGCTGGAAGGCGACGAAGTAGGCGAGCGCAACGAGCAGCGCGTCGGCCAGCACCTGGATGACCCGGATGCGGTAGACGGGGTGGTTGAGGCGGCTCATCGAACCAGTGCAGTCTACGGCCCTATACCCGCATCAAAGGCGGGGAAGCGGTCCCCTGCCCGGCCGCTTGCGTACGATGGGGCGCTCGCATGAGCGCCCTCCTGCTCGCCAGCATCACCGACAAGGTGGTCAATCCGATCGTCGACGCCGCGACCGAATTCATCGGGTCGACCGGCGCCGCGGCCGTCTTCGTGTTGATGACGCTCGAGTCGGCCTGCATCCCGGTGCCGAGCGAGGCGATCATGCTGTTCGCCGGCTTCAGCGTCTCCAAAGGCGAACTAACGATGTTCGAAATCATCGCCGCCGGGGTGCTGGGCAACCTGGTCGGCTCCTGGATCGCCTACGCGGTCGGCTACTACGGCCGCCTCGACCTGCTCGAGAAGAACAAGCTGATCCACCTCAGCCCGAAGCACCTGAAATGGGCCGACGACTGGTTCGCCAAGTACGGCACCTGGGCGGTCCTCTTCAGCCGCATGCTGCCGATCATCCGCACCTTCATCTCGCTGCCGGCCGGGGTCGCGAAAATGCCGTTCTGGCGCTTCACGATCCTCACCCTGCTCGGCTGCATCCCCTGGGTCACCGCGCTCGCCTTCCTCGGCAAGGGGGTCGGCTCGAACTGGGAAGAGTGGCGCCACAACCTCAGCTACCTCGACTACGTGGTGGCGGCGGCGATCGTCGCCGGGGTCGTCTACTGGTTCGTCAGGCGGCGGCGCCGGAACGCCGAGGCCGCCGGCGCCAGCGAGGCTTGAGCGCCTCCAGCCAGGCGGCAGGCGCGCCGATTCCGGCCCACCGTGCCCTGGTCCTGGGAGTCGTCCAGGGGCCGGCCGAGCTGCTCCCGGTCTCCTCCTCGGCCCACATCGTCCTCCTCCCCTGGCTCGCCGGTTGGGACTGGGAGCGGATCGACCCCGAGGTCCGCAAGAGCTTCGAGGTGGCGCTCCACACCGGCGCCGCAGCGGCGCTGCTGATCGGCCAGCGGCGGGTGATCGGCGAAGAGCTGCGGCTGTTCGAATGGCGGCGGGCGCTGGTCCTGGCGCTCTCCTTCCTGCCGGCGGCCGTGGTCGGCTACTTCGGCGAGCGGCCGATCGAGAAGCGCCTCGGCGGGCCGCGGGCGACCGCCTTCGGCCTGCTCGCCGGC
>Ga0081455_10002829_pt1 | contig 20426 bp, 38 predicted proteins | sample TabmetS3T2R1_FD_70207 | JGI IMG/M metagenome (GOLD analysis project Ga0081455, IMG submission 70207) | Tabebuia heterophylla rhizosphere microbial communities from the University of Puerto Rico - S3T2R1 | ecosystem: Host-associated > Plants > Roots > Rhizosphere ...
CCGTCGAGGGGTCGGTGGGTGGCCCGGTCCCGCCCGCCGACCCCGGCCCGGCCACCAGGCGCGAGCGGTGCCGCGAACCCGGGTGCGGCAGCTACGCGGTGATGGGGTGGCGGTGCGCGGTGCATGCCGTGTTCCCGGCCGAGGTTGCCGTGGCGATCCGGGCCGAGGAGACAAGCTGGCGCAACTGTGCGCACCGGGCCGACTTCGCCAGCGCCGCCGAGCACAGCCGTGATTGCCCGGTCCACGGCCAGGACGCCGAGATCGGCAGCGGGCTGGCCGACCGGCTCGACTTCCGCCCGGGCGGTGCCTGATGGGCATCTACGCAGGCGACGAGTTGTACGGCGATGAGGTCACCAGCGGCCCGGTCGAGGACCAGGACGACCTCCAGGCGGCCGAGGACGCCGCCGACTTGGAGTTGGAGTACGAGCGGATCTACGGCCGCGACGTGGAGCCGGAGATCCCCGACGAGGCGTACGACCGCGGCAGCTACCGCGGGCCGGTCGAGCTTTCGGGGGAGGCACCGTTCTGATGGCAGAGTTCACCTTCGCTCCGGCGACCAAGGAGCAGGCCAAGGCGCGGATCGCGCTGGCGGGCCCGTCGGGGTCGGGGAAGACCTACACCGCGCTGCGGCTGGGCGCTGTGCTCGGCCGGCGGCACGCGGTCATCGATACCGAGCGTGGCAGCGCGAGTAAGTACGCCGACGAGTTCGGGTTCGACACGCTGCGGATGACGAAGTTCGACCCGCGGATGCTGGTCGATGCGCTCGCTGCGGCGGCCGACGCCGCCTACGACGTGGTGACCGTCGACTCGATGAGCCATTTCTGGATGGGTGTCGAGGGCATGTTGGAGTTGGTCGACAACTCCGCGAAGCGGTCCGGCGGCGGGAACTCCTTTGCTGGCTGGAAGGAAGCCCGGCCGATCGAACGGCGGATGATCGACGCGCTGCTGGCCTACGACGGGCACGTGATCGTCACGATGCGCACGAAGACCGAGTGGGTGATCGAGGAGAACGACCGCGGCAAGAAGGTCCCCCGCAAGATCGGTATGCGGACCGAGCAGCGCGACGGCATCGAGTACGAGTTCGACATCGTCGGGGACCTGGACCTGGAGAACACCCTCACCGTCACCAAGTCGCGGTGCCGGGCCCTGGCCGGGCAGGTGATCAACCGGCCGGGGCAGGACATGGCCGAGACGGTCCTGGACTGGCTCAGCGACGGCAAACCAGCCCCCGCTGGCCCCGGCGAGTTGCGTGCCCGCGCTCTGGCCGAGGGCCTGTCCGCGGCGGCGCTGCGGGAGATCTACGCCGAAGCGTCCGGCCGGAACCTGCTCGGCGCCGCCGTGCTGGACCTGGACGCGCAGCCCACGACGCTCGGCGAGCTGCTGGTCGTCATCGGCAACGCGGCGCGGCTGCGGGAGTCCCGCGAGCAGCAGGAGGCCGGAACATGATCGGCAGCCTCTACCACAGCGGCGGCGAGCCGTTGCACGCCCTGACGCTGCGCCTGGGTGGTGTCGGCCTGACCGAGGTCCAGGCGCTGGTGAACATGCTGCCTGCGCTGCCGGAGGACACCAGCCTGGCGATCCTGTCGGACCCGCCGGCCGGGCTGCGGGTGACGCTGCGCACTGATGCGACCGAGCAGCAGGCGCAGGAGCTGGTCGCGCGCGTGTTCGCGGCCCGGCGAGCCCGGCAGGAGGACTCGCGGTGAGCGCGCTGCCGGAGGACGCGGCCCGGCTGGCGGTGCTGCGGGTGCTGCGGGACCGGCTGGACGTCGAGATCGAGCAGACCCGCGCGCAGGTGTGGCGGGGGCTGCTCGCGGGCCGCGCCGAGCACGGCCTGCGCTCGGCGTTGGTGGAGTTGCCGGACGGCACCCGGCTCGGCACGGTGACGATCACCCAGCCGAACAGCCGGGTCGAGGTCGACCCGGGCGGGCTGCTGCGGTGGGCGAAGCTGTACCACCCGGGCGAGGTGGTGGAGGCGGTGCGGGAGCCGTTCCGCCGCGCGGTCGTCGGCGGCCTGAAGGCGGTCGACGGGGAGTTGGTGCTGCCGGCCTCCGGCGAGGTGGTGCCGTGGGCGGCGCTGCGGCCGGCCGGCCCCCCCACCACCTTCTCCTACCGGCCCACCGGGGACGCGGCCGACCTGATCGTGGCGGCGTACCGGGCCGGCCGGCTCGCACAGTCGCTGCTGCCCTCGATCGAGGCACCGGAGGGGGCCAGCGATGCGCCGTAGTCCTCTTCGTCGCCGTACCGGCCTGCGGCGTACCGCGCTGGTGCCGCGCCGCACGGCCCGACTGGCTGCCTCGCAGCGCGCCCTGGCCGACGCCAAAGCGGTGGTGCGCGCGCGCTCGGGCGGGTGGTGCGAGGTGTGCGGCAGCGCGATCGCGACGCAGGTGCACCACCGCACCGCACGGCAGGCCGGCGGCTCCTCCCGCAACCCCGTCATCCACGACCCGGCGAACCTGCTGCACCTGTGCGGCTGGTGCCACCGGCTCGCCGAGGAGCACGAGGACCGGTGGGACTTCGGCTGGAAGGTCCACCGCGGCCAGGACCCCGGCGTGGTGCCGGCACTGCTGGTGCTGGCCGGCCCGACCGCCGAGCCCGAGTGGGCGCTGCTGGACAGCGCCGGCCGCCGGCACCCGACTCCAGCCCCTGCCCTGTCCACCTGAGCCGGCCGCGCGGGACGCCGACCCCCCAGCGTCCCGCGCGGCCCCACACACCACCTGGAGCACCGATGGAACGAGGCGCCACCCTCACCTACACCGGGCAACTGGTCATCGAGGACTGCTGTGCCTGCGGGATCCGGTTCGCCATGCCGCAGGACTTCCAGCGTCGCCGCCGCGAGGACCACAAGACGTTCTACTGCCCAGCCGGCCATGGCCAGCACTACCACGCCAAGTCCGAGGCCGAGCAGCTGCGCGACAAGCTCGCCGCGGCCGAACGCACCGCGGCGTACCAGACCTCCCGCGCCGACCAGGCGCAGGCCGAAGCCGCCCACCAGCGCAGCCGGGTCCGCGGCTACCAGGGCCAGTTGGGTTTGGTGAAGAAGCGGGTCCGCGCCGGCCAGTGCCCGGCCTGCGCGCACCAGTTCCCGGACCTGGCGCAGCACATGGCTGCCGAGCACCCCGAGTACGAGTCCACATCGGACACAACGTCATGACCGCCGCCGTCCTGGTCCTGCTGGCGCTGGCCGCGGTCGCCGACCCGGCGGTGCACCTGGCCGCGCTGTCCGTGGCGTACGGCACGCGCCGCCGCCGCAGGCCCGCCGGGTGGGACCTGACCACGCAGTGGCGGCGCTGGCACCGGTGGCGGCACACCAACCGTCCCGCGCACCGCGACCGGGGCGGTGCGTGATGCGCGCGTGGCTCGCCGGCCTGTACCTGCTGCTGCGCCGACCCGACCCGGAGCCGGACGTGCCGGTGCTGCCGGTGGACCTGACCCGTCCCGGCGGTGACCCGGTCGATGAGGGGCGGGCGTTCTTCCTGAAGCTCAACGGCAAGCTGCGGCACCGGCGGAAGTCGAGGGCCGTGTGATGGCCGACCTGCTCGCGGGGATCGCGGTCGGCGCGCTCGGCGCCGCGCTGCTGGCCGGTATCGCCGTGGCCGCGTGGCGGGACCGGCGCCGGCAGCCGGAGGCCACGATGTGGCTGGAGGACCGGTGAACCGGCTGACGATGCTGGCCGACAATCTGGGCGCCGCCGGCCTGCGCGCCGAGGTGGCCCCCCGGGTGGCCCGGCAGATCGTCGCCGACCCGCAGCTGGCCGGGCCGGCCGGCTGGTGCGGGCCGGTCGACCTCGGCCGCGGCGTGGTCTTGTGGGCGCAGCTCCCCACGGCAGGCACCCGATGATCCCCCCGGCCGACGCCACGCTGGACCCGGTGACCTCCGCCCGCTGGCAGTTCACCCGGCTCGCCGCGCACCTGCGGTTGGTCGGGCTACCGGCGGAGCAGATCCTCGCCGACGCCCGCGAGGGCATCGGCCTGGGCGCGGTCGCGAGCCTCCGCGCACCAGCGACGGTGGCCGCGGTAATGGGTGAGGTGCCCCGTGGCTGAGCGCGCCCCTGAGCAGGCGTCCGCGCGGACCGGTCCCCCGCGCGGGCGCCGCCCCGCCCCGCAGCCGGTGCGTACACACGCCTACCTGCCCGACGGCGACGGCCAGTGCGTCACCTGCCCGCTGCCGCGCAGCAACAGGGCGCACGAGGTCGTGTCCCTCGCGGACGAGGTGTCCGCGCGGCTGCTCGGCGAGCGAGAGGGGCCGGACCAGTGACCACGGACCAGTGCTTCGACTGCGGCCTGCCGGACCCGTACGACGGCGCCGGGGACGGGATCGGGTCCTGCGACTGCCGGCGCTGCGAGGTCTGCGGCTGGGCGCCCGGGGTGTGCTCCTGCGAGGAGTACGACCCGTACGAGGACGAGTACGAGCCGGTGGCCCGCCGACCGGTGGAGACGGTGGAACTGCCGGCGGGTGATGTCCGGTGACGTACATGCTCACCGCGCCGCTGCTGTCGTTCCGCGTCACCGGCCTGCCGGCGCCGCAGGGCAGCAAGAGCGCGTTCCGGAACCCGAGCACCGGCCGCGTGCACCAGGTCGAGTCCAGCAAGAAGGTCAAGCCGTGGCGGGCCGACGTCCGCGCCGCCGCCGAGCAGGCCATCCGCGCCGCTGGCGAGGACCGGTTCCCGCTGGCCGGTCCGCTGGCGGTGGTCATCACGTTCACGCTGCCGAAGCCGACCAGCGCCCCGAAACGCACCCGCACCTGGCCGAACAAGCGGCCCGACCTGGACAAGCTCGCCCGGTCCACCTTCGACGCCCTCACCAGCGCCGGGGTGTACGGCGACGACGCGCAGGTGGTGCAGCTGGAGACCCGCAAGGCGTACCCCAATGAGCACGAGCAGGCACTCGGCGTCCCGGGCGCGGTGCTGCACCTGTACGCGATCACCGACCAGCGACCGTCCACACCGGACACTCCGACACCGCTCACCCTCGAAGGGACCTACTGACCATGTCCGACCGCATCCCCCGCCCGGCAGCCCGGCTCTCCGGTGGACTGCCTGACGGTCTCACCCTCAACGGCAACAACGCCGACCCGCGCACCGAATGGGAGGCCCTGTTCGGAGAGGGCGACCAGGCGCCGATCGGCCCGGTCGGGGCCTCGCTGCCGAACCTCCTGGAGTTCTGCCTGGAGAACGACATCCCCACCAGCGATGAGCCCGACCAGCCGGCCGGCGAGGACCACGGCCAGGACGAGGGCGACCAGGACGACGAGGACCAGGCCGACGACGACGGGGAGCTGGAGGACGCCGCGGCTGTCGAGGAGTACGGCGGCGAGCGGCAAAACGAGGAGACCGAGCCGGGCGCGAAGGTCGTGCAGTTCTCCGGCCGTACATGAGCCGGGTGCGGCCCGTCGTCCGAATCGGCTGGGGAAAGGGCGGGCCGCACCCCTGCTACCGCCGGGCCGTCCGCACCCCCTGAGGGCGGCCCGGCACCCCGAGGTCCACACGCGACAGTCCACATAGGAGAGCCACGACATGAGCGATAAGAGGCTGGTGCTGCACATCGAGGTCCCCGGCTTCACAGCCGACGACCTGGACGCCTGTGCCGTACATGTCTCCGGCAACAACCCGCCCACCGCCGAGGACCGCCTGTTCGTGGTGGTCGAGGAGTGGATGCGCGAGGAGGTCGGCATCACGCTGGTGAGCCGGCCGGGCGAGAAGGAGATGGCCGACGACTTCGAGGTCCACGCCTACACCGGCCGCATCGTCGGCGCCGAGGTTCGAGACACCGGGAGCACGTCATGACCACGCCGTCCGGCAAGGTGCTTCGCGCCGACGAGATCGGCCCGTACCCGCAGCACGAGTACGAGGTCACCGCCGGCAGACTGATCCGCTACTACCTCGCGTCTACCGCGATCTGCGAACAGGAAGCGCAGGACGCGGTCGCGCAGGACGACGGCTCACGCGAGGGTGGCCGACAGATGGCTCGGGCCGCTGGACGGTTCGTCGGCGCGTGGACCTCGCTGGCCCTGCTGCGTCGCGTCCGCGACCTCGACCCTGCTGCCGCTGATGACGTAGCGCTGTCGATCTGGCGGGCATGGGAGGCCGGCGACACCATGCACGAGCTGCTGTGGGAGTGGAAGCGGGCCGAGGGCATCGACCCTGACGTGCGGATCGAGGCCCGGTCGTGACCGCCCCGGTCCCGCCCGCCGACGACCTGCCGCCGCTGCCCCCGAAGTGGAGCGCGCCGCTCAACCCGCTGCCCGTGCACCACGTGCTGCGGGTCACCCCGGACGGTCTGCGGGTGGAGTGCTACTCCGCCGGGGACGCCGAGTGCCGCACCACGGTGGGCACCTGCCTCGTGACCGAACAGGCTGAGGCCGGCGACTTCGCCGTGTACTACCTCGGACTTGGCCCGGCGCCACGGGACGGCAGCCCGATCAAGGTTCGGTTCACCGCCGACGGCGTGTACGAGTGGTGGGAGACGGCGCCGTGAAGGCCCCGGCGCACCTGGCGCACCTGCGCACCGACCGTGCGGGCCGGCCGGTGCCGTACATCAACGTGATCGGCGAGCACGACGTGGAGGAGCGGTTCAGCATCCGCCACGACCGCGCGGTCGGGCACATCGGCCTGTTCTACGCCGACGACTTCACCGGCGAACCGAACTTCCTGCGGCAGTCCCCGCAACGGCAGCGCGAGTGCATGGTCCGTGGGTTGTGCCAGGTGTGCGCCCGGCCGGTGCCGTGGCCGGGCCGGCAGCTGGTGGTGTCCTCGGTGTCGGTGGAGACCATCGACGGCCCGCGGGGGCCGGTGGCGGTGGTCACCGAGCCGTGGCTGTGCCCGCCGTGCGCCGCGTTCGCCACGCAGGTGTGCCCTACGCTGATCCGCCGCCGACACGGAGACGACCTCACCGTGGTGCCGGTCACCGGCCTGGAGCACTGCGAGTTGGTGCTGTCCAAGGGCTGGGTCGAAGGCCGGTACGAGGCCGCGACCCGCAAACACCCGGTCGCGATGTGGGTCAAGGTCCACCTCGCCGCGTCCGTCGCCACGATCCAGATGAGCGGAGCGAAGCGGTGAGGACGTACGAGGAGATCCGCGACTCCGCGCTGGACAGCCCACCATTCTCCAACGCCAGCCAGGCCGACGGCTGGATGTACAACTGGTGCGAGCGGTGCCGCAACGACTCCCAGGAGCTCGTCGACCGCGGCGAGGGCTGCCCGCTGATCCTGTGCGCGATGCTCGGCAAGACGCCGATCGAATGGCTCACGCAGACCGCCGAGGACCAGATCCTCGCCCGGTTCCACTGCATCGAGTTCCGCGACGAGGACGACGGCGACGACGGGGACGGCCGGGAACCGCAGCCGCTGCCCGAGGACCCCAACCAGTGCGTGCTGTGGCCGCGTGAGCAGTACGAGGGCGTCCGGATGCTGGTTCAGTCCGCCGAGTTGGTGCCGGCATGAAGACCACCATCCTCACCCTCTCGGCGATCCCGGCGTACGCGTGGATCGGGCAGGTCAACCGTCCACTCGGCGACCGTGGACGTGCCCGGGTGCTCCACCGCGCCGCGCCGTTGGCGCTGGTCACCGAGCAGCACACCGGCGCCGGCCTGTGCGGGTACCGGTTCTCCCGCGACCAGGAGTGGTGGCGCGTCCACCAAGGCGCCGTGCAGGCGGCGCTGACCGAGCCTGAACCGCCGTGGCATCTGTGCGGCCGGTGCCTGTACCTCGGCGGGTGGCCGGCGTGACCGCCGCCAACACCGGATGTCTGGCCGGGTGCTCTTGCGAGCCGGATGGCATGGACCGGTGCGAATACCGCCTGCTGGCCGACGCGGTCATCGAGTGGACCAACCCGCCAGACGACGACATGGCAGAGGTGTCGATCTGCATCGACGCCGTAGAGCGCCTGGCCCAGTACGTCACCACACTGCCGTGCGTCTGCACGCCCTACGACGTGGAGACGATCGGCCCCTGTGGCCGGTGTGCCGCCCTGGGGCGCGTGGCGGACCGGGTGGTGGACCGATGACCGGCCGCTACCTGCCTGACGAGGCGCGGGAGGCCGGCGCGGTGTGCGTACGCGCCGCCGGGCCGCTCACCCACGAAGACCGCGCGGCGATCGCTGACTTCCGGGCGCTGCTGACCCGTACGTGCACCTCGTGCGGCGAGTGCAACGACCACGACACCCTGGTCTGCTGCACCGCCCACAGCCTGAGCCTGTGCCACCACTGCTACCGCCGCACCCACTTCGTGCAGGTGTGCCGCTGCGGCCGACCCGAATGCGCCGAGGAGACCACCGATGCCTGATCTGGGAGACAGCCTCAACCTGCCGTACGAGCTGAATCCACCCGACCAGCCCGGCGTGCTCGCCGACCAGGCGGACGTGCGCATCTCCGGCGGGGTGGTCGTGGCCGGCGCCATGCTGCCGGTGGGTGACGAGGCCAAGCCGGCGATCATGTGGCGGTTCGCCGCGCCCACGGGCGAGTTCTACCTGCCGATCCTGCTCGTCCTCGACGCGGGGCAAGCCGTCGCCCTGTCGAAGTTGGTTTCCGCGGCTGTGGAGTCGGCGGTCAAGGCCGCCGACCGCGCGAACCGGCGAGGCCGCGATGCCTGACACCTGGGACACCCCCGACGGCGCCACACACTCGGCCGGCGACGGCTGCCAGCCGCCGCACACCCTCAGCCCCGTACCGGTCGAGACGCCCGCGTACCCGCCGGAGATCGCCACCGTCCTCGACGTGCTCACCGCCAGCGCGGCCGTCACCATGGGCCAGGCCGACGCCTTCCGGGCCGAGCTAAACCACCTGCTGCGCCAGTTGGCCAACACCCGCACCCAGCTGAACACCATCACCGCCAACCACGACGTGCTGGTCGAGGAGCGGGACGCCTACGGTGACACGCTGGCCAACATCGCCAAGGCCACCGAGGACGGCGGAGTCCTGCCGCTGGCCGCCGTCGCCAAGCTGACCATCGAGCAGCGCGGCTACCTGCCGTGGGGCCGGCTGCGCCGCGCCGAACAGCTGCTCCACACGGCCCTCGACGGGCACGTGCCGTGCGATGAGGAGATCGCGCAGTGGCGTACGCGCCTGGACGCGGTCACCGCCGAGCTGGCCCAGCGCGACGCCGCCTGCACCGTGATCGGCGACGAGAACGACCGGCTCGGCGACCAGCTCGCCGCCGTCCGTGCCATACGCGACAGCCTCGCCGACGCGATGGCCTGGTGCGCCAGCCGGGACGTTGACCCGTCCGCCGGCGGCGGTGTGTTCCTCGCGACGGTCCGGGCCGAGCTCGGCGCCGCCCTCGACGGACCCCGGCCGCCGCTGCCGTACGCGCCAGGTGCCTTCACCCCGACCCGCCGCCACGGACTCGAAGCCGCCCGCAGCGGCGACATCCGCCACGACGACCCACTCGGCTGGCACAACCCGCTCGGCATCCGCTTCAACGACGTCGCCCGCTGGCTCATCCAGCACGGCCTGGCCGCCGCCGCCGGTGACGTCCTCGCCCCCACCGAAGCAGGCCTCGCCGCCCTGGACGGCCCGCGGTGAACGTCCTGTCCCTGTTCGCCGGCATCGGCGGCCTCGACCTCGGGTTGGAGCGCGCCGGGATGACCGTCGTCGGCCAGGTGGAGATCGACCCGTTCTGCCAGCGGGTGCTGGCCAAACACTGGCCGGAGGTGCCCAGGCACGACGTCCGAACCTGCATCGAGTGGTGGAGATCTGTTCCCCGACCACCAGTGGACGCCGTCGCCGGCGGGTTCCCGTGCCAGCCGGCGTCGAACGCGGGCCGCCGCCGCGGGCAGGCCGACCACCGCTGGCTCTGGCCCGCCATGGCCGAGGTCATCGACGCGCTCCGACCCGACTGGGTCATCGGGGAGAACGTGCCCGGTCTGCGAACACGCGGACTCGCCGATGTTCTCGCCGACCTCGCTCGGCTTGGATACCGAGCCCGCGCCGGCGTGGTCTCAGCTTGCGCGCTGGGCGCCCCACACACACGGACCCGCCTGTTCATCCTTGCCCACGCCGCTGGCCAAGGATGCCCGCCGCGGCGGGCTGACGCTGGATGCGCTGGAACGCCGGCTGGCCAACAGCCGGACGGGTCCGGACTTGAACGAGGTACTTGGTGGGCCCGCGAACCCGGAGTTCGTCGAGTGGCTTATGGGGTTCCCGGCGGGGTGGAGCGACGTGCAGCCCTCGGCAACGCCGTAGTACCGCAGGTCGCCGAGCACATCGGCCGGCTGGTGATGAGGGCCGCCGCATGAAGCCCCCGATCCTCTTCTTCGGCGGGAAGATCACCCTCGGCCCGGCGATCGCCCAGCTGCTGCCCGAGCACGAGCACTACGTCGAGCCGTACGCCGGCTCCCTCGCCGTGCTGCTCGCGAAGCAGCCCAGCGCGCACGAGACCGCGAACGACCTCGACGGCGCGCTGATGGCGTTCTGGCGGGTCCTCCGCGACCAGCCGCAGGCACTGGAACGGGCCTGCGCGCTGACCCCGCACTCCCGCGCCGAGTTCGCCGCCGCCCGCGACCTGGACGGCGCCGCGAGCGACCTGGAACGTGCGCGGCGCGTGTGGGTGCTCCTCACCCAGGGCCGCGCGGCGCGCATGACGCGCACCGGGTGGCGGCACTACTGCGACCCCGCGGGCGCCGGGGTCGGGATGCCCGGCTACCTCGCCGGCTACGTCCAGCGCATCGCACCCGCCGCGGCGCGGCTGGCCAATGTCAGCCTGGAATGCCGGCCCGCGCTGGACGTGATCCGCAAGTACGGCGCCGTCCCCGAGGCGCTGCTGTACGTCGACCCGCCGTACCTGGGCAGCACTCGCGCCAACGACACCACGTACCGCATCGAGATGAAGACCGAGGCCGAGCATCGCGAGCTCGCCGCCGCGCTGCACGCCTGTCGCGCCGCCGTCGTCCTGTCCGGCTACCCGAGCGACCTGTACGACCGCGAGCTGTACCCCGGCTGGCACCGGCACCAGATGCCCGCCTCCACCGGCCAGGGCGGCACGTGGGCCAACCGCACCGAAGTCCTGTGGTCCAACCGCGAGCTACGCCACCAGCCGTCCCTGTTCGACCAGGAGACGGCATCATGAGCGCCCGCCGCCCCACCCCCTACACCGAGCTGGCCGCCGCCCTCACCGACCTCCCAGCGGCCGTGCGTACAGCACGCCGCCAACGCGGACTCACCCGGCAGCAGGTCGCCGACCGGGCCGGGGTGTCCGCCTCCACCGTCGGGCACCTGGAGGCCGGCGGTGTCTGCAACACCGACACCGCCCACGCCGTCCTGCTGTGGCTCGGGCGCGCTACCGGGCAACTACCGCTGGACGGACAGCCATGACCGGCCACATGGACCGCGACACCTACGCCGCCGCCCTGGTCCCCATCGCGGTCCGCCTGGTCGGCACCGTCCACTACGAGGGCGTAGCCGCCACCCGCGCCGTCCTCAACCACCTACACGCCATCCCCGCGCCACCCGGCATCCACCCCGTCGAAGCCCTCTGCGTCGTCCTGGCCGCCATGGTGGACGACTCCCGCACCCCCGGCGAGCTGCTGGCCTGGACCGAACCAGCCAGCGACGGCACCGGCCCCGCCGACCCCCACCAGGTCGCCGAGCTGGTCCAGCAGGTCTGCCCGCCCCGCCGTCACACCCAGGCGGCCGGGCTGTACTGGCCCGACACCGAAGCGGATCAGCCCCGCCCATTGAGCCCGCCCGCCCCGCTGGCCGACGCTCCACCCGCCGACCCCGTCCAGCACCCGCTGGGCCGACCCGAGGAGGTCGCATAGATGGCCCGCATGCGCTCGCTCAAGCCCGAGTTCTGGGACGACCGGAAACTCGCCCGCGCCACCAGCCGCGACGCGCGGATGCTGTACATGGGTCTGTGGAACTACTCCGACGAGCACGGCCGGTGCAACGGCGACCCGGTGTGGCTCAAGGGTCGGATCTTCCCCTTCGAGGACGACATCACCCCCGACGTCATCGGCGGACTGCTCCGCGAGCTGGCGAATTGCCACCGAATCCAGCGATACACCGTCGACGGCGACCCGTACCTGTTCCTCGGCAAGCTCGACAAGCACCAGCGGCTCGACACGAAGGTCGAATCCCGGCTCCCACCCCCACCACCTGCGGGTACAGACGAGCCAGAGCCGGACCCGGACCCGTCTGAGTCGCGCGCAGACGAGTCCGGGCCGCGCGCAGACTCGTCTGAAGAAGTTGTCACTAAGCATGTAGCAGGTAGCAGGGAGCATGTAGCAGGTAGCAGGGAGCATGTACCGGCTTCGCCGGCCGGCGACGACGCGCCGGCCCGCACCGAAGGTCAACGCGTCAACGACCTCACCAAGCGCTACACCGACCACCCGAACATCGCCGGCATGGCCCGGTTCCCCGCCATCGCCGCCATCGTCCGCCGCGCCGTCCGTTCCGGCCGCTACGACGACCCCGCCATCGCCGACGCCCTCGAACGCCTGGCCGCCGAAGGCCGCCCGGTAACCGTCGAAACCCTCCGGGTCGAGCTCGACGGCCTACCGCCGCCGCGCACCGCGGCCAGCAGGGCACCCACACCCGACGAACGCGTCGCCGCGATCCAAGCCCTCAAGCACCCCGCCGGAGGCACCGTGCTCGAACTGCCCCGGAGCCTGCCGTGAACCACGACGAGCTCGTGGACCTCCTCACCGCCGTCGCCGTCTACGACCGCCGGCAGGTCGGCCGCGCCGACATCACCGCCTGGACCCCCGTCGTCGGCGACCTCGACCTCGAGGACTGCCTCACCGCCGTGGTCGCCTTCCGCCGCGACCAACCCGGCGTCTGGCTCGAACCCGGCCACATCCGCCAACTCGTCAAAGCCGCCCACCGCGACCGCGCCCTCCGCGACAGCACGCGCGCCGCCCTCGAAGCCCCCCCCGGCGTACCCATGCCCGACGAGATGCGCGAGCAGCTCAAGCGGATCCGCGACAACTGGTCGCTGCCCACCAGGACCGCCGGCCCACCAGCACCCCGCCGAGCCGGCGAAACCCGCCGCTACGACCAGACCGACCGCGACCGCGCCAAAGCCGGCCGCCCCACCACCATCTGCCACACCTGCGCCATCGACATCCCCGCCCCACCCGGCTGGGACCCCAAGAACCCCGACTCACCGCCCCTGCACTGCGCCACCCACCGCGACGACATCGAGCACAACCGGGAGGCGTCGTGACCGCCCGAACGTTCGCCGCCAACACCGCGCGCCCCGAGTGCGACATGCCCGGCTGCGGACCCCATGACACAGCGGGTGCCCTGTGAAGACCGAATGCACCCGCTGTGGACAGCCGCACCCGCGCTGCGATGCGCACAACCGGGCAGGTGGGCCGTGCAGGATCGCGCCCGGGAAGGGCGCGCGGGTGTGCCGGCGCCATGGTGGGAGCGCGCCGCACGTCGTGGCGCACGCCGCTGTCCGCGCCGAGCTGGCCGGGTGGGGCTTGGACGCCCCGACGGTCGACCCAGGAGACACGCTGCTGCGGTTGTTGTCGCAGTCGGCGGCCCGGGTGGCCCGGTATGGGGCGTTGTTGCAGGCGGCGTACGACGGGGCGGTCGACTTCCCGGAGCGGTTCGCCGGCGCCGGTGTCGCGGCGCTGATTGGGCACCGGTTCGCGGCGACGATGACGGGTGGGCGGGTCGAGGTGGGTGAGGCGATCCGGGGTCTGGTCGAGTTGGAGGCGGCTGAGCGGGATCGGTGTGCTCGGTTCGCGAAGTTGGCGTTGGATGCGGGGATTGAGGAGCGGCGGGTGCGGTTGGCGGAGCGGCAGGTCGACACGTTGGATGCGGTGTTGCGGGCGGCGTTGCGGATGGCGGGGCTCGGGCCGGAGTTGCAGGCGCGGGTGATCGACGCGGTGCCGGCGGCGCTCGGCGAACTGGTCGCCGGCGGAGGTGCCTAGTGACCCGGTCGAAGTTGAGGCGGCTGGCGCATGAGCTGCACGCCGAACCGCGCGCCCATTCGTGGACCCGGCGTGTCGAGGACTTGGGCAACCTGGTGCGGGCCAGCGTGGACCAGCACTGCGCTCGCGTCGGTTGTGACTGGGTGTGGATGCTGGGGCACGCCGAGCCCACCATTGCGTGCCGGGGTACCGACCCGGAGACCGCCGACACCGACGCGCGACGCAACCAGGCCGGGGGTACCGATGCACGCTGACCAGCCCACCCTGCAAAACGCCGTCGCCACTTGGACCGCCCCCCGCCGGGTGAAAGTCCTCCGCGACGGCGGCACCGCCACCACCGCCCTCCTACCCTCGCTGCTGGCCCGTCTCGACGGGGCCACCGGGTCAGGGTCGGTACGCCACGGACGGCGCAGCGCCAGCGGCCGTTCACCGGCGAACCTCGACATTCTCGACATGGTCAGCCGGCTCCGGCTCACCGTCGCCCGGTGGGAGACCCAGCTCGCCGCCCGCCTCGAAGGACCCCGCTACCGGGGCGGGCAACTGTGGTCGCCGTGCCCGCTCGCCGATCGGCTCCGCAGGCTCCCCGCCCTACCGTGGCCCGACGGCGACGACACCCGGCTCGCCCGCGTCCTTGGCCGGCTCGCCGACTCCGCCGACCGGCTCCTCACCCCCGCCGAGCTGCCGGTGTGGCGGCTCGTCCGCGACACCGCCTGCCCCCGCTGCCTGTACCGGGTCGTCCTGGCCGTCGACGAGGACGGCGCCACCGTCCGCGTGCCGACGCTGATGGTCGAGTTCGACGGCTCCGGCCGCGTGCAGGCCATCACCTGCTCGGTGTGCTGGGCCGGCTGGTGGCGGTCCCAGGTCCCTGCCCTGTGGGACGAGTTGCTGGCCGCCCGCGCGGACGCGGCCACCGTGGACCGGGCGCGCGCGTTGCGGTCCGGGCACGACGGCGCGGGCGGGGCGTGGCTGGCCGAGGTCGTGCCGGCGTGAGGGAGGATGACGCCGTGGACGGCAGGCGGGACCTCAACCACCAGTCCTACTGTGAAGGGTGAGCACATGAGCACGACAGACCCCGCTGGATGGAGAGCCGTTCAGCGCTTCATCGACCAGGACGCGCAAGCGCGGGCCATCGAGGCTGGCGATGACCCGGTTGACGTTCTTGCGGAGGACGACGTCGATGCGCTTGACACGGAGCGTGACGATCATTCATGATCGGCCCCGTCCCACCACAGGTGTGCCCAAAACCTGGCCATCACCGAGCCCGCTGACCGGCGAGGATGGCCACATGAGCGACGACACCCGGGTCACGATCACGGCGTTCATCCGAGCCCGGCTAGACGAGTGGGAGCGGCTGGCGCTCGCGGTTCGCGAGGCATGGCGCCAACTCACCCCCAGCGCGCTGTAGACCGCCGTCATCTCCGCGAGAGGACGTGACGGCCAGCGCCCGATCGGGGGGTGCCGGATGGTCCTCGACCTCGACCTCGACCTCGCCACCCGCTGGGCGCAGCGGTACACCCCCAAACAACGCCGGTGGGCCACCCCCGGCGCTATGGCCCGCGACCTCGACCCCACCACCGCCCAAACCCCCGTCCTGGACGCGATCGACACCGCGCTGGTTGACCTGGCTGACGGCGACACCACCAAGCTGATGGTGTTCGTCCCACCTCAGGAAGGGAAAAGTCAGCGGGTCTCCCGCCGGTTCCCGCTGTGGCTGCTGGAGCACAACCCGCGGCTGCGGATCGTGATCGTGTCCTACGACCAGGAACACGCCACCCGGTGGGGCCGCGACATCCGCCGCGACGTCCAGAACCACCCCGAACTCGGCGTGCAGCTGCGCGCCGACTCCAAGGCGGCTGGCCGGTGGCACACCGCGCAGGGCGGTTCGGTGTACTGCACCGGCATCGCCGGCGCATTCACCGGCCAACCCGCTGACCTGCTGATCGTCGACGACCCGGTGAAGGACCGCCGCGCCGCCGAATCCAAGGCCGAACGGGACGCGGCCTGGGACTGGTGGGAGAACGTCGCATCCGTCCGCGCCCGGCGGACGGTGCTGATGATGACCCGCTGGCACGCCGACGACCTCGCCGGCCGGCTGAAGGAACGCGAACCCGGCCTGTGGCGTGAACTGTCCATCCCCGCCGTGGCCGGAGACCGGGTCGAGACCCGACGCCCGGACGGCAGCATCACAGTCCGGTGGGAGCCGACCAGCGAACCTGACCCGCTCGGCCGCCGACCCGGCGAAGAACTGCCGTCCGTCCACGACCGCACCGTCCGCCCGGCCGGCTACTTCCACGCCCTCGCCGACCGCATGTCCGGGTACGTGTTCCGGTCGCTGTACCAGCAGCGCCCGACCGCGGCCCGAGGGTCGATGTTCGCCCGGGACCGGTGGCGGTACTGGACCCACCTTGGCCCGGACCGGATCGACCTGGACGGCCGGCTGGTGGACCTGCGGGACTGCTGGCGGTACGGCACCGTCGACCTCGCCGCCTCCACCCGCACCGGGTCAGACTGGACCGTGGCGGCGATGTGGGCGCTCACCGGCGACCGGGAACTGGTGCTCCTCGGCCGGGTACGGGAACGCACCGCGGAGGCGGACCACTGGGGGCTGGTGAAGCCGCTGGCGCAGCGGTGGCGGGTCACCGAGATCGGCGTCGAGTCCGCGATGATCGGCACCACCCTCGTCCGGTCCGCCACCCAGGCCGGCCTCGCCCCGTTCGACCTCCGCGCCGACACCGACAAGGTGACCCGGGCGATCCCGTACGCGCACCTGGTCAAGCAGGGCCGCGTGTGGCTACCCAGCGGGGAGCCATGGCTGGATGAGTGGATCGGCGAACACGCCGACTTCCCCACCGGCGCGCACGACGACCAGGTCGACGTCGGCTCGTACGCGGCCCGTCTCGCGGTCGGTGAGTGGCACCCCGGCGGCGACCAGCTGCCCGACGCCAACCCAGCGGTGCCGCCCGGGGAGATCGACTTTATGACCGTGCCGCTGTAGCCGGGAAGGGGGGTGGCCAGGTTGCCGTCCGCCCCGACCACCGCCCCCGGCATCGTCGACGACTCGATCGGCTACAACGGCCGGTTCGCCGGCATCCTCGGCGACCTGTACGAGACGGTCCCCGACCTGCTGCACCCGACTAGCGTGCAGGTCTATTCGCAGATGCGCCGCGACGCGCAGCTGACCGCGATCCTGGGCGCACTCACCTTGCCGGTACGGCGGGCCACGTGGCAGATCAGCGGGGCCGGGTGCCGCCCCGAAGTAGTGGCGCTGGTCGCCGATGACCTCGGGCTGCCGGTGGCCGGCGCGGACGACGAACCGACCGGCGCACGGGTCCGCGGCGTGAAGTGGCGCGACCACCTGCGGATGGCGCTGCTCCGCGAGACGTACGGGTACATGCCGTTCGCGCACCGGTACGAGATCCGCGACGGCAAGGCGCGGCTGATGGCGCTCGCGGAGCGGATGCCGCAGACCTGGTGCGACGTGACCGTGGACAGCGACGCACAGCTGGTGTCGGCGCAGCAGTCGTTGGCGATCGGGCAGCGCGCCAGCCAGCCGATCCCGGCGTCGCAGCTGACTTGGCATGTGCGGGACCGCGAGGGCGCGAACTGGTGGGGCACCAGCGTGCTGCGGCCCTCGTACGCGCCGTGGCTGCTGAAGCGCGAGATGCAGCGGGTGCACGCGACCAGCAACCGAAGGTTCGGGATGGGCGTGCCCGAGTACCGGCCGCTGCCCGGGACCACGCCCACACCGGCGCAGATGGCCGCCGCGCAGGCCGCTGTCTCCTCGATCCGCGTCGGGGACCAGGCCGGCATGGTCTCCATCCCGGGATTCCAGCTGCTGTTGAACGGGATCACCGGTTCGACCCCGGACACGCTTGCGTTCATCCGCTGGCTTGACCAGCAGATGAGCCGGACCGTGCTCGCCGGGTTCCTCGACCTCGGCGAGACCCCGAACGGCTCCCGGGCGCTCGGAGCCGAGTTCGTTGACCTGTTCCTGCTGATCGAGCAGACCCTCGCCGAGGACATCGCGGCCACCGAGACCGAGCAGACCGTGGCCCGGATCGTCGAGTGGAACTGGGGGCCTGACGAGCCGGTGCCGGCCGTGCAGGTCGCCGACGTCGGGTCGCGGCGTGAGGTGACAGCCGAGGCGCTCCAGATGCTCCTTACCTCCGGCGCCCTGTCGGCCGATCCGGCGCTGGAGGAGTGGATACGGCGGGAGTACCGGCTGCCGGCCCGCGCGGAGGCGGAGGAGACCCCGACGTCGCCGATCTACGCCTACGACCTCCAGTACCAGGTCGCGACGGTGAACGAACGGCGCGCGCAGCTCGGGCTGCCGCCGGTACCCGGCGGGGACGCGTTCATGCAGCCGCCGCCGGCCGGTCAGCCGCAGGCCGCCGCCGGGCGTCGCCGGCCGAAGAAGGCCGCGGCTGCGGTGGACGTGCCGGGTAACCGGCGGCAGCCCACCCTCATCGAGGGCGCCGCCGGCACCGACTTCGACCAGGTGGCCGCGACGTGGGCCGACGCGGTCGACCAGCTGGTGGCCGACTGGGCGGACATCACCGCCGACCAGCGGCAGCAGGTCCTGGACGGGATCGCGGCTGCGGTGGACGACGGCGAGGTCGACCGGCTCGCCGATCTGGCCGTCGATTCGGAGGCGGCCGCCGAGTTGCTGGCCGAGCGGATGCACCACCTCGCGGGTGACGCCGCGGCCGCGATGCGGCAGGAGGCAGCGGGCCAAGGAGTCACCGCGCCCGAGGTGGACCCGGACACTGAGCGGTTGACGGAGCTGGCCGTGGTGTTCGCGGCGCTGCTCGCGGGCTCATACGCGGCCAGTGCGACGCGGAAGGCGACCCAGGTGTGGACTGCGGGCGCCGACACCGACGCTGTTGTGGCCGCGGTGGCCGCACACCTGGATTCCCTCACCGACGGCGCGCTCCGGGACGGTCTGGGTGGGGCGGCGTCGGCGGCGCAGAACGAGGGCCGCCTGGCTGTCCTGCGGTCCTCGCCGACGGCGACGTACTACGCCTCGGAGATCCACGACGCGAACGCGTGCAAGCCGTGCGTTGAGATCGACGGCCACGCCTTCCCCGACCTCGCCGCCGCCTCCTTCCGCCCCTGGGTGAACGAGGACGACGCCCGCAGCGAAGGCCTCTCGCTCGACGACTTCGCCGCGCGGACCGCGACGGTCTGGAAGGAAGGGCTCGAGCGGGACGGGATCGGCGCCGACAGGATCGCGGCCCTGCGCGAGGCTGCGGAGGTCGCGATCTACACGCCCGGCTCGAGCTCCGGCATCCCGCTCAACGTCGTCGGCTCGTTGCGTGCGCCGAAGCTCTCCTGGGACACGAACGCCGAGGCGATCCGCGACGAGATCGAAGGAACGGTGACGAGCCTGCTCGGCCTGATCGGGATCGCCGCCGACCCGCTCTCGAGCCGCGAGCACGTGCTCCTCTCCAACCTGCTCGAGAACGCGTGGCGAGCGGGCACCGACCTCGACCTCGGGACGCTGATCGGCCAGATCCAGACGCCGCCGGTACGGAAGCTCGGCGTCTTCGAGGTCGACGCCTTCTTCCCACCGGCCGACCGTAGCGCGCTCGCGCTGAAGCTCAACGCGCTCGTCGCGTCACCCTCGTTCGCAGCCTGGGGCGAAGGCCAGGCGCTCGATCCCGGCGCCGGCGATGCTGCCCAGCCCGTCCCGCGGCCCCGCGAGTGGGGCGACCAGTCTCGGCAGCCCTGAAAAGCCTGTAATTGGCGTGACTCGCGATCCGGGTCGTGATTAGCTAACCTCACCAGTCGGAAGCTTGGAAAAGAACCCGAGCGCGCTCAGCAGAGCGTGACGGCATCAAAGCCGCAGGGACGCACAATTCAGCGTCCAACAAACCCTCCCTCTGTGGTGACGACGGCGCCGCCAGCATGTGCCGGCAGTCTCGCAACGTAGGAGGGCGCCCTTGTTGTCCGAACACACCATCGCTTGCCAACGACTATTCGAAATTCACGATCGCACGATGCATGGCGTCGCAGTGCAGTTGCGCCGCGCGAACGGCACGATCGTCGCATCGGGCGAGCGACTTAGGCAGAGCGGCAAAACGTTCGATCAACCCAGGTTTCACGCCATCCGGAGCACAAACGAGACGTCCATGACGAGCTACCGCTACTACTTCCTCAATGGCCGCGATCACGTCATAGGGACCGGCCTGCTTGAGTGCGACGGCGACAGCGAAGTACGCAGCCGTGCTGAGCGTCTGCTGGCTGGTGGTGACGAGGCTGCAATAGAAGTCTGGGAGGGCACTCGTCAGGTCCACGACGCGAAGCGGTAAAGCTGCGGCATCAACCCCACTAGCGCCGCCCTCGACACAGCGCTAGCATTGCCTCAGAAACAAGAAACACCGACCCCGGCGAGCACGGGCAAAAACTGGTGGGGTGCGGGCGTGCCGAAGAGATTTGCAGAAAGCTTCGATCCTGACACTGTCAGGGCGATGATGGCTGCATTCGACAAAGCATGTGAGACGCTTGGGCTTGCAGATCGAAGCGATCAGCTTACGGATACCGTCGCCAAGGC
>Ga0081455_10002830_pt1 | contig 20425 bp, 15 predicted proteins | sample TabmetS3T2R1_FD_70207 | JGI IMG/M metagenome (GOLD analysis project Ga0081455, IMG submission 70207) | Tabebuia heterophylla rhizosphere microbial communities from the University of Puerto Rico - S3T2R1 | ecosystem: Host-associated > Plants > Roots > Rhizosphere ...
GATGCCGAGCGTGGACGCCGAGCCCGCGCCGCCGCCGAAACCCGCCGCCGAGCCGCCGGTGCCGAGCGACGTGCTCGTCGTGCCACCACCGGCGGTAGCACCGCCCAGGCCGAGCGTCGACGCCGAGCCGCCCGCTGCGCCAGCCGAGGATCCCCCGGCTCCCAGAACAGTGCCGACAGAGCCGCCACCTGCGGTCGAGCCGCCGGTGCCGATCGTCGAGCTCGTTTGGGCATGCGCAATCGCCGCGCTGCCGGCCAGGAACGTGGCGGCCAAAGCGGCCTTACGAATAGCTTTCATTGACATCTGTCGCCTCCTTTGGGCCCGTCGTCGATCCGTGTGATCGTGAGCGGTAGCCGAGCAACGAGGCTGCGTAGCACGCTGTTCCTGGAACCGCCTGTGATCTACCGGTGGTCCATGGGTCGCGTCGTCGCAAATTGCGCCACAATTATAGATTGTGTCTAGATCTTGTCTGGATCGTGGCCTCGCGCTTCAAGCCCTCGCTACCTATACGAGCAGTTGTGTCGGAGGCAGACTCTTGCACTTGGATCGCGGCGGCTCTCGCCTTCGCCGTCTCGAGCTTGTTGATGTAGTACCAATCCCGCCAGGCCGTCCGCGCGGCATGCAGCCGCTGCCAGAAGGTGGGCCGCCTGAGATTGATCTCCGGCGACGGAAAGAACCTCGGCGATTCGCGTTCGAACGCCGCCAGGTACTCGCGGTACGACAGGATCTCGTCGGCGTCGCCCTGGGGATCGTGCTGTATCTGGGCGGCCAGCAGATCGAGCGACCGATCGATGTCGAGCTGGCCGCCGAGCTTGTCCCTGTTGCTGGACAGGAGCTCCGCCGCAGCGTCCGGCAGGTTCCAGGTCGCGAACACCGCCGCCAGCTTGATCAGCTTGTCAGCGCTCAAGCCTTTCGCATCTGCGCCGGCATCGAGGGCATAGTAGGCGTCGCCCTGATACGGCCGGCCACTCACGGTCTGCGCCGGTGCGGTGATGGCGTAGCGCGCCGGCAGCGCTCGCGTCGAATAGGTGCGCACGTCGAGGCGAAACAGCTCGAACCCCTGGCTGCGCATGAACCGGTCGGTGTTGTGGAAGGTGTGATCGCGAGGGCTGTCCGTGCCGACGAAATTGACCTCGAGCTGCACCGCGATCACGCCCAGCGCAGCGAGCTTTCCCTTGAACGACTGCAGGACCTCGAAATCGGCACCATCGATATCGATCTTGAGATAGTCGAGATCCAGCCAGCCTCTCTCGGAGAGCAGATCGGCAGCGACGATGGACTTGCTCGGATCGGCGAGCAGTGTCAGCGCCCAGGCATTGTGGCGCAGCTTTTCTTCCGTCGAAGCCGTCTTCAATCGAGCTCGGCGTGCCTCGAGGGTTTGCATGAAGCTCAAGCGGCTGCCGATCCTCATGATCAGCCGGTTGAGCGATTTGACGTCGGTGGCGCAGTTTGCGGCGCCGCCGACGAAAGCGGCCACATAGGAAATGTCGGGGTTGGCCTCGAGAGTGGCCAGCCGCTGGCATTCCGCCTCGCTCGCGTCGATGGCCAGCGCCTGCAGCCTCGGTTCGAAGTCGCGCCATGCCGGATCGATGCCGCCCGAGCAGCCGATGTCGAGCAGCCTGAACCTCTCGGCGTTCAGGCTCCGAGCGGCGAGGCGAACGAGCTGCTCCTTTGGCAGCTCCTTCGCTTGTCGTTCAGTCTGGACGTTGGGCGGCTGCTTCGCCGCGAGTTCATTGCTTGCCGTCATGCGATCGACATTCACTCATCAGCCGCCGACCGGGTCACGCTGCCTGCCTGCGGCAGAGACACGAAGCGCGGATCGGCACTTCGGCACGGGCCAACGCCAGGTCGAGTCGCGCCTTGATCAGTGGCGCCTCGACCTTGTCGCCACGCCGCGTCAGGCACTCGTGCAGGCCATGCAGGCTCCACACATTCTCGGGATGCTGGCAGGCGCGGCTGAGCTTGCCGTCATAGCCGAGATCGGAGCGATAGACCGCCTCGGCCTCCTCGATACGGCCCTGCTCCAGCAGCAGCGCGCCCAGCGCATGGCGCGTCGGCTGCATCCACCCCCATGGCTCGTCATAAGGGAGTGCATCCTCGAGCTCGACGGCACGGCGCAGCTGCGCGAAGGCGATGTCGAAATTGCCGCGGCGATACTCGAATTCCCCGGTCAGCATCTGCTCGGCGATATCGAGCAGGTCCCGCACCTTGTTGTTGTGCACGAGCCGGCTTTCGGGCACGCGCGCCTTGGCCTTGAGGAAGGCCGTCCTCATCTTGTCCGCCTCGGCCACCTCGCCCAGCACCGAATGCGCCACGCCCTTGGCGTAGAGCATCATCGCCATGGTCGAGCAGTAGAGGTCGGCGTCCTTGGGCAGGTCCTGGGCGATGATCTCGCGCCACTTGCCGAAGCGCACCAGCACATGCTGCTTCATCGGGATGAAGCCCTCGATGAAGTCGGCCATCGGCGGCGACGGCACGCGCAGCAGCTCCTCCGGCGTGGTGTCGATGAGCTCCTGCGCAGCCTGGATGGCCGGCGTGTACTGCCCCAGGAACATCGCACCGTAGATCACGAAGTGATGGTCATGGTTGCGGTACATCGAATAGATGTTGAACGGCCCTTCGCGCTCCAGGAACTTGCGATCGGCGACGACCGCCTTCTGGTTGTACACGACGACGTCCCGGTAGTGGCCGCACAGCACGTCGATATGGGTCGGCATGTGCACCAGATGCCCCGAGTCGGGCACGAGGTCGCGCAGCTTGTCGCCGGCTCTGAGCGCGCGCTGCGGGAACGGCGACATCTCCATCAGGTGGACGTAGAGATGCAGCAGCCCGGGGTGCTCCCAGGCCGCCGGGAAATCCCTGAAGCCTGCTTCGAGCACCGCCACCGCCTCGGCCGTGCCGGCATCCTTGGCGACGCCGCCGGTCGTGATGTCCCACATCTGCCACGGCGTCTCGTTCATGATCGCGTCGGCGAACACCGCGCGCACGTCGAGATCGTCGCGATGCGCCTCGAACACGGCGCGCATCGCCTTGGTGAAATCCTTGTTCCAGCCGGACATGTCCTCGACCGGCTCGCGCTGCGGATAGCGCGCCGGCAAGGCCCGGATCAGGGCCTGCTCGACCGGCGTCGCTCCGTCGGCGCACGCCAGCGCCTGCTGCAGGGCGTCGTACGACGACGTCAGCGCTTTCAGCTTGCCGGCCTCGTCGAGCAGATGCCATGGCAGGTTGTAGTTGGGGCCCGATGCATAAGCCAATCCCCAGTGCGCCATCGCGCAGCGCGGATCGTGCTCCAGCGCCTTGTGGAAGCACCGTATGGCTTCCTCATGATTGAAGGCGTAGACCCAGATCAGGCCGCGATCGAACCACAGCTGGGCATCGGCGGAGCCAGTCGTGATCCGACGGCTGTACGTCCCAAGATCGTAATAGGTCATGGCATCCCCGCTCGCAGTCAGGGATGCACGATAGCACAACGTGGCCTTGCAGGCAGGCATCCGACGATCGTCGTCGGATGCCTGTCTGCCTAGCTGGCGATTATTCCGCCGCCATTACTCCGCCGCCATTACTCCGCCGCCATCCTGGGCGTCGCCGTGTCGAGCGCCTCGGAGAGCTTGGGCGGCGACATCGGCAGATCCGTCATGCGTATGCCCGTCGCCCTTGCGATGGCGTTGCCGATGGCGGCCGTAGGCGGAACGATCGGCACCTCGCCGACGCCGCGCACCCCGTAGGGATGCGTGGGATTGGGCACCTCGACCAGGATGGTCTCGATCATCGGCAGGTCGGATGCGACCGGCATGCGGTAATCGAGGAAGCCAGGATTCTCGAGCTTGCCCTTGGTGTTGTAGATGTACTCCTCGTTCAACGCCCAGCCGATGCCCTGGACGGCACCGCCCTGCAGCTGGCCCTCGACATAGGAGGGATGGATGGCGGTGCCAACGTCCTGCGCTGCCGTGTAGCGGCCAACCGTGACCACGCCCGTATCGCTGTCGACCTTCAGGTCGGCGACATGGACACCGAAGCCCGGCCCGGCGCCGGTGACATTGAGCTGGGCATGGCCGTTGATCGGACCGCCCGTGCGGCCGGCCTGAGCCGCAAGCTGGGCGATGCTGAGCGGCTCGAACTCGCCGACGTTGGAGCCGGCCGGCTTGGCCACGCCGTTCTCCCACATCACGCCCTCGGGATCGACGTTCCAGATCTTGGCGGCGCGCACCTTCAGCTCGCGGATGAGGTCGCGCACCGAATTCACCACCGCCAGGCCGGTCGCGAAGGTGACGCGGCTGCCGCCCGTGACGAAGTTGAAGCCGATCGAGGCGGTGTCGGCGATCACCGGCCGCACCTTGTTGTAGTCGACGCCCAGCTCCTCGGCCGCCATCAGCGCGAGCGAGGCGCGACTGCCGCCGATGTCGGGATTGCCCGAGATCACCGTCACCGTGCCGTCCTCGCCGACATGCGCCGCTGCGCTCGAATCGGCGCCGACGTTGAACCAGAAGCCGGCCGCCACGCCGCGCGCATAGCCGGGCTTGACGGGCGTCTTGTAGTGGTCGGAGTTCTTGACCGCCTCCAGGGTCTCGACCATGCCGATGGTGTTGAAGGTCACGCCGTAGGCCGTCTTGGTGCCCTTCTTGGCGGCATTCATCAGGCGCAGGTCGATCGGATCCATGCTCAGGCGCTGGGCCAGGATGTCGATCGTCGATTCGACCGCCCAGGCCGAGATCGGTGCACCCGGCGCACGATAGGCCGCGACCTTGGGCCGGTTGCTCACGACGTCGAAGCCGACGATGTGGATATTGTCGATGTCGTAGCAGGCATAGCTGCACATGCAGGCCGGTCCGACCGGCGAGCCCGGGAAGGCGCCGGCCTGCATCTCGACCGTGCACTCCGCGGCGACGATGCGGCCGTCCTTCGTGGCGCCGATCTTGACCTTGACGTTGCCGCCCGGTGCGGGGCCGGAGGCGCGGAACACCTCCTCGCGGGACATCACCATCTTCACCGGCTTGCCCGACTTCTGCGACAGGCGGATCGCCACCGGCTCGAGATAGACCACGGTCTTGCCGCCGAAGCCGCCGCCGATCTCGGTCGCCGTCACGCGGATCTGCGAGGTTTCGATGTTGAGCAGGCGGCTGCAGAAACCGCGCACCTGGAAGTGGCCCTGCGTCGTCGACCAGAGCTGCACCTGGCCGTCCTCGCTGGCGCTGGCCAGTGCCGCGTGCGGCTCGATGTAGCCCTGGTGCACGGCTTGCGTGCTGTAATCGCGCTCGATCACCACCTCGGCCTGGGCAAAGCCCGCCGCCGTGTCGCCCTTCTTGAACTCGATGCGCTTGGCGATGTTCGAGGCTGTCGTTGCCGGCGGATTGGCGCCCTCGGTCCTGAGACTTTCATGCAGGATCGGCGCGTCGGGCTTCATGGCCTCGGCGACGTCGATGACGTGCGGCAGGACCTCGTAGTCGACCTTGATCAGGCCGAGCGCCTGCTTGGCGATCGCCTCCGATGTGGCCGCGACGGCGGCGACCGCGTGGCCCTCATAGAGGGCCTTCTCGCGCGCCATGATGTTGCGCGTGATGTCGCGCAGGTTCACCTGCATCTCGCCGGTCGGCACGATGAGGTCGGCCTGCTCGGGAAAATCCGCGGCAGTGACGACGGCCTTCACGCCCGGCAACGCCTCGGCGGCCGATGTGTCGATCGACCGGATCCGCGCATGGGCATGCGGGCTGCGCAGCACCTTGCCGACGAGCTGGCCTGGCAGGTTGAAGTCGGCGCCGAAGCGGGCGCGGCCGGTCACCTTGTCGGCGCCGTCGGGACGATCGGGGCGCGTGCCGATCCACTTGTACTGGGGCTTGCTCATTGTGCCGCCTCCTTCACTCCTGCTGCCCGCATTTCCGCGGCCACATCGAGAACCGCGCTGACGATCTTGTCGTAGCCCGTGCAGCGGCAGAGATTGCCCGCCAGCCAATAGCGGACCTCGGTCTCGGTCGGATTGAGATTGCGCTCGAGCAGCGCCCGCGAGGCGACCAGGAAGCCCGGCGTGCAGATGCCGCATTGAAGGGCGGCCATCTCGACGAACTTCTTCTGCAGGGGGTGCAGCTTGTCGCCGTCGGCCATGCCTTCGATGGTCTCGACCTTGGCGCCCTCGGCTTCCGGCGCCAGGACCAGGCAGCTGCAGACCAGACGGCCGTTGACGGTGACGCTGCAGGCGCCGCAGTCGCCCGAGCCGCAGCCTTCCTTGCTGCCGGTCAGGCCGAGCTGGTCGCGCAGCACGTCGAGCAAGGTCTGGTTGGCGTCGCACAGGAACTCGGTCGGTGCGCCATTGATGGTGGTGGTGACGTGGATCTTGGCCATTTCTCGGTGCCCTGCCCTATCAGTGTGCTTGTGTGGAAATGCCGTTGACGCGATCACGGGCGATGGCGGCGGCGCGTTTCAGGAGCACGCCGGCGATCTTGGTCCGATAGCGGATGGTGCCGCGCTTGTCGTCGATCGGCCGGCAGGCCGCGGAACAAGCCTCGGCCGCCGCATCGAGCGCCGCGTCCTCGAGCTTCGTGCCGACCAGCGCCTTCGCCGCGTCCTCGACCAGGAGGACGGTCGGCGCTACCGCACCCAGGCCGACGCGGGCCGCGACGCAGGTATCGCCCTTCATGGTGAGGCTCACCCCGCAGCCGACGACGGCGATGTCCATCTCGGTCCGGGGGATCAGCCGCAGGTAGGCGTCGCTCGACCCCTTCGGCCGCGCCGGCAGGGTCAATGACACCACGATCTCGCCGTTCGCGAGCGACGTCCTGCCCGGGCCCGTGTTGAACTGCTCGACCGGCACCTGGCGCTTTCCGCTCGGTCCCTGGATGTTGACGATGGCACCTGCTGCAACCAGCGCCGGCACGGAATCCGCCGCCGGAGACGCATTGCAGAGATTGCCGCCCGCCGACGCGCGGCCCTGGACCTGGGTCGAGCCGATCAGATTGATGGCCTCGACGACGCCCGGCCACGCCTTGCAGAGCTCTTCATGCTCGCCAATCGCGGCCGCCGGCGTTGCCGCGCCGATGCGGAAGCCGCCCTTGGTCTTGGCGATGGAGACCATTTCAGGAATCTTCTTGACGTCGATGATCACTCCGGGCGCCACGGTTCCGGCTTTCATCTGGACCAGCAGGTCCGTGCCACCTGCCAGAATGCGGCCCTTGCCATCGGCAGCGGCCATCAACGTGCACGCTTCGCGCACCGTCTTGGCCGCTTTGTACTGGATGTCGGTCATTACCCCGCCTCTCCCTCGTTTCCTTGCTGCGATCGTATCCAAGCGGACTGCAAGCCCAAGAGCAAGCCGGCCAGCCGCTTTTGTTTCGCATGCTTACGCATAGCGATTGCAAATGCTCGACGGCGGCACCGCCCTTTGGCAACCTGCCATAGCTTCAGGGCCGAGGCTCCAGGGCCGAGGCTCCAGGACAGGGAAGGAAACCAAGTGACGAGCTCAAGAAGCGCCATCCGGCGCCGCGTCGTGCTGGGCGCATTGTCGGGCATGGTCGCCGCGCCTGCAATCGTCTCGGCGCAAGGCAGCTATCCCAACAGAACGGTGCGTTATATCAACCCCTTCCCCGCCGGCGGCGCCACCGACACGCTGTCCCGCCTGTTCTGCGCCAAGATGTCGGAGCTGACCGGCCAGCAATGGGTCGTCGAGAACAAAGGCGGCTCGGGCGGCAATGTCGGCATGGACGCCCTCGCCCAGTCGACGGCCGATGGCTACACGCTGGGCCTTGGCGGCATCGCCAGCCATGCGATCTCACCCACGCTCTACGCCAAGCTGCCGTTCAATCCGCACACGGATTTCACCTTCGTGTCGACGATCTGGCAGCTGCCCAACATGCTCGTGGTCAATCTCGACGTGCCGGCCAAGTCGGTGCCGGAGCTGATCGAGCTTCTGAAGAAGAACCCCGGCAAATACTCGTACGGATCGGCGGGCGCGGGCACGACGCTGCATCTGAGCGGCGAGCTGTTCAAGATCATGGCCAAGGTGGACATGGTGCATGTCCCCTATCGCGGCGCGGCGCCGGCCATGCAGGACCTGCTGGCCGGCCAGATCCACATGATCTTCGACAATATCCCCGGTTCGCTCGCGCAATGGCGGCCCGGCAAGGTCCGGGCCCTGGGGGTGACCTCGGCCGAGCGCACGCCGGTGGTGCCCGACGTGCCCGCCATCGCCGAGACGCTGCCGGGCTTCGACATCAGCTCGTGGACCACGCTCACCGGACCGGCAAAGCTGCCGCCCGACGTCACCCAGAGACTATCCGAGCTCGCGAAGAAGGCGCTGGAAAGCGAGGATCTCAAGGCGAAGTTCATCGATCTCGCGGCGACCGCCATCTGGCGTTCGCCACCCGATACGCTGGCCTATCGCGCCTCCGAGGAGGCGCGCCTCGCACCCATCATCCGCGCGTCGGGTGCTCGGGTGGACTAGGGGCAAAGCCGGGAGTTCCCTCGGCGGATCGAGGGCGATCCTGGATAGTCGAGGATTGGATCCTTCAGTCCTACCGCACCTCAGATCAGCCGCGGACCGGCGGAGCTGGTGGCGGTGGTGGCGGCGGCGGCGAAGTAGCAACCGGCTGTGGCGGTGGGGGCTGCTGCGAGGAGCATCCCGCGACCAGCGCCGCTGGAATCACGACGGCAATCAGCGCGACATTACACAACCGCCTGAGGCCAGCCCGTTTCTCGGGAACGTCGGACATCCGTTTCCTCCACAGTTGAGGCACGCAAGTGCGATACAACGATCGGAACGCGAACGCGGAACACAGACGGAGAGTTCGTAAAACGTCGAAAGAGCCATTCCGGTTCCCGCTCCCTCGCGCAAAAATTTCGAGTCGGCCGCCCGACGGCTGCGACGCCAACGAACATCTTGCTTTTACTGCCACTTGAAGCAATCTCGTTCCCGGAAGGCACGATCGTTCCAGAGGCCATCGGGTGAAGGTTTTGTGTAACCTCGATTCGGAGCCGCGAACCCCATCCAGCCGCTTCTCGACGAGAGGCTTTCTGGCACGCGTCGGATTGGTTGCGGGCGGCACGATTGCGCTCGTCACAGCCTGTGCACCTGCGGATCCGCCAGGTCTTGCGGCAAAACACGAGCCGGTAGCCTTGATGTCGGCACAGGTCGAGCCGATGGCAGCACCTGCCAAAAGCGAGCTCGTCGAGCTGATCGAGACCACGCCCAAGTCAGCGGTCGCGGGCGAACGGCTCAACGTCGAATTGCTGCGACGCTTCTACGCGCGCCATGGTTTTGCGCCGGTCTGGACGACCCGGCAGGTCCAGGCGGAGTCACTGATGAAGGCGCTGTTGCGCGCCGGCGATCATGGCCTCGACCCTGAGTTGTTTCACGCCGATCTGCTGCAGTCGGCGGCAACCTTGCCGATGCTTGACCGCGACCTTCTGCTGTCGAATGCCTTCCTCTCCTATGCCGACGCGCTGGCACGCGGGGTCATGCCGATTGAGCACCGAACAAGAGATGACGAGGTCTTGACGCCCGAGCCGATCGACGTCGCTGCTGTGCTCGACGCCGCGATCGACAGCCCCGATCCCGCGGCGGTGATCGGAGGGCTGGCACCGACCACGCCGACCTACCGGCTGCTGCGCCAGGCTTTGCAGGTTCTCCGCGCTGGCAAATTGGATGTGGGCAGGCCGGTAGGCGGCAAGACCGCGACATCCCGCTTGCGCGAGATCGAGGTGAACCTCGAACGTGAACGCTGGCTGCCGCGGAACCCGCCGGCGGACCGCGTCTGGGTCAATGTCGCCGACGCGCGGCTGGTGCTGTACCGCGACGATCAGCCGGTGTTCTCCACGCGGGTCATTATCGGCCAGACCGATAGACGTAATCAGAGCCCGGAATTCCAGGCCTCGATCGGGGGAGTTCTGTTCAATCCGCCCTGGACCATCCCGCAGGACATTGCCACCGAGGAGATCCTGCCGAAGGCCAGCAACGACCCGGACTATCTGGCGCGGCACAACATGGTCATGCTGCCCAATGGCAGCCTGCAGCAGCTGGCGGGCGCCAACTCAGGGCTCGGGCAGCTGATGTTCGAGATGAACAACCGGTTCGACGTTTACCTGCACGATACCCCGTCGAAAGCTCTGTTCAGCCGCGACGACCGCCGCATCAGTCACGGCTGCATCAGGGTGGAGAATCCACAGAAATTGGCCGCTCTGCTGATGCAGCAACCGCTCGATGCGATCGAGCAGACGATCGCGACCGGCAACACCACCCGAAGCGATCTGCCCAAGCCGGTGCCGGTTTTCGTGGCGTACGAGACCGCGTTCGCGGATGTCGATGGCAGATTGCAGTTTCGGCCGGATATCTACGGACGCGACGCGGAGATCTGGCAGTACCTGCATCCGCAGGGACGAGTGGTCGCGGAGCGCGAGGCGCCCGACCAACGCGGGCGAGCACCTTGAATGCCGGCAATTCGGGTATGGCGACGGAGAGCGCCCGCACCCGGCGAACCGGGGCGGGCCCCAGTTGGCAGGCCGAAAAGTCGACGTGCCAACAGTCCGCCGGTACATCCGCGGTCGGACCGAATGGGTTCTCCTCCCACGACAATGCGGATTTCGGGCTGAAGTTCCGCTGGATTCTCACGCCGCGAGGCGCTGGACCTGCTTGGACTGTCGGAGCATTCCTCGAAATCCTGCGGCTCAGCCGCCGCTGGCGCGTATCATCACGAGTTCGACGACACGATCGGCCGCCTCCTCGGGAGCGAGCTCGGCGGTGCGCAGAACGAGCGCCGGGTCTTCAGGCGGCTCATAGGGTTGATCCCGGCCCGTGAGGTTGGTCACCTTGCCCTGGGCAGCCTTCTCATAGAGGCCCTTGGGGTCGCGGCGGCGGCACACGTCGGCCGGCGCATCGACGAAGATCTCGATGAAGCGGCCCTCCGGCATCAGCGCCGCTGCGCGCGCTCGGTCCGCCCGGTAGGGCGAGACCAGCGCCACAAGCACGATGAGACCGGCATCAGCCATGAGCTTGGCGACCTCTCCCACGCGCCGCACGTTCTCAGATCGACTGGCGGCATCGAAACCGAGATCGGCATTCAGCCCCTGCCGCAGGTTGTCGCCATCGAGCAGCATCGTCTGCCGGCCGAGCGCGGCGAGCTTACGTTCCACGATATTGGCGATGGTCGACTTGCCCGAGCTCGGCAAGCCCGTCAGCCACACGACCATCGAGTGCTGCGCCTTCATCTCCGCCCTGAGCCTCGGCGTCACGGCTTCGGCGTGGCGATGGACGTCACGCGCCGCATTCAGGTTCTCGACCACCATGCCGGCCGCCGCGGTCCGCAGCGTCGAGCGATCGATCAGGATGAAGGCACCCGTTTGGCGGTTTTCCGCGTAGGGATCGAAAGCGACGGGCTGTGCAGTCTCTATCTCGACCCGTCCGATCGCGTTCAGCGGCAGCTCGGCGGTGGCCGTGCGGCGCAGCGACTCGATATCGAGCGTATCGATGATGCGGCTGACTGTGGCGGGCACGGTCGCCGTGCCGACCTTGATCAGGAACCGCTTGCCCGGCGTGCCGGGCTCGTCGTCCATCCAGACCAGATCGGCCGCGAAACGCCGCGTCACCACCGGCCGATGCCTGAGGTCGGAAATGATGTCGCCGCGCGCGATGTCGACTTCATCGGCCAAGGTGAGCGTCACCGACCGGCCGGCCGCGGCTGATTCAAGATCACCGTCGAAGGTCACGATGCGCGATACCGCACTTACGCGGCCGGAAGCCGCCACCACGACCTGATCGCCAACGGCGACTCGCCCGGAGGCTACCGTCCCGGCAAAGCCTCTGAAGTCGCTGTCCGGTCGATTGACCCACTGCACGGGGAAGCGCAGCGGTGCTTCGGCTGCCCCGTGATCGGTCTCGACCGTCTCGAGATGGGCGAGCAGCGATGGACCAGAGTACCACGCCATGCGCCTGCTGCGGCTCGCGACGTTGTCGCCGAGCCGTGCCGATATCGGGATCGCCACCACCGAATGGAAATTGAGCGGCGCCGCAAAAGTCGTGAACGCAGCCTCGATCTCGCGGAAAGCCGCTTCGGAAAAGTCCACCAGGTCGATCTTGTTGACCGCAAGCACGACATGATGAATGCCCAGCAGCGAGACGATCGCCGCGTGGCGGCGCGTCTGTTCGACCAGGCCCTTGCGCGCATCCACCAGCAGCACGGCGAGCTCCGCGTTGGAAGCGCCGGTCGCCATGTTGCGCGTGTACTGCTGGTGGCCAGGCGTGTCGGCCACCACGAAGGCGCGGCGTGGCGTGCTGAAGAAGCGATAGGCGACGTCGATGGTGATCCCCTGCTCGCGCTCGGCTTCCAAGCCGTCGAGCAGCAGGGCGAAGTCGAACTCGTCGTCAGTGGTGCCGAAACGGCGCGAATCGTCCCGCAACGATTCGACCAGGTCTTCAGGCAGGCCGCTGACGTCGTTGATCAGGCGCCCGATCAGCGTCGACTTGCCGTCGTCGATCGAGCCGCAGGTGATGAAACGAAGCTCGCTACGGTCGGATTGGGGTAGCGCGTCGTTGGCGGCGGGAGCAAACGCGTCGGGCATCAGAAGTATCCCTCTCGCTTCTTGCGTTCCATGGAGGCTTGCAAAGCGCCATCGACCAGGCGTCCCTGTCGTTCTGACATTCTCGTGTCGAGCAACTCGGCGATGATGCCGCCGACATCGGCAGCAGCGGATTCAATCGCTCCGGTCAACGGCCAGCATCCCAGGGTGCGGAACCGGACACGACGCGTTTCCACTTGCTCGTTGGGAAGCAGGCGCATGCGATGATCATCGACTGCGATCAGTGCGCCGTCGCGTTCCAGGACCTGACGTTCGGCGGCAAGGTAGAGTGGCACGATCGGAATCGACTCCGCCTGAATGTACGTCCAGATGTCGAGCTCCGTCCAATTCGACAACGGAAAGACCCGCATCGTATCGCCCGGCGCAAGACGAGTGTTGAACAGACGCCACAATTCCGGTCGTTGGTTGCGTGGATCCCAGACATGGCCAGCGCTGCGATGCGAGAAGATACGTTCCTTCGCACGCGCTTTTTCCTCGTCGCGCCGACCGCCGCCGAAGGCGGCATCGAAGCCATGCCGGTCGAGCGCCTCCTTCAGCACTTCGGTCAGCATCAAACGCGAATACTCACCCGTTTCCGTGTCGAACGGATTGACCCCCGCCGCAGCGGCCTCCTCATTGCTGTGCACCAGCAGGTTGAGACCGTACTCGTCTGCCATGCGGTCCCGATGGTCGATCAGGGCGCGGAAGTCCCAGCCCGAAGCGATGTGGAGAAATGGAAACGGCGGCCGCGCCGGGTAGAACGCCTTGCGCGCCAGGTGCAGCATGACGCTCGAATCCTTGCCGACGGAGTAGAGCATCACCGGCGTTCGGAACTCGGCGACCACCTCGCGCAGGATGTGGATCGACTCGTCCTCGAGACGCTGCAGGTGCGGCGACAAGCCCGAACGGTTGTCGGCCGATGTGATCGACTGCTTGTCGTCGACGGCTTGTGCAACTGCTGGCGGAGACATGACTACTCTCACTTTTCTCGTTGGAAGGCGGGGGAACGGTGAATGCCGCATTCGGTCTTCTCGAATCCGCGCCAGCGGCCGGCGCGTGGATCCTCACCCGGCTGGACGATCGACGTGCAGGGTGCGCAGCCGATCGAGGTGTAGCCTTCGGCGACCAGCGGATGGGTGGGCAGCTCGTGAGCGAACGAGTACGCCGCGATATCGTCCGCCGTCCAGCTCGCGAGCGGATTGACCTTCACGTGGTTGCCATCCACTTCGAACGCGGACAAATCGGCTCGTGTCGATGCCTGGAAACGCTTGCGGCCCGTGACCCAGGCCTCGAACGCAGCAAGCGCCCGCTCCAAGGGTGCCACCTTACGGAAAGCACAACATCCATCGGGATCCCAAACTGCCCGGCTCAAATCGGCATCGAGACGAGCCACCTCCTCGAGGCTCGGCCCGACGCTGCGCACATCCTTGAGCCCGAGGTGGGCTGTGAGGTGGTCGCGGTACTCGAGCGTCTCAACAAAGTGCCGTCCTGTGTCGACGAAGAGGATCGGGGTTGCGGCATCGATTCTGGCAATCATGTGCAACAACACCGCGGATTCCGCGCCAAACGAGGACACGACGGCGATCCTGGCGGGAAAGACCGTCTTCAAGGCCGTCGACAGGATCTGGTCAGGCGAGGCGTTGCCCAGGCGGTTCTGAAGGTCGCGGACAAGACTGGAAGGAACGGACATCACCACCTCCCCCAAGAAGCAATGTCAGTCGTTGGTGCATCTGACCATTCAATCGTCATGGCGATCACCGCGAAGTGAATAAACGCACGGTCGACAGGGTGACCGGCAAGAGGTCGCCCTTGCTGACGCTGCATCGGACCGGCAATTCGATCTCGACGGTCGGCAGCCCGTCCGCCAGGGCGAGCTCCGCCCGGCGTGCGGGCCCGGTGCGGCGCACGGCCACGACACGAGCCCGGATGCCATCGCTCGGCTCATCGGCGACGGCAAGGTCGCGCGGGCGCACGAACAGTTGGGCCGGACCCGAGACGTCATCGTTCGGCGTAACCAGGGCGTGCGGCCCGAGGCGAATCCAGCCGCCTTTGGCGTCGACCGGCAGACGCACCGCCTCGCCGACGAAGCCCGCGACGAATTGGGTGGCAGGCCGGTCCAGGATCTCGTCGGGTGTGCCCACCTGCTCGATGCTGCCACGATTGAACACGGCGACACGATCGGCAAGCTCCAGCGCTTCCTCCTGATCGTGGGTGACAAATAACGTCGTATGGCCCGTACGGTCGTGGATCTCGCGCAGCCATCGCCTGAGATCGCGACGGACCTTGGCGTCGAGAGCGCCGAACGGTTCATCGAGAAGCAGCACGCGCGGCTCCACAGCGAGCGCGCGCGCCAGAGCGACGCGCTGGCGCTGGCCACCCGAAAGCTGCCGCGGATAGCGTCGGCCAAGACCAGGCAGCTGCACGAGATCGAGCAGATTTTCGACCCTTTGCCGTATATCGGCTGCGGGCGGCCTTTCGCGCCGCGGCCGGACACGCAAGCCATACGCAATGTTCTCGGCCACGGTCAGGTGACGGAACAGCGCGTAGTGCTGGAACACGAACCCAACCCGCCGATCCTGCACCGACAGGCTCGTGGCATCCTCGTTCCCGAACAGGATCCGGCCGGAGCCCGGGGTCTCCAGCCCCGCCACCAGGCGCAGGAACGTGGTCTTGCCTGAGCCCGACGGACCCAGCAGCGCCAACAGCTCGCCGGGCTGAACCTCGAGGTTCAGATCGATGACAGCCGATGTGCCGGTGAAGGACTTGGACAGCCCTTCGGCCTTGATCGCGATCGCCACGCTGCGGTCCGGACTGGGCTCAGTGCCGGTGGACGCGTGCGAGGGCGTCGCCGTGTCGCCACTCGAGGAGGGACTTGGCGCCCAGGGTGACGAGGGCGAGTCCCGCCAGAAGCGAGGCGACGGCGAAAGCGCCGACGAGGTTGTACTCATTGTACAGGATCTCCACGTGGAGTGGCATGGTATTGGTGAGTCCGCGTATGTGGCCGGAGACGACCGACACCGCGCCGAATTCGCCCATTGCGCGGGCGTTGCAGAGCAGGACGCCGTAAAGCAGCGCCCAGCTCACATTTGGCAGGGTCACGGTGACAAAGGTTTGGAAGCCTGAGGCGCCCAGCGTGAGCGCCGCCTCCTCGTCAGAGGTCCCCTGCTCTTGCATCAACGGAATGAGCTCGCGCGCAATGAACGGGAACGTGACGAAGATCGTCGCGAGAACGACGCCGGGTACCGCGAAGATGACCTTGAAGTCCCAGTCGTCGAGCAGCGGTCCGAGCAGGCCCTTGGCGCCAAACAGGAGCACATAGACCAGGCCTGAGACGACGGGAGAGATTGAAAACGGCAAATCGATCAGCGTGATCAGGAGACTCTTGCCAGGAAACTCGAACTTCGCGATCGCCCAGGCGGCGGAGAGACCGAAGACCATGTTCAGCGGCACGGCGATGGCCGCCACCAGCAGTGTCAGCTCGATGGCTGCCCAGGTATCGGGATCGTCGAAGGCCGTGAAAAAGGCCATGACGCCACGCCGTAGCGCCTCGGTGAATACGGCAAGCAGGGGCAACACGAGAAACAGAATGAGGAAGCTGACCGCCAGCGCGATCAGTATCCAGCGCGCGGCACGGCCGTCGGCGAGCGCACCGTCACGCATGGCCGAACCTCTTGCGGCTGAACGCCTGCACTCCATTGATGGCCAACAGGGTCACGAAGGAAATGGTCAGCATCACCGTTGCAATGGCAGCGGCACCCGCATAATCGAATTCTTCAAGTCGCGTCACGATCAGCAAAGGCGCGATTTCAGACACGAACGGCATGTTGCCGGCGATGAAGATCACCGAGCCATACTCTCCGACAGCACGACCAAAGGAGAGCGCAACGCCGGTCAGGATCGCCGGCATGAGAGCCGGCAGGACGACACGGAAAATGGTCTGGCGGCGCGTCGCTCCCAACGTGGCTGATGCCTCCTCGACCTCGCGGTCATAGTCCTGAAGGACCGGTTGCACGGTGCGCACCACGAACGGCAAGCCGACGAAGATCAGCGCGACGAGAATGCCGAGCGGCGTGAAGGCGATCTTGATGCCCCACGGCGCGAACACCGAGCCGATCCATCCGTTGGTGGCGTAGAGCGCGGCAAGCGCAATGCCTGCTACCGCCGTAGGCAGCGCGAACGGAAGGTCGACCGCGGCATCGAGCAGACGCTTGCCGGGGAAGTCGTACCGAACGAGAACCCAAGCCACGATCACCCCGAACACGGCATTGATCAGCGCGGCAGCGGCGGAAGTGAAGAAGCTCACCTGCAAGGCTGCCAGGACCCGCGGCGTCGTGGCCACTCGCCAGATGCCATCCAGGCCCAGCTCGCCGGCGCGCGCGATCAGCACGGCCAGCGGGATCAGCACGATCAGGGAAAGGTAGGCGACCGAGAATCCCAGCGTGATGCCGAACCCAGGCAGGGCGCTCGGCTTGCGAAGCGACGGCAGCCACCGTTGGGAGATCGCGACAGTCATCGCGTCGTCGACTCCTTCGGCTTGTAGAGCTGGTCGAATACCGCACCGTCGGCGAAGTGCTCGCTCTGCGCCTTGGTCCAGCCGCTGAAGACCTGATCGATGCTCACCAGCTTGATCTCGGGAAAGCGCGCAAGATCAGCCGGGTCGGCTGTTTCGGGCTTGAAAGGTCGATAGAAGTTGCGGGCAATGATCTTCTGACCCGCCGGCAGATAGAGGAAATCGAGATAGGCCTGCGCCACCTTGCGGGTGCCGCGCTTGTCGACGACCGCATCGACGATCGACACCGGCGGCTCGGCCAGGATCGAGAACGGCGGTACGATGATCTCGAACTTGTCGGCACCGAATTCCTGCAGCGTGAGGAAAGCCTCGTTCTCCCAGGCGATCAGCACATCGCCGACGGCACGCTGGGCGAAGGTCGTGGTCGACCCGCGTGCGCCCGAGTCGAGGACCGGCACATTCTTGTAGAGCGCCTCGACGAACTTCTTGGCTGCCGCCTGGTCTCCCTTGGTTCGATCGAGCTCATAGGCCCAGGCGGCCAGGTAGTTCCATCGCGCACCACCCGACGTCTTCGGATTGGGGGTCACCACGGAAACGCCGTCCTTGATCAGATCCGGCCAATTCTTGATCGCCTTGGGGTTGCCTTTGCGTACGACGAACACGATGGTCGACGTATAGGGCGAAGAGTTGTTGGGCAGCCGGCTCCGCCAGTTCTCCGGCAGGCGCTTGGACTCGCGAGCGATGGCATCTATGTCGCCTGCCAGCGCAAGCGTGACGATGTCCGCCTGCAAGCCGTCGATCACGGAACGTGCCTGCTTGCCCGAGCCGCCGTGTGAGGAGCGGATCGTGACCTTCTGACCGGTGCTCGCCTGCCACTCCTTGGAGAAGGCTTCGCTGAGAGCGCGATGCAACTCGCGCGTCGGATCATATGACACGTTGGTCAGCACAACCGGCTGCGGCGTCTGTGCGAATCCAGACAAGGGCATCGACAGCAGACCAAGGGCCGTCGTTCCCGCGAGCATCCGTCGACGACTCGTCACGTGCGTCCTGTCGGCAGCATCAGGGCAGCGTTGGTCATCGGTGTTGTCCATCCTAACTGGGCCCCCGAAACTTTTTGTGACGCTCTACAACTTGCTGCTGAGGTGAAGCTGCTCGACAGATCCCCGCAGTCTTTACGGCTTCCCTGACATGCCCCGCTTCAGTTGGGGAGACAATGGGTGGCATTTTCAAAGTTCCCGCAACCGCTGGAAACATAGACCACGACCCAGACCAAAGTCAGCAAAAACTTCGATCAGTGTCAGCAAAAACTTAGATTGGTCCAGCAAGAACTGTTCCGATCGTCAATTCGGTTACAAGTTCATCTCGATGTGCTGAAAGATTGATGATTCGAACGGCGATGATGCCCTGTATATAGTCACGATGCTCGTGATTGGGGCATCCTATTGATGCTTCGATGCCACGCCCGAAAAGTGACAAACGTCACACCGGGACTCCGAAGGAACAGATTTTTCCAAATTTCTGGGAATTAGAGAAAAAGGATTTAGGTTCGAGCGAATGCAAGCCCTCACCACAGCCGAGGCGGTGGTGTCGATGCTGGAAGTGAACGGCATCGATACGATCTTCTGCCTTCCAGGCGTGCAGAATGATTCATTCTTCGACGCCCTCTACGATCGCACCAACGCCATTCGGCCGATTCATGCGCGGCACGAGCAGGCCTGCGCCTATATGGCACTGGGATATGCCATGGCGACCGGCAAGCCGTCCGCCTACGTCGTGGTGCCGGGTCCAGGCTTCCTCAACACGACCGCCGCCTTGTCGACGGCCTATGCCGTCAATGCGCCGGTGCTTGCGCTGACGGGCCAGATCCAGCAGGCGATGATCGGTCGCAACGTCGGCCTGCTGCACGAGCTGCCCGATCAGCTCACCATCATGCGCGGACTCACGAAGTGGGCGGATCGCATCCGCACGCCCAACGAAGCGCCCGGGCTTGTCAACGAAGCGTTCCGTCGGCTGCTGTCGGGCCGGCAGCGCCCTGTCGGTCTCGAATGCGCCATCGATGTCTGGGGGCGCAGGGCACCGCTCGAGCTAATCGCCACGCCGGCCACGCCTGATCCCTGCCCCGTCGACGGGGACGCGGTGGAACGCGCGGCCAAGCTGTTGGGCAGCGCGCAGCGTCCGATGATCGTGGTCGGGGGCGGCGCGCAAGAGGCGGGCGAGCACGTGAGGGTCATCGCGGAAATGCTTGACGCCCCCGTCATGACCGGACGCATGGGCCAAGGCGTGATCGACGGCCGCCACGCGCTTTCCGTTACGATGCCTGCGGGTTATCGCTTATGGGGCGAGGCCGACGTCGTGTTGGCAGTCGGCACGCGCCTGCAACCGCAGCAGCAGAACTGGGGCGTGGACGGCCGATTGAAGATCATTCGCATTGATATCGATGCTGAAGAGCTCGACCGCCAGCACCGTCCCGAGATTGGCATCGTCGGTGACTCGGCGGCTGCTTTGAAGGTGCTGGCTGGCAGGCTCGGCAAGCACAACGTCAAGCGCAATGGCCAAGCAGAAGAAGTCGCCTCGGTCAAGGCGGCGGCCAACAAGATGGTGCGCGACAAGCTTGCCCCCCAAATCGCCTATCTCGAAGCCATCCGCCAGGCCCTGCCGGACGAGGGCATCCTGGTCGATGAGCTGACCCAGATGGGCTATGCCGCTCGCCTCGCCTACCCGACCTACAAGCCGCGCACGTTCCTGTCACCGGGCTACCAGGGCACGTTGGGCTGGGGTTATGCCACGTCGCTCGGCGTCAAGGTCGCCAAGCCGGACACGGCGGTCGTGTCGATCAGCGGCGATGGCGGCTTCCTGTTCACGGCCATGGAGATGGCGACAGCCGCGCAACACGGCATCGGCGTCGTCGCCGTCGTGTTCAGCGATGGCGCCTACGGCAACGTCAGGCGCATTCAGCAGCAGTCGTTCAACAATCGCACCATCGCCAGCGACCTGCGCAACCCCGACTTCGTCAAGCTGGGCGAGAGCTTCGGCATCGCCTCCGAGCGGGTGAAGTCGCCGGAGCAGCTCGGTGCGGCGATTTCGCGCGCCATCGCCAAGGGCGGGCCGGCCCTGATCGATTGCCCGGTCGGGGAGCTGCCCGATCCCTGGTCGATCGTCCAGGTGCCGCGGATCAGGCCGCGCCCGGATCAGGCTGCATAAGTCTTGATCACATCCGGATCGGGATCGCGTCCCAATCCGGGCCCGGTCGGCACCGCGAAGCGTCCCTTCACCGGCGTCACCAGCTCGCCGTAGAGACTCGCTTCGAGGTCCATGTGGTAGTGCTCGACCATGCCGCCGGGGGTGCCCCGCGCGGCCACCCGCTGCAGGGTCGCGAGGAAG
>Ga0081455_10002831_pt1 | contig 20421 bp, 16 predicted proteins | sample TabmetS3T2R1_FD_70207 | JGI IMG/M metagenome (GOLD analysis project Ga0081455, IMG submission 70207) | Tabebuia heterophylla rhizosphere microbial communities from the University of Puerto Rico - S3T2R1 | ecosystem: Host-associated > Plants > Roots > Rhizosphere ...
GTTGTTTTTGTCGCCGTAGAAAATGACGGTCGTGTCCCTGGTCGCGCCGATGCGCGACATCAGCTGCTCGAAGCCTTCACTCGTGATGTAGTCGCGCCGCAGTTGATCGTTGAGGTCGGACGTCCAGTCGACGTTGACGGCGCCAGGAATGTGGCCTGACGCGTACAACAAGGTGTCTTCGTTCGACTCGACGATGCGGATGGACGGATCGTTCAGGTGTTCGGAAACCCAGTCGGTCGAGACCAGGACTTCGGGATGTGTATAGCCACGCGATTCAATGTTGCTCATCAGAGGCTGCTCCTCAATGCCAACCTCTAATTGTATAGAAAAGAAGGAGCGCGGGACCGGAGCGCGGAACTTCAGTTCCGCGGAAGATAAGGTTCCGCGCTCCAGTACTGATTACCAGTTCAAACGAAAGACCAGCTGGATCGTTCGGCTCGTCGCCTCGCCGTTGAGATCGGTGATGCGGTAGTTGTCGGAGTTGTTCGTCGTCGCAATCACCGGCACGAAGTTCGGATGATTGAACGCATTCAGCATCTCGGCGCTGAACTGGAAATCGAAACGCCCGCCCAGCCTGACGCGCTTGGCGGCACTCAAGTCGAATCTGACGTACTTCGGCCCGGTGATGACGAGGCTGCGGACGCCGCAGTCGCCGACGCCAACCGACGTTTCAATGCACTCGGGCGTGTTGGCCGGTGCGAGATAGCGGCCGGTCGGAGCACCGAGATCTCCATAGCCGCTGGCCGTCGTCGCGCTGGTGCTGAAGGCGCGCACGGTGTTCTCGACGATGTCCTTCGGCATCAGGTAGAGCGCCTCGATGGCGGTGGCGTTCACCGCCCAGTCGGGCCCGCTGGCGGGGGCCTGCGCCATCAGCACCGGCACCGCGAGTACGGCCAGCAGCGCGGCAAGCATCCCGTAACGCATCTCCGGAACCTCCTTCCTCCATGAACGGCGGAGGGCGTTTCTGCGCGCGGAACTTAGACCGTCCCGGGTCTCTCCGTAAATCTCCGCCGCGTATCGCTGTGCAGTAACGTACATATCGCGACAACCCCTTGCCGATGAGCCGGCTGCGGACGCGGATATCCTGCCCCACCGGGCGGAGTGCTAGACTCCAGGCGCCATGGGCGGCACGATCCCGGACGGGGCGCTGATCGTCGCGCCACGCACGATCATCGCCTCGCTGCTGGTCGGCGTGTTGGTGTACCTCCGCTTCGATGCGCGCTACCTGGCATGGGAGGCTCTGTGGGCCGCGATCGCCATCTACGCGACCTGGTCGGGCTTCCGGCGACCCGCCCGGACGAGGGCTGCACTCGCCGCCAACCAGGCACAGGCGGCGATGATCGGCGGGGTCGCTGACATCGAGCTCCCGCGGCCCGAAACGAACCGACTCTCGCCGTGGACGATCCGGCCGCGCTTCGCGCTCATCGTCGGTGCGATCGTGTTCCTCGTACCCGCGGCTCTGGGCGTGGCTGCATACACATCGCGTCCGCACGATCACCGAAGTCACGCAGTTCGAGCGGTGGACGCCGCCTGCCAGCGCGAGCACGACGCCCTGCAGGCACTGAGGGGCTCGAGATTGAGCAACGCGGACTCGCTCGGGCACGAGGCTGCGATCGAACTGCGTCTCATGCGCCAGATCGAGGCGGGTGTGCCGACGGTCGAGCGTCCTCCATCCCTGGACTTAATGCTTGGGTGGCAGAACGAGCGCATCATCGCGCTCGAGGACCAAGCCGAGGCGGCGCGCACCAACGACCGCGAGGGGCTCTTCACTGCCAGCCGTAACGTCTACGACGCGACAGAAAGGTTCCTCGGGCAAGCATCCGTTTTCGGCGCGGAGGCTTGCCGAGGGAGTTGATCCCGCACGGCAAGAGCCGCGGAGGAGGCCTCGCCTGGGCGAGCGTCCTTCCCGCCTAAGCTCACAGGCGCAAACCGGGCGGGTCGCACCAGGGTCGCACGCCTCTGCAAAACGCGGCGACTCGCGGAACCCAGCGAGAGACTCAAGTCCTCAGCGCTCCGCGAAAACCGCATGAGTCGGCCCCCTCCTCACGTTCATGGTAAGGAGGGGGTCGACGGTTCGAGTCCGTCAGAGGGCTTCGAGAAACGCCCTGCAAAGCCGCACTTTGTGTTACCCAGATCGAAAACGGCTGGAACACGCGGGCACTCGCGGGCTCTTGCTGGCGTTCCCTCGCCGATCGCGAGACCGCACCGAGTTTGGCTTGTTCACAGAGATCGGCCGGCCTCTGACCCCCTCTTTGCCGTCGCGGCTACGAATACGCACCGTCGGAACAGGTGAAGAAGGACTGCCCTTTCGCTCACCGCTTACACGGCCAGTGCGCGATGTGGTATTCGCGCGCGCGTCAATCGATCTAACTTGTGAGCCCGGCGATGCCGCCGCGGAGCAGGGCGGCGGCCAGCACGATCACGATCGCAGCACCGATTGTCCTCGCGTGCCGGATGAGCCAACCGCGCGCGCGGTCGAGGATCCTTTCCGCCCAGTCGCGTGTGACGACGAGCATCACCATGGCCGCCGCGAGTGGGAGCAGTGAGAGCAAGGTGAAAACGGCCCAGTCGAGGAAATAGCGTGATCTCGTCGGGTCCAGCTCGGAGATCGTCTTCAGGGCCAGTGGAATGAAGACGCCGGGATTCGCGAGGACGGCGCCCGCGCCGAAGATGGCGATCGCGGGGGACGAGGCCACGCCACGCATCCGCTCGACCATTGCCGCCTCCTTCTCCGGGCTGCGCGGGCGGCGCAGGAGCCGTACGACCCAGACCAGCAGCAGCACGCCGGCAACGACATCGACGACAGCGACCCAGGTCTTTGGAGTCGACTTGCTGTGCGAGGCGGCCGCGTTGCCCAGAACGAACGCGGCCGCGACGCCGACTGCGAGCGTCGCGACGAGCGCGCCGAAGTAGAACCAGAGCCCGGTGCGCAACGGCCGCCGGGCGAGGACGAGCGCAAGGGTCGACCACGTGAGTGTCAGCGGGGAGAGCATCGCCGCGAGCACGACGAGGCCGAACTCCGCGTCAACCCAGTTCACGGCTCACCGCGAGCCGCATCCCTCGTGCGCCGTGGCAGTGCTTCCACTTGCGACCGGAACCGCAGGTGCAGGGATCGTTGCGTCCACGGCTCGCGTCCTCTGCCGCGTAGAGCTGCACGATCTGTGACGGGGCTCCGCCGCGCCGCAGCTGCTCGGCCATGAAGCGCATTGGCCGGTCGACGTGGTGAAAGAAGTCCTGGTAGCCGGCACAGAGGTAGTTGAGTCCCGGCTCGCCGTCCGGGGTCTCGATGAAGCGGTCCTTCGGGCAGCCGCCGTGGCAGGCGAAGCGGACGTCGCAGTCGAGGCAGTACTGCGGCAGGATCTCGCGCTTGTCGAGGCCGAACTGCCGCTGCTGCGGCGAGTTGACGAGCTCGAGCATGTGCGTCATCTGGATGTTCCCCAGCTTGTGCTTGGGCTCGACGAAGTGGTCGCAGGAGTAGAGGTCGCCGGTGTGCTCAAGCGCCAGCGCGAGACCGCAGGTCTCCGAGTGGATGCAGAGCCCGGGCGGCTCGCCCACCCAGTTGGCCAGGGCGACGTCGAACATCTGCACGTAGACCTCCCCCACGTCGCGGCGCACCCACTCCTCGAAGACCTCGATCAGGAAGCGGCCGTACTGCTTGCCGGTCACCGAGCGGTTGGTGACGTGGGCTCCCTCCTGGGTGTAGAGCGGCCGGTCGCGCCAGGAGCTCCAGGGGACGGTGCCGTCCTCGTCGGCCTCCGCGACCCGCTCGATGATCGGGATGAACTGGACGAAGCGGGCGCCGCACTCGTCGCGCAGGAAGCGGTAGACCTCGCCTCCGTGCTCGGCGTTGGCGGCGTGAATCGTCGTCAGCGCGTTCCACTCGACCCCGGCCTCCTGAAGGAAGGAGAGCCCGCGCATGACCTGGTCGAACGAGCCCTTGCCGCCCTTGTTGACCCGGTACGCGTCGTGCTGCTCCCGCGGCCCGTCGATCGAGAGCCCGACCAGGAAGTCGTGCCGCTTGAAGAACGCCGCCCACTCCTCGTCCAGCAGCGTCCCGTTCGTCTGGATCGTGTACGCGGCACGCTGGCCCGGTTGCAGGTACTGCTCGGCGAGCTCGACGGAGCGACGGAAGAAGTCGAGCCCCATCAGCGTCGGCTCGCCGCCCTGCCAGGCGATCTGCACCTCGGGCACGCGGGCGTGCGACTCGATCAACTGCTTGAGGTAGGCCTCGAGCAAATCCTCGGCCATGCGGAAGCGCGAGCCGGGATAGAGCATCTCCTTCGAGAGGAAGAAGCAGTAGGAGCAGTCGAGGTTGCACACCGCCCCTGTCGGCTTCGCCAGCAGGTGAAAGGCCGGCGGCGCATCCGGGAGGGTGAGGATCGGCGCGGTTGCTGCCCATTCGCTCACGGTCTCACGCCCTGAGGGCTCGCTCATCAAGCGCCCCCGGTCGGAATCGCCGCCGCGGCCGGCGGAGCTTCTGCCCCGTCGTCGACGGTCAGGCCGAGGTCGGCCAGTTCGCGCTGCGACTTGCCGCTCAGCTTGCGGCCGAACAGCACGTTGTCCTTGTGCACGACGACCCCTTTCGGCTCGTGCGGCATCGGCTCTTCCCACCCGTAGAACATGGCGAGGAGCCGGAACGAGAAGCCGACCACGAATGCGATCCCTGCCGCCCACCACGTGTTAAGCCCGGCCCAGTCGACGAGGATCCAGACAAGTCCGGTCAGAAGCGCGGTGCCGATGAACCACTCGCTGCGGATGAACTGCTTCGGCGTCTTGCCGCTCGTGATGTCGATGTAGTAGCGACCTGCAGTAGGACCAACGAGCGCGAGGAGCAAGCAGCCGAACACGGGCAGACCGACCTTGACTCCGGCCTGTGCGCCGACGATCGCGTACCAGGGGAGCGAAAAGGCCGTCATGAACTGGAAGAAACCCTCCCGGAACAGCTGGCCCTCCCCGTAGGCAAGGAAGTAGCCGACCACACCGAAGGCGAGCGCCAGCGTGATGTACGCCGGATTCGTGATCGCCGCGGGGATCTTGGCGAGCATGACGTCGCGGGTGATGCCGCCACCGAGGCCGCCGAGCAACGCCATCAGCAGGATCCCGACGATCGAGAACTGCTTGTAGTGGTCGGGGCGGCGGGCGAGGAGGGCGCCGTTCAGCGCATTCGTCGACGCGGCGATCAGGTCGACGGTCGTGAAGCTGCCGTGCCACGTGTAGCCGCCCCAGTGCACGGCGGGTAGAGCTGCGGCGAGGGCCGTCATGTGTCTTCACCTCCGGTCCGATCGGAATGGTTCTGGCTGCTCACTGGGCCTCGATCACGGCGCCGCCGTCGACCGCGTTGAAGCTCAGGACGAGTCGGCTGGCCTCCGGTGTGGCGAGCGCGTCGAGAGCCTGCTGTCGAACGGGGCCGTCGGCCCAGGCGAGCAGCGCCGAGGTGCCGCGCCCGAGGAGCGGGCCGACGCCCTTCAGCCGGCGGGCGCTGATCGACCGGCCGGCCCAGAGGCCGTAGAGCGCGCCTGCGACGAGGCCGAAGACGGCCCAGCCGATTCCGGTGACGACCGCGTCCGTCACGAGGCCGTGCAACCCGCCGCCCCCGATCGCGCCGGCGAGGCCACCGAAGACGAGGCCGAACAAGCCCCAGCTCACCAGATCGCTCCGAGCCCAGGCGGCGGTGCCGCGGGTCGGGTCGATCACATGCCGTCGACCGTTCGGCTTCGTCTCGATGACCAGTTCGACCTGCGGAGCGCCGTTCTGCGGCGCCTTTGCCTTCGACAGCTGCGCCGCAATGCGAGGCGCGGCCTTGGGGTCGGGATAGCGGAACAGCAGCATGCTCAAGAGCGACGTCTGGTCGGGGAGAGAAGCCGCCGACGAGCCGTGCGGCACCTCAACGGGAGCTGTCGTACCGGCGAACATTCGCGGGCTCAGGTCGGCGTCGATTACTGCGACGCTCGCGGCCGACGGCGCATACGTGTTGCTGGCCGCGAGCAGCCGGGCCGGGTCGCTCGTCTCGGCGTACGTGATCAGGGCGGATGAGTTGGGCGCCAACTTCTGGCCGATGCGGCCGAGCTCCGACTTCGTGAGGACGTGCTCGGTCAGGTATGCGTACGCGCCGCCGCAGATCGCACCGAGTACGGCCCAGATGATCGTGCTCTCGATCTTGTTCGTGCCCGCAACGAGTCCGAAGAGGCCCCAGGTCAGGGCCGCCGTCAGCGTTCCCGCGACCACGCGACGCGGGTCGTGCACCGACGCCTTGTGCTTGGCGTCCACCTGCAGCACGGTCGTCTGCAACACATGGTCGCCGCTCCCGCGAAGCTTCGGCTCGAGGAGCCTCCGGACGCGCGCAGCTGCCCGCTTGTCGTCGAAACACACGAGCACCACGGCGAGATCGCGGGCGCTCATTCAGCCGTCCCAATCGAGGCCGCCGCCGCTGCGGCGGGTGCCCTCCCGGCGCCATGCCGGCGCGAAGGCGCACGCCGTCCGAGCTCGGCACCGATCACGAACACGACGATGGTGTTGACCAGCGCGAAGACCAGCGCGGGCGCCAAATACGCCGGATCGTTGTCCAGCTGCGTCGCGATAATGACGAACCCGAGGGGCTGGAAGCGCATCCCGGTCACCATCGCGCCCGTGAGTCGCAGGCTCGGGTCCTTCGGCCCGATCAGGAAACCCAGCGCCACGAACGCGACGACCAGTACGACCGCGGTGACGATAGTCCAGGACCCGAGCAGCGACGTGAACGCGCTCCAGTTGATGGCGAGCCCGAGCACGATCGCGAAGTACAGCGCGATGTTCGAGATCTTCTCCAATGCCGTCTTCCATCCGGCAGCCTGCTCGGTATAGCGCGCGCGGCAGAAGAGGCCGATGACGAGCGGGATCAGTACGAGCAGCAGGAGGTCCTCGATGATCGTCCAGGCGCTGACCGTCGCGCCGGTGACGACCGCCTTCGCCCACAGGGGGGCAACGACGAGGTTCGCCAGCATGAGAACGACCACGAGCGAGACCGCGAATGCCATGTCCGCTCGCTTCGACAACTCGGCGCCCTTGAGCCCCGCCGGGCCTGCCGCAGCGATGCAGCACAACACGATGCCAACGACCTGAGCGCTGTTGATCGGGGACAGCTCCGCCAGCCCCCAGGCGACGGCGGGGACGACGAGCAGGTTGATGCCGAGAGCGACGACGACCACCCCCACCCGCCGGAGCGGTGCGAGGACCTCCGAAACGGTGAACCCCATCCCCAGGCTCGCGACCAGGGTCGTCACCATGACGAAGATCCCCGCGTTGAAGAGTGCGTTGAACAGCTGCTGCGCCGTCATGTCCGGGCCTCGGGTTCTCGTCCCTCTCAGGTTGGCGGCCTAGCCGGCCTGGTGCTCGATGCCGGCGTGCACGACCGGAACCTCATCGTGTGTCTGCACCAGCGCCGTCACGTACTGCACGATGGGTCCGAGCTGGACGTGCGACTCCGGCCTGAACTCTCCCGGCTTGGGTGGCTCGTAGGGATCAGGCGTTCCCGGCTTGATGGGCGGCTCGACGGCAAGGGACTGAACGAAGCCCGCAGCCGTAGCAGCAAGCGGATGGGCGACCCACGTATGCGGGAAGCCGTGGTTCTGTTCCTCGCGCGGGTCCCAGAAGAGATTGACCAACTGCGGCTCGTTGAGCGGGTACCACGGTCCCATGAATGACTCCTGGTGGAAGAGGTTCGCCTTCCACTGCTGGCCCCACTTGATCGACTGGATGCGGTTGCCGTTCATGCAGATGACCGCCTCCCGCCCAGACTCCTCGGCGTCGCCGAGCAGGAAGGGGCGCATGTCCACGCCGTCGATCTGCCGGTCGTCCGGGACGGTTCCGCCGCCGGCAAGGACGAGTGTCGTGAACAGGTCGGTCTCGTGGACGAGCTCGTTGCTCACCCTGCCTGCCGGAACGTTGCCCGGCCAGCGGACGATGCACGGCGTGCGATTGGAGCCCTCGAGCGTCGTGAAGTAATCGCCCCGCCACGGCCCCGAGAATCCCGTCCACACCGCCCCGGCAGGATCGGGGTCGATCGCCGGAAGACGGTAATTCGGATCCGAGCCGTTGTCGGACGTCCACACGACGATCGTGTCGTCCGCGATCCCGAGCTCGTCCAGCGCGTCCAGGATGCGGCCGGTGAAATCGTCCATCTGGGTGAGGATGTCTGCGAAGTTTCCATTCCCCGTCTTGCTCACGTACTCGGGATCCGGGATGCACGGCAGGTGCGTCTGCGTATAGGGCAGGTACGTGTAGAAGGGCCTGCCGTCGGCGTGCGCGCGCTTCATGAAATCGATCGCCCAATCAGTGATCTTTCGATCGAAACCGGCGCGGAACTCCGCGTCGTAGTCCGCGAGCACCTCAGACTTGGAGCCCTTCTTGCGCGAGTAGATCGGCTCCGCCTCGACCTTCACGGTCGGGCCGTACGGCGCGGTGGACAGATCCTCGCCGTCCGGGAAGTATGACTGCATCGTCCAGAAGACCTCGTCGGCGGTGCGCGGGCACCACACGGCCTCGTCGAAGCCGAAGTCGACCGGGCTGCGGCCTTCGGGGTCGCTCCCGAGGTGCCACTTGCCCCACATGCCGGTCGCGTAGCCGGCGTCGGAGAGAAGCTGCGCGGTCGTCTGCTCCCACCGGGTCAGGCCATCGGGGCCGCCGCCGATCGGGACGACCTGCGTGCCCGAGCGAATCGGATGGCGGCCCGTGAGCAGCGCCGACCGGCTCGGAGTGCACTGAGCCTCGACGTTGAAGTTCAGGAGCCGCAGGCCCTCTGAAGCAAGGCCGTCGATTCGTGGCGTCGGGGCACCGCGGAGGATGCCACCGCCGTAGCAGCCGAGCTCACCCCACCCGAAGTTGTCCCATAGGAAGACGACGATGTTCGGCTGCTTCGCGCTCATGGCTCATCCCTTTCTTGTCCGGAGCCTGCGGGGCTCGTGGGGGTTTGCTGCACCGACAGCAACTGAAGTCCGAGGTCTTCGATCCGATCGACCAGGCCGTAGAAGTCCGCCTGGTCGCGAACCGTTCCCGTGACGACCGTCGTGCCTCCTCTGCATTTCATCTCCATCCCTTCGAAGAGGCGGCCGTACCGCTCGTCCAACTCGCCGCGAATGACGAACTCGTACGTCGCGGCTCCGGCGGGCTCAGGCTTCATCGCGACCAGGAGGCTGGTGCACGAACAGGTGAGAAAGCGCCATCGCGGCGGCGGTCCACCTAGGTGAACTTCGTCGAGCCGCCCATCGCTACGAAGCCGGCTGCTGCATCTTTTCCTGCGCCTCGGCGAGGGCCTTCTTGAGTGCGGCGACCCTCCTGCCCTCCGCCTCGCCGACGGCTTTCTTGAGCGAGCGCGTGACCGCCTTGTCGATCTCGTCCCCAGAGGAGCGCGGGTAAGCGACGATCAGCGCGGCGCCGCCGTAGGGGATCGTCTCGAACGCCTGTTTCTCGAGCTTGCTCTTGACCTCGTGATGGGCGAGCTCGCCGAGTCCGGCTCCGATGGCGGCGCCGACCGCCGTCGCGGCAAGCAGCGGGGGGGCGAAGAGGCCGACGACGAGCCCCACGCCGCCGAAGACCTCGGCTCCCTTTCTCGCCATGTCGTCGGTCTCCTCGATGTGCAGCTCGCCGGCGTGATCGCGGTTCACGCAGACGGCGCCCTCGATCTTCGCGCCCGAGTCGATCACCGCCTGGTAGTCGAGCTTGGCGGGCGCCGTGTCCATGTAAGCGCCGATCAGTACGTCTGTCGGTTCGTGGCTCATCGTTCCTCCTTCGGCCGATTCAAGAAGCAAGGCCATGCGCCCGGTCACGCTCTGGCGGCTAGAGGTTCGCGCACGCACGGGTGACGGAACCCGAGGCGGCGGCGGTCCACCTAGGTGAAGAACTGCTAAAGCAGGCCGAGCTCTCGTGCGTGGCGAATCGCCTCGGCCCGCGACGAGACGCCGAGCTTGCGGTAGATCGACCGCGTGTGGCTGTGGACCGTGTTGTGCGACAGATAGAGCTCGCGGGCGATGTCGCGCTCTGACAGCGGCCCGGTGAGCGCTCGGAGAACCGCGAGCTCGCGCTCGCTCAACTCGCCGTCTCCTTGTCCTGGGCGCTTGCGCGGAGGCCGTTCGAGCGCCGACAACCACTCCTCGAGGATGCCCGGATCGGGACAGGAGTCGACCGTCGCTCTCGCCTCGGAGATCACGGCCGCCGCCCCGTGGGTCTCCCCCAGGGCGCGAAGCACCCGAGACTGGCGGATGAGCGCGTGTGCGAGGTCGATCGGCTGCCCGTAGGAGCGCAAGAACGCGACGCCCTGTTCGAGCAGGGGGCGTGCCTCTTCGAGGTCCCCGCGCGCGGCGAGGGACGTACCGAGGGCAGTCGGCACCTCGCCGTTGATCTCCTCGAGGCCATGCTCTCGGGTGAGCTCCGCGGCGCGCTCTGCAAGAGCTCTCTGCTCGTCGGCTCGGCTCTGCTCGCCTGCGACGAGCGAGCGGTAGGCAAGCGACGACGACCCGACAATCCACATCTCGCTCAGCGGGGCAAGATCGGCAGACTCGGCGAACCAGCGGTCGGCCTCGTCGAGCTGGCCGCTGAAGTACAGGCCCATCCCCATCGCCCAGCATGCGACGGGACGGTAGGGCGATCCCGAAGCTTCAAGCTCGGCCGCGCGGCGGGCGTTCTCGAGCCCGAAGCGAACGTTTCCCGACGGCATGCAAGCCCTGAGCGTGGCCAGACTCGCTTCGAGTGAGCTGAAGCCGTCGGGTAGCGGTCCCTTCTCGATCCCCTTCAGTTCTTCGGCGGCCGCCATTGCCCGCGCTGCCTCCTCGCGTCTCCCAGACAGCGAGAGAACCCAGGCCTTCACATTGACGAGCGTGGCGTTGGCGTCCACGAGCTCAGGTGGAAACCGCTCGAGCCAGGCGAGTACCGTCGCATACCGGCAGGCGTTGGCGTACGCGACCCACCGAGCCGCGATTAGTTCGCCGGCCTCGGCGAAGGCTTCCGCCTCCAGTGCGTGCTCGACCCCATCCTCGATCGATCCGTGATCGCGGTGCCAAGCGTATGCGCGTCGGTGGAGCGTCGCGGCTAGCCCCGGCTCCCGACGGTCCAGCTCGACTCGCAGCAACTGCGCGAAGAGATGGTGGAAGCGGTACCACTGCCCGTGATCGTCGAGCGGCTGCAGAAACAGGTTTGTGCGCGCGAGCTCGACGAGCTGGTCGCCGCTCCCTTCCTGTTCGAGCACGGCATCGCAGAGCGGCCCACACATCCGCTCGAGTATCGAGGTGCGAAGCATCAAGCTCTGCAGCGCGGGATCGTGTGCCTCGAGCACCTCATCGACGAGGAAGTCGACGACGTGGCGGCTGGCGCCGTCGAACTTGCGCACGAACGCGTGCCGATCTGGAGTGGCGCCAAGCGACAGGGCGGCGAGGTAGAGGCCAGCCGGCCACCCCTCCGTCCGTTCGACAAGTTCGACGACGTCCTCAGGCGACAGCCCAAGCCCGAGGCGATCGTTCAGCAGAACCTCTGCCTCGTCAGTCGTGAACCCGAGGTCTTCAGCGCGCAACTCGAGCAGCTCTCCGTGCGCGCGAAGCGCCGCCAACGGCAGCGCAGGCTCACGTCTTGTCGACACCACGAGCTGAAAGGACGACGGCGCGTGCTCGACGAGCCAGGCGACGCCGTCGCGGCTCGCCCCTCTCGGCAGTCGATGAAAATCGTCGAGAATCAGCGCAGCATCGCCCTGGTCGGTCAACTCGTTGACGAGCTCGGGCAAGACGAGGTCCTCGATGCGTGCCGCGCCGACCAGTTCAGGCGAATGGCGCGTACTGACGGCTGGACACGCCTCCCGCAGCGCTGCCAGCACGTGCGCCCAGAGAACTACTGGATCGCCGTCGCCCTCGTCGAGGGTCACCCAGCCAACCGGCCGACGCGCTGACTCGATATGGCGCCACGCCCCCAGCAGCGTCGTCTTGCCGCAGCCTGCCGGAGCGGCGACAACGGTGAGCTTCACGCTGGCCTCCGGTCGAAGCCGCTCGAGCAGTCGGTCACGCGCCACGGTCTGGATTCGGACCGGAGGCGGATGCAGCTTCGTCAACAGCAGCGGCGGCGAGGCCCGCGCTTCTCTTTGACCCGCCTCGTCTTTCGAGGCCATCTGCTCTCCCATCGCAGCCTAGGCCGGGTGATCTCCGGCGCGAAAGCCTTCAAGAGACTACGCGCTCAGCTGTGGGCGCTCGGCAGGGACGACGAACTCCTCCACCTGCGCAGCTTCGAGTCGCTCGAGCTCGTCCTCGGTACCCATGCGAACTGGGCCTTTGAACCACTTCCTCGCCGACAGGGCATACCAGCCGCCGAAGAGCAGGAACGCGCCGCTGATCGTGAGCGGCGCGTAGTTCACGAGGTTCCAGTCGAATCCATCTCGCCACGGGATCCCGCCTGGGCTGGTCGGGAGCATGAAGACGACCGAGATCACGACGACCCAGGCGATTGCGATGGGGTTGATCCAGCGGTAGTGCCTGCCGAGGCTCCACGCACCGCGCTCGAGGTCGTCTCCCTTTCGCAGGCGGAGGAACACCGTCTGGACATAAGCGATGTAGAGCGAGGTTGCTGAGATGGACGTGGCGACGTAGTAGCCGGCGAGGTTGTTCCACCAGGTCGGCACCAGGATGAGGAAGCTTGCGGTGCCGATCGCGAACACGGCTGGGACCGGCACGCGGTGGCGGGAGACCTTCCGCCAAACCTGATGGCCGGGAACGGCGCGGTCGCGCGAGAACGCGAACAGGAGCCGCGAGCCCGCGGTCATGCATGCGGTTAGACAGAGGAACTGCGCGCAGACGACGATGAAGAGCAGTACCTCCGCCCAGGTCGAGCTCAACGCGTTCGTCCAGATGTAGGGCGCGATGTCGCCGAAGTGGTTCTGCACCTCGGTCTGGTTGGGGATGGCGAACGTCATCGCGAGCAGGAGCACGAAGCCCGCGGCGACCGAGACGACGACGGCCATGATCATCCCGATCGCCGCCGACCGCGAGGCCTTGTGCGTCTCCTCGGCCATGTGCGCGGACGCGTCGTACCCGACCAGCGTGTACTGGGCCATCCCGATCGACCCGATCGCGAAGACCATGAAGAATGTCGCGCTGCCCCACCCGTTGCCTCCGAAGCCGGAGTTGTTCACCGTCTGCGTGAAGACGTAGGACGCCGACTGGTGGTGGTCGGGGATCACGGCGAGCGCGGTAACGATGACTGCGGCGCCCATCAGGTGCCACCACACGGAGACCGCGTTCAGGAACGACGTGACCCGCACGTCGAAGACGTTCACGAGCATCGCGGCGAGCATGGCCGCCGCAAAGAGCACGAAGATGTGATGGCGGTCGTTCGGGTAGCTCCAGAGGAGGTTGAGCAGCGCGGTCAGGAAGGTCGCGAGCCCATACCCGACCGCCCCGATGCCGACGAGGCCGAGCAGGTTGAACCAGCCCGTGAACCAGCCCCAGGCCGGGCCGCCGAGCTTGGACGACCAGTAGTAGAGGCCGCCCGCCGTCGGATAGGTCGAGGCGATCTCAGCCATGGAGAGCGCGACGAAGGTCGTGAAGAGACCGACGATCAGCCACCCCCAGGTGATCGAGACGGGGCCGCCCCAGTGGAAGGCCAGGAAGTACGAGGGGAGACAGCCCGTCAGGATCGAGATGATCGAGAACGAGATCGCGAAGTTCCGGAAGCCGCCCATCGCGCGGAAGAGCTCCTGCGCGTAACCGAGACGGTGCAGGAGCCGCTCGTCGCTCGCGGTCGGTTCGACCGTCGCTGTAGGGGTGCCCACGCTGACCTGTCCTCCCTGGTCACGCCAAGGTACCGGGGCCTTGATCGAAGGGCATCGCCCCGTCCGGATGATCCCGGGACGCGACCGTCGCGATCGCCACACGTGGCGTGTTTCGGTCAACCAAGCCGATGGCGGCGGCGGGAATCGAAGCGCGTCCGTGGAGAGCTCCATGCCGAGGTGCTGTGGTGCGACAAGGCCAGAGCGCGGAGCGCGCGCGGCGCTGTCAGACGTTGCCGGGAGCGTGAGCGGCCGTCCCCGCTTCGGCGTCATCCCGAGGGGATAGCGCCCTGCGCTCGCGTTCTTCGGAAACCGAGATGGCAACCGCCGCAAGGAGCGCGCAGCCGAGCGCCGCGAAGGCTAACGCCTTGTGCCAGGTCGGCGGCGCAAGGCGCTCTTGCAGGAGCGCGATTCCGAGGAGTACGCCGACGAGCGGGTTCGCGACTGAGCCGGTCGCGACGGCAGGAGCGAGCTTTCCCGTCTGGAGCGCGACCTGCTGTAGCAGGACGCCGAGCAGTCCCGCGATTCCGAGCACGTACACCGTCCAGTGCTCGAGCACGCCGCTCACGCCGCTGCCGTGGAGCAGCTCGAGGGTGGGCTTCGTCAGCGTCGCCGCGAGCCCCGACAACACTCCGGCCACGGTGCCGTAGGCGCCCGCGCGCACCGAGAGCCGCGCCTTGGCGCCGCCGAACGAGAGGAGAACCGCACAGACCACCACGATGACCGCGATCGACAGGAACCACTGCCAGTTCGGGGCGTCCGTCCTCCCACCCGCTGGGTCGCCGAAAACGATGAACACGCTCAGGCCGCCAACGACGGCGCAGGCCTCGAGCACCTGCCGCACGGTGACGGTCTGCGCAGTGAGCCACCAGCCGAGCGGGAGCACGAAGACGATCGTCATCGTGAAGATCGGCTGAACCACCGCGACCCGGCCGCGGTCGAGCGCCATCGCCTGCAGGATCCAGCCGGGCACGAGCAGCGCGAACCCGACCAGCCACGTCAGGTGGCCGCCGAGCCGGACGAACGAGGCAGGATGCCTCAGGGAGAGCGGCGGGGCCTGCAACCCACCGCGCTGCTGGAGCACGGTCGACAGCGCGAAGATGGCGGCCGCGACGAGAGCGAGGGCGGTCGCCATCCCTTCTAGCCGTCCGGCCGGGCGAGACGCGTCATTGCGGTCGAGACTCAGGCAAGCGCGGGTGAAACAACGCCGGGGGCCGTGCGGTTCACCTAGGTGAATTGCGTGAGAGCCGCGCTGCCGACGCTCGCCTCACCTGACTGTGAGCGACGCTGTTGCTGGGTGAAGAGGCTCGGATCGTGGGAACGCTGATTCTCGAGGTGGCCGCTCTCGGAGCGGCCGTTGCGCTCACGAGCCCGGGCTCGGTGGTCGCGGTCATCGCGCTGCTGAGCTTGTCCTCCGGGGTACGGCGGGCGCTCGCGTTCATCACCGGCTGGCTCCTCGCGATCGGCATCATCGCCGTGCTGATGGTCCTGGTGCTGCAGGGCCAGGACTTCCACGTCCGAACCACGTCGCCGTCTCGGGCAGCCTCGGCGGTGGAAGTCCTGCTCGGCTGCCTGCTGCTGGCCGTCGTCGTCCGGATGTACCGGCGACCGCAGGACAAGCCGAAGAACCAGGCGCAGCCCAAGTGGCTCGCTCGCGTAGATAGTTCACACTGGCTCCTCGAGGTCGTCGTCGGAGTGGCGATGCTGAGCTACGCACTGACCCTGACGGCGGCAGCGGAGACCCTCAAGGCGCACGTAGGCCCACTCGATGCCGTTCTGGTCGGACTCGTCTTCGCGGCGACCTCGATCATCACGATCGCCGCGCCGCTGGTGGTCGTGGCCGTCGCACCCGAGCGTGCTGCGACGGTGCTCGAGAGATGGAGAACCTGGGTGCTCGCGCACTCTCGATGGATCTTGTTGGTCGCACTCACGGTGATCGGAGCTCTGCTGATCGCCAGAGGCGCGTACGACCTCGCCGCTTAGCCGGCGGTTGCGTCCTAATCGTCCGGCCCGAGAGCGGGCTCTTCTTCGCCAACGCCGAACACATCGGCACCGAGATCCGCCGACTCGCAGCAGAAGAGAAACCGCACGCGGTCATCCTCGACGCCGAGAGAGTCCCCGACATCGACGTCGCCGCCGTCACCATGCTCGAACAACTCTCCGCCGACCTCACGCGCGACGGAATCCGCTTCGCCGTCGCCCGAAACATCGGTCGCGTCGGCGACGTCCTCACCCGCGCCGAAACATCAAACGCCTCGATCGCCGTCTACCCGACCGTGGAGGCAGCCGTCGACGAGCTTCGAAGCCCGGACTGACCTCGACGACTCGGGAGCCAGGAGTCACACGCGACACTCAAGGGAACACTGAGGGAACACCACCGCGGGCACAGGCGTCCACGACGGGTTACTCCCTTTCGGACGATCCCTTCTGCTTGCGTGGCTTACGTGCCCGCCGCTTCCCGCGTGTGCCCGCCGCTTCCCGCTCGTTGCTCGATGGTAAGGAGGGGGTCGACGGTTCGAGTCCGTCAGAGGGCTCTTCGGTAAATGCCTGCAAAATGGCATTTTTGTGTTGTCGGCCGAGACGACGAACCAGTCCGAGGGAACGCTGAGGGAACATTTTGCTGACCCTCTCTGCGTTCGGAAGGGGCTCCGCTGGGGCGATCGAATGGCGCCGCCTTGCAGGACTTTTGCGCTTCGGAAGGCGACGGAGCACGCGAAAACGCCGTGACCACGCTTGCCCGCGTGAGGACGCCGTTGCCCGCGGAGGTCGGCTGCCGCCGCGTCGAAGAGCGTGTGCAGACGCATCGCCCCACATCTCTCGAAGCGACGATTCAGCGATACTCGTCAACGCGTGGTCGATCGATGATTTTCGACCTGTAAGGTCGCCGCCGCGAAGACGGTCGCCCAGTCGTTCCTGACGCTCACCACCGTCCAGCCCTCGGCGCGGGCCTTGTCGAGAGCGGTCTCGGCCCCTTTGACGTACTCGAACTCGCGCTCGCCGTCGTCGTGCAGCACGAGCAGCCGGAGGGCCGGACGAGGGCCGCCGGCGAACTGGAGCATCGGCACGTCGCCGTTCGAGTTGCCGCAGGCCACGAGCGGGCGACGGCCGACACGACTCCAGATCCGTACTGGTTTCGTCGGACCGTCGTCGAACACATCGGGCTCGGCGAGGTATGCGAGTGTGCCGCCATTGTTCGGATCGAAGCGCAGGCCGTTGGAGCTGCCGATCACGCGCTCTGGCGGGATGCCGTACAGCTTCTGCGCGAACGGCCGTATGAAGTCGCGGTCGCCGCCCGACGCGATGTAGGTCGTGAAGCCCTTAGCCTCGAGGTAGCGGAGCAGCTCGACCATCGGCACGAAAGCGCAGGCGCGGTAGGTACGGCCGAGCGTCGGATGCGGCTCGCCGACAAACGCGTGGGCGGCGACGCCGTAGCGGTCGACCGTCCAGCCGGCGAAGGCACTGAGGATCCCGCCGAGCAGCACCTTCACGTCGGTGTCGTCGCCGGCGTAGTGCTTGTCGATCGCGCCGGCGAGCCATGCGGTGTCCTGCTCGTACGCCGCCTTCCACGGCTGGCGCTCTCGCAACGACTCGTCGCGTTCCGCGGCAGAGGCCAGCTCGCGAAGCACGAACGCGAGCTGAACGGGCATCGGCTTCTCCGACCATAGCGTGCCGTCGTTGTCGAAGACCGCCACGCGCTCCTCGCGCGGCAGCTTGGTCGCGACCTGCTCGACGTAGCTGCGGATCGCATGCGTGTTCGCGGTGTCGTTCCAGGACTCGAGCACTGCAAGCCAGCCTACGGCGCGGCGCCGCCCGCCGCGTCAAGAGTCGGCTCGATCCGGACGGAGTCGGCGATGCCGTCGCGCCGCAGCAGCTCGAGGACGGGGGCGTGGACGTTGGCGAGGCGCAGTTCCACGCCCTCGCGCGCGAGGGCATCTGCGAGGTCCTTCAGCATGTCGAGCGAGCCCACGTCGATCTCGTCGTTGCGGGCGAGGTCAAGGACTACGGCGGCCGGCTTCTCGCGCCCCCCGTCGAGGGCGGCGACGATCCGTTCCTTGACCGTCAGCGCGTTGGCGAAAAACAGGGGGCCCTCCGTCCCGAGCACCAGCACATTGCGAGGCGTAGCCCAGCCGGGATGTCGGTCGGCGCTTCCCCAGGCTCCGGTCGCCGGGTCACGCGCGAGCGCCGAGAGCGGTGGGCGTGCCAGCCGCTGCATGAGCTGGATCAGCGAGAGGATCACGGCAATGAGCAGGCCCGGCAGCACTCCGAACAGGAGCACGCCGAAGAGCGCGACGAGCGCGTTGACGAGGGCGAGCCGGTATAGCCTTGCATAGCGCTGGAGCTCATCGACGCGGAAGAAGCCGGCGATGGCGACGACGACGATCGCGGCGAGCGTTGCCTGTGGCAGGTCCTCGAACAGCGGGGCGAGGAAGGCACCCGTCAAGAGGATCAACCCCGCTGCCACCAGCGAGAGAAGCTGTGTCCGGCCGCCGGAGCGCTCCGCGGCCATGGTCTGGCTCGCGCCGCCCGACTGGACGAAGCCGCTCGAGAGGCCGGCCAGCGCGTTGGAGCCGCCGAAGGCGACGAGGTCGCGGTTGACGTCGACCTTGTAGCCGTCGGCGCTCGCGATCGCGCGTGCGACGCCGATGCCCTCGGCGGTAACGATCACGATTCCGAGCGCCGGCGCCACGAGGTCGGCTAGGTCGGACCAGCCGATGTCGGGGATCGACGGTTCGGGCAGCGCCGAGGGCAGGTCGCCTACGACGTCCACGCCGTGGGTCTTGAGGCCGAGCAACGCGGAGACGAGAATCGCGCCGGCGAGGACGATTAGCGATCCGGGGAGCACTGGGGCGAGGTGGCGCAAGACGACGAGCGTTGCAACGCTCCCGACTCCGACGGTGAGTGTCCACCAGCTGGTGCCATCGAGGCTCTCGACGAGATCGCGCAGTTGCGAGAAGAAATGGCCGCTGCCCGCGGGGACGCCGAACAGCTTCGGAAGCTGGCCGATTGTGACCGTCAGGCCGAGGCCGAAGAGAAATCCGGTCATGACCGGCTTCGAGACGAAGTCCATGACGCCGCCGAGCCGTAGGAAGCCGGCGGCCGCGAGTACCGCCGCCGCGACGAGCGCGAGCGCAGCCGAAAGCGCCGCGAACCTCGCACCATCGCCGTGGGCGAGCGGGCCGACGGCCGCCGCCGAGAGCGCCGACGTCGCGGTGGTCGCGCTGACCACCAGCGTCCGGGACGTCCCGAGCCACGAGTAGGCGAGGAGCGCCCCCGGCGCGGCCGCGAGGCCGGCCGACGGCGGGAGGCCGGCGATTTGCGCGTACGCGACGGCCTGCGGGACGACGACGCTCCAGACGATCACGCCCGCGAGGACATCGGGGACGAGCCACGCCCGCTCATATCCGCGGACCCACGCCGGGAGCAGCTTCACAGTCCGCCGAGTCTATTTCGGCGCCCTGTTAGCTTAAGCGTTCGCCGCAGTCCGAAAGGGGGAGTTCGCATGCCGAAGCCGTTCACGGGGACGATCAACCTCGATCTCCAGGACTCGAAGGAAGACTGGGACGCCTTCCTGGCCGATCGAGCACCCGAGGGTGCGCCGAACGTGCTCGTCGTCCTCTTCGACGACACCGGGCAGGCAGCGTGGTCGCCGTTCGGCGGGCGAATCGAGATGCCGACCCTGCAGCGCCTGGCCGACAAAGGGCTGACCTACAGCCAGTGGCACACGACGGCGCTCTGTTCGCCTACGCGCTCGACCTTTCTGACCGGGCGCAATCACCATCAGAACGGGTTCGCGTCGATCTCGGAGACGGCGACCGGCTTCCCGGGGTACAGCTCGCACATTCCGGCGGAGTGCGCGCCGATGGCAGCTGTCCTGCGCGACGCTGGCTGGTCCACGTTCTGGGTCGGCAAGAACCACAACGTTCCGGTCGACGAATGGACGATGGGCGCGTCGAAGAAGAACTGGCCGCTCGGGATGGGCTACGACCGCTTCTACGGCTTCATCGGCGGCGAGACCAACAACTGGTATCCCGACCTGGTCTACGACAACCACTACGTCGACCAGCCGTACGGGCCCGAGGACGGGTACCACCTCTCGAAGGACCTCGCCGACAAGGCGCTCGAGTTCATCCGCGACTCGAAGCAGTCGCAGCCGGACAAGCCCTGGTACCTCTGGTTCTGTCCAGGCGCGAACCACGCGCCACACCACGCACCGGCCGAGTACATCGGGCGCTACAAGGGGAAGTTCGACGACGGCTACGAGGCCTACCGCGAGTGGGTGCTGCCGCGGATGATCGACCGCGGGATCCTGCCGGAGAGCACGGAGCTGACGCCGCTGAACCCGATGAGCGAGGGCACGTTCACGCCAGGCGACCTGGTGCGGCCGTGGGACTCCCTGTCGGACGACGAGAAGCACCTCTTCGCCCGCATGGCAGAGGTCTACGCCGGCTTCTCGGAGTACACCGACGCACAGGTCGGCCGGATCGTTGCCTACCTGGAGGAGTCGGGGCAGCTCGAGAACACGGTGATCATCTACTGCGCCGACAACGGCGCCTCCGGCGAGGGCAGCCCGAACGGGTCGGTCAACGAGAACAAGTTCTTCAACGCGTATCCGGACACGATCGAGGACAACCTGCTGATGCTCGACA